>Ga0102942_1000514_pt1 | contig 14522 bp, 12 predicted proteins | sample SalPon2_C_H2O_MG_FD_78171 | JGI IMG/M metagenome (GOLD analysis project Ga0102942, IMG submission 78171) | Salt pond water microbial communities from South San Francisco under conditions of wetland restoration - Salt Pond MetaG R2_C_H2O_MG | ecosystem: Environmental > Aquatic > Non-marine Saline... | reverse complement strand
GTCGCCGACGGTGACGGTCACGCCGTCGTCCGTGGTGCCGTGCTCCACACTGTCACCGGGCTGTGCCCGGTTGCTCGTGGTGCCGTGCTCCACACTGTCCCCGGGCTGTGCCCGGTTGCTCGTGGTGCCGTGCTCCACACTGTTTCGAACGAGGTTCTCCAACAGCTGTTGCAGGCGACTTCGATCGGCCCGGATCGTCCGGTCGGTTCGCAGATCGATCGTCGCGCCGTCGGTGTCGACGTTCCGCCAGCAGCGCTCGGTGATGGCGACGAGGTCGACCGCTTCGAGGTCGCCGACTTCCTCGCCCTCCCGGGCCAGCGTCAACAGGTCGTCGATCAGGGCGTTCATCCGGTCGTGAGCCCGCGAGACGGCGTCGAGCCGGTCGCTGTCACACTCTTGCTGGAGGAGGTCGAGATGTCCCCCGGCGACGTTGAGTGGGTTCCGGAGGTCGTGGGAGACGACGCTCGCGAACTCCTCGAGGCGCTCGTTCTGTCGCGCGAGTTCGCGCTCCCGGAGCTTGCGCTCGGTGACGTTCTGCGAGACGGCGATGCCGGAGACGATGTCGCCCGCGTCGTTGCGGACCGGTATCGTCTGGATGCGGTACTGCTTGCCCTGATACTCCTGTTCGAAGGTGTTGCTCCGACCCTGCAGGGCCTCGCGGTAGTAGTGGACGAGTTCGTCGGCGAGGTCGGACGGGAACAGGTCTCGGGGTCCGACGCCCTCGAAGTCGCCGGCGGACAGCCCGACCGACGACAGTTCGGCCCCGCCGGCGAGGACGTACTGCAGGTCTCGGTCGAAGAGGAAGACGGCACCGTCGGGGAAGTTCTCGACGAGCGTCCGGTAGCGGCGCTGGCTTTCCCGGAGCGTCTCCTCCCGCTCGATCCGCGAGAGCGCCTGTTCGGCGTTGGCGGCGAGCGTCCGTGCCAGCGTGACGTCCGCGTCGTCGAACGCCCCCGTCTCCGTCGCGGCGACGTACATCACGCCGTAGTCGCCGAGCGGGAGGATGATCTCCGCCCCGAACGACGTTTCGGGGTTGTACCGCCCGGGCTCGTCGGAGACGTCCGAGAACACCTGCACCTCTCCGGACGTGAACGCCTCCCAGGAGAGACTCTCCCCGGGTTCGTAGACGGGTGGTTCGCCGATCAGATCGAGGGCTTCTTCGGTCGTCGCGGCCGGGACGAGTGCGTTCTCGTCCTCGTCGTAGAGGTAGACGCTGTTGATCGGGAGACCGAGGACGTTCCGTACCGTCGAGACGGCACGGTCCGCGACCGCCTCCTGCGAGGACGCCGCCATCAACTCTCGGGTCGCCTCGTGGAGCGCCTCGATGCCTCGGCGCCGCTCCTGTCGCTCGGTCACGTCCTGAAACTGCGAGAAGACGGCGACCACGTCGCCGTCGTCGTCGGTCACGACGCGGTTGTGCCACTCACAGACGATTCGTTCGCCGTCCTTGCGGACGTTCTCGTCGATGCTGTGGTAGCCGCCCTCCGCCTCCGCCAGCGCCGAGGTCACCTCGTCGACGTTCTCGTAGCTAGTCTCGGTGACGAGTTTCGTCCACGTCTCACCGCGAAGCTCCGCCTCGGAGTACCCGAGGATCTCCTCGCCCGCCTCGTTCAATCCGACGATTTCGAAGTCGCTGTTGTACTCCAGAACGCCCAGGGGAGACTGCTCGACGAACAGCGAGAGTCGCTGCTGGCTGGTTTCGAGTTCCCGCTGTGAGCGATACTGGTTCACCGCGTTCCGGATTCGGTTGGCGAGGACGGCGTACTGCCCGGTGCCGACCTCCTTCTGGATGTAGTCCGTCACGCCGGCCGAGATGGCCCGGCTCGCGATCTCCTCGCTCCCCTTGCCGGTAAAGAGAATGAAGGGCAGATCGGGGTGGTCGTCGCGCACGGCGGCCAGAAACTCCAGCCCGTCCATCTCGGGCATGTCGTAATCGCTGACGATACAGTCGACATCGAGGTCGGCGAGGCGGTCGAGCGCCGCGGCGGCACTGGTCGCCGTCTCGACGACGAATCCGTCGTCTTCGCGCTCGAGGAAGGTCGCGGCTATGTCGGCGAAGTCCGCGTCGTCGTCGACGTGGAGGAGGTAAATCGCCTCGCCTGTCGTGCTCATCGTTCCTGAATACAACCGACTAGCACCACGGAATGATAAGTGACAGGGACGTGGCAACCGTCGCGTCGCCGGACGGGCCGTTGGACGCTAGTACCGGCCGTCGCCGTGCCCGTCGTCGGTGATCGCCGCCGAACGCGCACACCGGGCCGTCTCACTCGGTCCGGTGTCCCCAGAACCCGTCGTATTTGGAGACCCGGAGGTCGTCGGTGACCCGCACTCGACAGGCGAGGCGAAGCCCGCTCCCGACCGAATGGGGCGGGAAGCCGAGGCGGGCACGCTCGCGGGGCGTGGGGTCCGCCACGTCGCCGTCGATCTCGACCGCGCAGGTGCCACAGGTCCCCAACCCGTGACAGGAGAGGGCCGTCGGCCCGTTGTGTGGCGACAGGCCCGCGTCGAGCAGGACCCGTCGGAGACGCGCGCCGGACTCGCATTCGACGCACTCGCCGTCGAACGTGACAGTCGGCATCGCGGGATCAGTCGGCTCCGTTCCCCGACCCGCTCGTATCGATTCCCAGCGCCCGATTCAGCCCGCAGAAACACGTCGTGGCGTTGAAACCGAATCCCAGTGCGCCGACCCCCGCGAGGAGGCCGAGCGTCCGCCGCCCGCCGCGGAGCGAACGTATCGCGACGACGGTGAGGAAGGCGGCGAATGCTGCGCGGGCGAGTCGGTCACGGCCGCCGACGTTTCTGTCGAGGTCCATACGCGGGTGGGAGGACTCGACGGGCTTGTACCTTCGGCTCGCCCCTAGAACGGGGGCACAGCCGATAGTATTAGAAGGCGACGACCCCGACGTTCAGTATGCGTCTGTTCCGGTCGAGCGAACTCCTCGGCATCGCTCGGGAGACACTCGAGTTCGTCCTCGAAGCCAGCGAGGAGACCCATCCCGACGAGTACATGGGGTTTCTCCGAGCGGAGGACGCGCGCAAACTCGGTCTCGACCGGCGCGGACAGGTCATTACGGACGTTCTCGTCATCCCCGGCACCACGTCGAACCCGGTCAGCGCGACGGTGCGGACGGAGATGAAGCCCAACGACGTGCAGTCCGTGGGATCGGTCCACTCCCACCCGAACGGCGTCCTCCGACCGAGCGACGCGGACCTCGCCACCTTCGGCCAGGGCGAAGTCCATATCATCGTCGGCGCGCCCTACGACCGGGGCGACTGGCGGGCCTTCGACAATCAGGGGGAGCCGACGACCCTCGACGTCCTCGACGTGGACCTCCCCGAGGAACGATTCTTCGATTTCACACAGGAAGACATCGACGCCGAACTGCTTGCCGAGGGTCGACGCCGGGGCGTCGTCTCGCCGGCGGAGATGGAAGACGACGACGACGGCGGCGGCGGCCTCTTTTCCTGGCTTCGATGACCGGCGACGAAGCGGTGTTTCACGTCGGCGTGACGCCGCTTCCCTACACGGTCGAATACGAGTCGGGGCTCGCGGGCATCCGGCCGTCGATGACGGCCGCGGCGGAACTGGTCGTGCGCGCACCGCCCGCGGCACGCCCGCGGACGTCGAGACAGCGCTCGACGACCGTCGGGCGTGGCTCCTGGACTCGCTGTACGGCCTCGCCGAGCGTCGTGATCGACTCCCCGCCCGCTCGTTCGAGAGCGGGGACGGACTGCTGTACGGCGGGCGGCGGCGCCCCCTGCGCGTCGCGGAGAGCCCGGTCGACGAGCCACAACTCCGGTTCGACGGGTCACGCTTCGCGCTTCGCATCCCCCGTGAAGGGACGGATGCCTCGGCGCGGAGTCGAGCCGTCGTCGACTGGTACGTCGCACACGCCGGTGACGTGCTCTCGACGTGTGCGGCGCAACTGGCCGACGACCGACCGGCCCCCGACGTTCGGGCGGCAGACCTCGGTCGGCGCTGGGCGCAGGTCACGGCCGACGGCCGGATCGACCTCCACTGGCGGCTCGTCCTCGCGCCGCGACCGATCACAGCCTACGTCGTCGCCCACACGCTCGTCGGTCGTGAACGCGACCCGGCCGACCCCGCGTTCTGGACTGCAGTCGAGGCGCTCGTCCCGAACGCTCGGGCGAGCGGACGGTGGCTCCGACGGAACGGGGGTCGGCTGCGGATCTGAGCGGCGCGTCAGTTGGCGTCGTCGTCCGCATCGTCCTCGACGTCCACCGTCGCCCGTTCGCGTGCCGCTGCGACCGTCTCCCGCGCCGTCTCCTCCAGTTCCTCGATGCCAACCATCACGTCCGCGGCGTCGAGTCGGCGCTCGAAGCGGTCGAGCATCCCCTCAGTGAACTCCTCCTCCGATCGCTGGCCGGTGGCGACGCCGCTGGTCACGATGGACTGGATGCCCTCTTCGACGGTCATGTCCACGTCGAAGACGTACTCCTCGGCGACGTGGAGGACGTATCCACCCATCACGGGGTTGGGCGCCATCGGGAGGAAGACGGTCACCATCTCCCCGCCTTCGCCGACGCCCTCGCGCACCACGTCGGGCGTCTCGGCGGTCAGGAAGGCGAACGCGTACGACCCCTGATCCGGAAACTCGACGAGTTTTACCTCCTGGAAGCTGTCGGTGTCGCTGTCGAGGAGCAGGCCGCTCATCTCGTCGATGCTCTGATAGAGGGAGCCGACGCCGGGGATGCGGGAGACCAGCGTATCGAAGAAAGCGCCGAATCCGGAGCGATTGGGTCGGCGCTCGGTCCAGGCGCCGATACAGAGGATAGCCGTCAGCAACGACAGGATGGCGACGAGTTTGAGCGCGGTGTCGGAGGCGGGTTGCAGTCCCGTAACGGACGTGAAGAAGCCGACGACGGGGTTGAGCTGTTGGGAGACGAAATCGACGACGACACCGAGGACGACGAGCGTGACGATGAGCGGGAGGGTCACGGCGGCACCGGTGACGAACGCCTGTCGGACGAAGCCGCGTGGCCCGTCGTACTCCTCGAAGGTGTCCATCTCGCGGGGACGGTCCATGATGGCACGTCGGCACGGCCGCCGGAAAACGTTCCGGCGACCGACGGTGCGAGGCGGGCCGGCCGCTCAGCTCACTCGAGGTCGAACCGGTCGAGCTGCATCACTTTCGACCACGTGTCCACGAAGTCCTGCACGAACTGCTCTTCGGCGTCGTCGGCGCCGTAAACCTCCGAGATGGCGCGAAGTCGGGAGTGCGACCCGAAGATGACGTCCACGCGGGAGCCCTTCCACTCGACGTCGCCCGTCTCACGGTCGCGGAGCTCGAACACGTCTTTTGACTCCGAGACCGGCTCCCACTCGTAATCCATCGAGAGCACGTTCGTGAAGAAGTCGTTGGTCAGCGTCTCCGGCTGGTCGGTGAAGACGCCGAGGTCGGACTCCTGGTAGTTGGCGTCCAGCGCGCGCATCCCGCCGACCATGACCGTCATCTCGGGGGCCGTCAGGTTCAGGAGTTCCGCCTTGTCGACCAGTAGCTCCTCCGGCTTGCGGTCGAGTCCGCCCGGGACGTAGTTACGGAACCCGTCCGCGTCCGGCTTGAGCGCCTCGAACGACCCGACGTCGGTCTGTTCCTGTGAGGCGTCGACACGACCGGGTTCGAACGGCACCTCGACGTCGTAGCCGGCGTCCGCCGCCGCCTGCTCGACGGCCGCGTTGCCGCCCAGCACGATCAGGTCGGCGAGCGAGACCCGCACGTCGTCGGAGCGGGAACTGTTGAACTCAGCCTGGATGTCCTCCAGCGTCTCCAGAACGGTTTCGAGCGCCGCCGGCTCGTTCACTTCCCAACTCTTCTGGGGTTCGAGGCGGATTCGAGCCCCGTTCGCGCCGCCGCGCTTGTCGCTGTCGCGGTACGTCGACGCCGACGCCCAGGCGGTTTTGACCAGCTGTGAGACGGTGAGGTCCGAATCGAGGACCGCCTCTTTGAGTTCGGCGGCCTCCGTCTCCCCGATCAGGTCGTAGTCGGCGTCGGGGAGGGGGTCCTGCCACAGCATCTCCTCGTCCGGGACTTCCGGGCCGAGGAACCGGGACGGCGGGCCCATGTCGCGGTGGATCAGCTTGTACCACGCCTTCGAGAAGGTGATGCCGAACTCCATCGGGTTCTCCTGGAAGCGCTCGAGAATCTCCCGGTAGTCCGGGTCACGCTTCAGGGCGATGTCCGTCGTCAGCATCATCACGTCTTCGCGGTCCGACGGATCCTGCACACCGGGTGCGGCGTCGTCCAGTTCGTCGTTCTCCGTGGTCCACTGCCAGGCACCGCCGGGGCCTTTCTCGGGCTCCCACTCGTGGTTCAGCAGGTTGTCGATGTAGGAGTTGTCCCACGTCGTCGGCGTGGTGTTCCACGGACCCTCGATCCCGCTGGTGATCGTGTCGGCCCCCTTGCCGGAGCCGTACTCGCTCTTCCAACCGAGGCCCTGCTCCTCGATGGGGGCCGCTTCGGGCTCGGGACCGACGTGTTCGTCCGGGTCGGCGGCGCCGTGGACCTTCCCGAACGTGTGGCCGCCGGCGATGAGCGCGACCGTCTCCTCGTCGTTCATCGCCATCCGGTCGAACGACTGGCGGATGTTATTCGCGGACGCCTCCGGATCGGGCTGCCCGTCCGGGCCCTCGGGGTTCACGTAGATGAGGCCCATCACGGTGGCGCCGAGCGGGTCCTCGAGTTCACCCTCCTCGTCGAAGCGATCCGACGCTTCCATCTCGTCTTCGGGACCCCAGTCGACGGATTCGTCGGGCTTGAAGTCGTCTTCACGCCCACCGGCGAAGCCGAACGTCTCGAAGCCCATCGACTCCAGGGCGACGTTCCCGGCCAGCACCAGCAGGTCACCCCACGAGATTCGACGGCCGTACTTCTGTTTGACCGGCCAGAGCAGCCGCCGCGCCTTGTCGAGGTTCGCGTTGTCGGGCCAGCTTCCGAGGGGCGCGAGCCGCTGTCGACCGCCGGACGCGCCACCCCGGCCGTCGGTGGTACGATACGTGCCGGCGCTGTGCCACGCCATCCGGATGAACAGCGGGCCGTAGTGGTCGTAGTCGGCCGGCCACCAGTCCTGTGACGTCGTCATCACCTCTTCGAGATCCGACTTCAGCTCCTCGAAGTCGAGTTTCTGGAACTCTTCGGCGTAGTCGAACTCCTCGCCCATCGGATCGTCCTCGAGTGCGTTCTGGTCGAGGATGTCCAATTTCAGTTGATTCGGCCACCAGTCTTGGCTGGAGCTAGTCATCGTCGTATAGTTACTTCCATCGCCTGTTAAGATTGTCTACTTCGGGAACGAAGTTTCGCTCCTACCCAAGCAATCTGCCGGAGTCGTGAACTTCCATCGGAGGGCGATTCGCGCCGGCCCGCCGACGAAAGCGACACCGAGTGACCGTTCGAGAGGGCCAGTTCTAAGTGACGCACCCGTCACACGCCGTCAATGGACGACGCACTCGAAGTCGTCGACGTGCTCGCCGATTCGGGGCTCGAAGGGGCGATTACGTGGCTGCTTCGGCTCGTCGGTCTCGTCGCGGTGCTCGCCGGACTCGGCCTCTGGCTGCTCACCGACATGGGGCTCCTCCTCGTCCCCGCGGCACTGATGCTCCTCGGACTCGTCTTGCTGGTCGCGCCGAGCGTCCTCCTCGACCTCGCGGAACTCGCCTGATCGGACGGCGGTACCGGTTCGACGGTGCCCCGTCGAGCGAGCGAGCGACCGGCCCGAGGATGACGGCGCGATGGTTTTAACACCTGCAGCTAAACGGTGTGGCATGACCGGACACGCACAGACGCTGCGGCCGTTCCTGTCGCGGGCGGCCAGGCTGTATCCGGGCCGCGAACTCGTCGCGCGTACGGCGACGGGGACGGTCCGCTACACGTACGCCGACTACGCCGAGCGGGTCGGCCGTCTGGCGAGCGCCCTGCGGGCGGCCGGCGTCGGCCGCGGCGACCACGTGGCGACGATGTGCTGGAACCACGACCGCCACGCCGAGGCGTACTTCGCGGTGCCGAGCCTAGGTGCGGGGTTGCACACGATCAACCCGCTGTTGCCCGCGGGCGACGTGCGGACCATCGTCGACGAGGCCGCGGATCGCCTCCTGTTCGTCGACGCGTCGCTCGCGGGAGCGCTGACCGAGGCGTACGATGTCGACGCCTTCGCGTCGGTCGAACGGGTCGTCGTGGTCGGCTCCGAGACGCCCGACCTGCCGTTCGAGTCGGTCGTCGGCGTCGACGACTTCGTCGCCGGGAACGACCCCGACCCGGACTACCCCGCTCTCGACGGCGACGACGCCGCCGGCCTCTGTTACTCCTCGGGGACGACGGGCGCGCCCAAAGGCGTCCGCTACACCCAGCGGATGCTCTGGAGTCACACGATGGCGATCCTGACGCCGTCGGGACTCGACATCTCGCATCACGACGCGGTGATGCCCGTCGTCCCGATGTTCCACATCAACGCGTGGGGCCTCCCCTACGCGGCGACGGCGGCGGGCGCGAAACAGGTCTACCCCGGCCCCTCGCCCGACCCCGCCGACCTCGTCGACCTGATCGAGCGCGAAGGCGTCACCCTCACCGCGGGCGTGCCGACGGTGTGGCTGGGCGTCCTGGAGTATCTACAGGACCACGACGCCGACCTCTCGACCCTGGAACGCATCGTCATCGGCGGCGCGGCGCCGCCCGACCGGCTGATCCGCGCGTTCGACGACCGGGGCGTCGAGGTGGTCCACGGGTGGGGCATGACCGAGACGGCGCCCGTCGGTGCCGTCTCCCATCTCAAACCCGAGTTGCGCGACGCCGACTACGAGACGCGACTCGACAAGCGGACGAAACAGGGGCTGATACTCCCCGGTCTGGAGTTCCGCGCCGTCGACGACGACGGGAACGAAATTCCCCACGACGGCGCGGCGATGGGCGAACTCCTGATCCGTGGGCCGTGGGTCACCACGTCCTACTACGGCCGCGACGACGACGACGCGTTCGAGGGGTCGTGGCTCCGCACCGGCGACGTGGTGACCGTCGATGCGGACGGGTACATCGAACTCGTCGACCGCGCGGCCGACGTGATCAAATCCGGCGGCGAGTGGATCTCATCACAAGCGGTGGAGAACGCGATGATGGGCGTCGAGGGAGTGCGCGAGGCCGCCGTCGTCGGCGTTCCCCACGAGCGGTGGGGCGAGCGGCCCGTCGCCTACGTCGTCGCGGACGCCGACCATGCTACGGTGATCGATGCCGCGACCGATCGGGTGCGTGACGCGTATCCGGACTGGTGGGTGCCGGACCGCGTCGAGTTCGCCGACGAGATTCCCAAGACCGCGACGGGGAAATTCGACAAAGTCGACCTCAGAGAGCGATTCGACGGGTCGCTCGACGGGGCGGTGGATGCGACGCCGCCGGACTAGGCGCTACCCGACGACGAGCAACGCGCCGCCGATGAGGATGGCGAACGCACCGATCGCGAACCCCGCGACCGACGTGCGCGACAGTCGGGCGAGCGTTCCAGTAGGCGACACCGTCGAGACGACGAGGGGGTCGAGTCGACCCGTCCGGACGCGGCCGACCACGGTCACGTCGTCGCCGGGCGACAGACGACGTTCGGCGTACCGGCGCGCGCCGAGCGAGAGCGCCCGCGCGACGGGGGCGAGCGAGTCGGGGAGCAACCGCCAGCCGGCGCCGATGTCGTCGGCCCTCCGTTCGTACCGGGCGATCCGATCCGGCGGGTCGGCGTCCGGCCCGACCGTCGCGACGACGGTCGAATCGAGCGCGACGGTGCGGGTCGGTTCGGCGACGGACACCGTCGCGTGGGGCGTCCGCACGTCGAACGCCGTGCTCTCGGCCGGATCGTGGATGGTCACGTACGTCGGCAGGAGCAGCGCTCCAGGGCGTCGCTCCTCGACGACGGCGCGGCAGGCGACGCAGTCGGTTCCGCTGAGCGGTGCGGTGAGCGTCCGTTCCGCGTCGCGGACGGTGCCCGACACGCGGACGAGCGTGCCGTCGGCGACACCATCGAGGTGGTCGACGGCGGCGGCGCGAACGAGCGCGGCCGTCCGCCAGCCGTGGCGGGCGCTGGCGAGACAGACCACCGCGCCGAGCAGGCACATCGCGACGCCGAAGAGGGACGGGCGGGGGGGCAGGGCCATGCCGGCCGTTGTGCGGCCGGGACCTAAATGTCGGGGACGAGTCGCCGACGCGGCGACGGAGTGATCGGATTCAGGACCGCCGCGGGCTGTCCGGCGCCAGCGCGTCGTCGTAGATGGTCGTATAGAGGTCGGCGATTTCGTCGCGGGTCGGCTTCCGCGGGTTGTTGTCGGGCGACCCGGAGTCGATGGCGTCCTGTGTCATCTCGTCGACGACGTCGAGATAGGCGTCGCGGCTCGGCACCTCGCCGAAGTCGTCGAGGTAGCCGGTGAGGTCCACGTCCCGACAGAGTCGGAGGATGCCCTCCGCGGCGGCGTCGGCGGCCTCGCGGGTGGGCGTGTGGGCGTCCGCGACGCCGAGGATGCGCGCCACTTCGGCGTACTTCTCCGGCGCGGCCATCGACGAGAAGTCGACGACGTACGGGAGGATGAGGCCGTTCGCCAGCCCGTGCGGGATGTGGAGCTGGGCGCCGAGCGGGCGCGCGAGGCCGTGAACGAGGGCGACCGAGGCGTTGGTGAAGGCCTGCCCGGCCTGGAGTTGCCCGACCATCACGTCGGCGCGGGCGTCGAGATTGTCGCCGTTGGCCCACGCGACGGGGAGCGAGCGGACGATGCGCTCCATCGCCTGCTCCGCGTAGCCGTCGGGGACGCTGTAGGATTTCACCGAGACGTACGCCTCGATGGCGTGGGTGAGCGCGTCGATGCCGGTAAACGCGGTGTGGCTCTTGGGCAGGGAGACGGTGAGTTCGGGGTCCTCGATGGCTACGTCGGGGACGACGTTCGCGGAGACGATGAGGAACTTCGTCGACGTGGATTCGTCGCTGACGACGACCGAGCGGGTGGCCTCGCTGCCCGTCCCGGCGGTGGTGTTGACCGCGATGAGCGGCGGCGAGGGGTTGGGGACGCCCTCGTAGCCCGCGCGGTCGACGCCGAAGTCGCGGATCGATCCCTCGTTGGCGGCGAGGATGCCGACGCCTTTCCCGGTGTCTATCGACGACCCGCCACCGAGCGTGACGATCAGGTCGCAGTCCTCCCGCTCGTATAACTCGTGGGCGCTCTCGATGTTCTCGACGGTGGGGTCGGGACGAACGTCGGTGTAGACGACCGACTCGACGCCCGCGGCATCGAGGATGTCGACCACGGTGTCGCCGTGGAAATCGAATATCTGCTCGGTGGCGACGACGAGCGCCGTGTCGCCGTAGCGTGCCGCGTGGCTTCCGATGGTGTCGACCGCGCCGACGCCGAGTTCGATTCGTCCCGGCGAGACCACCGTGCGCGTCTCGCTCGATAGTACGGTGTCGTGCATGACACCACGGATGTCGGCCGTGACGGTCTTATAGATTGGCAGCGTCCGGAACGCCACACGTCGCCGCGACCGTATCGCCGAAGGTTTATCCCTGCCACCCCTGGTGAGAGGCATGACAGAGGTCACCGTCGAAGCCGTCGAGGAAGTCGGCACCCGGACCGTCGCGCTCACGCTCGAGACGCCCGAGGAGTTCGACGCCGAACCCGGGCAGTTCCTGCTCGTTCGCGCGACTATCGACGGTGTCGAGGAGACGGGCTACTACACGCTCTCCTCGCCCGACACCGACGGGACGATGGAGATCACCGTCGAGTACGTCCCCGAAGGGACGCTCGCGCCGTGGCTGGCCGAGCGAACGACGGGCGACACCGTCGAAATCGAAGGCCCGTTCGGCGACGTGCGCTACACCGGCGAGGGGAACGCCGTCGTCCTCGCCGAGGGGCCCGGAATCGGCCCGGCGGTCGGCATCGCCGAACGCGCCCGCGAGGACGGCCACGACGCGACGGTCGTCTTCTGGGGCGAGGACCCGCCCCACCGCGACCGACTGGACGCCCTCGAAGCCGACGGCGCGACCGTTCTCGTCGTCGAATCGCTCGACGAAGCGGTCGATTCCCTCACCGACGCCGACGCAACGGTGTACGTCTTCGGCTTCGAATCCTTCGTCCGCGACGCGAAGACGGTCGCCGAGGCGACCGGCGCCGCCGACGTACGCGCCGAGAGCTTCGGGCCGCGCTGACGGACGACGACCCTACCACGCCGCATCCAGCACCGCCCGCACGTCCCCGACCGTCGGATCGAGGCCGTCGGGGACCGTCGCCATCAGCGAGTCGTCGACGATACGCTCGGCCACGCCGTCGAGGTCGGAACGCGCGAGGCCGTCGATCGACCGCAGGCGCTCCGGGAGCCCCAGGTCGTCACGGACGGCCGCCACCGCGTCGACGACGGCCGCGGCGGTCGTCTCGCCGTCGTCGCCCGCGACGCCCAGCGCCTCCGCCAGCAGGTCGCGCCGGCCGTCCACGCGTTCGAACAGGTACCGCAGGACGTGCGGGGCGACGATGCCGTGGACGACGCCCTGGTGGGCCTCGGTGTTCCGTGAGAACCCGTGGCCGAAGGCGTGAACGATCGAGAGCTTGTACGCGTCGGGCTCCGAGACGCCGTACTGGACACAGACGATACCCGCCAGAACCTCGTCGAGTTGGTCGGGGTCCATCGGGTCCTCGCGAAGCGTCGGCAGCCCCGAGCGCAGGAGGCGGAGGCCGCGCGCCGCCGTGCCGTCGGTGATCGGCGTCGAGTTGCCGGTGTACAGCGCCTCCACTCCCTTGTCGAAGCCGTTCATCGCCGAGGCGGTCAGCACGGACTCGGGCGTCGTCCGGAAGAGATCGGCGTCGTAACACACCGCGGCGGGCATCAGGCGCTCGTCGCCGACGCCACCACTCGGCGGGTGGTCGGCACCCGGGCCGTCGGCGAACGTTACGCCCGCGACGGTCGAGAGGTCGGCGCCCGCGAGCGTCGTCGGCACGGCGACGATGGGGAGCGGATCGGCGTCGGAAAGCGAGAGCGACGCCGCCTCGATGGCCTGCCGGCCGGCCGCTTCCGGGTCGTCGTGGGTCGAAAGCGTCGCCATCACCGCCGCCACGTCGAGCGAACTCCCGCCGCCGACGGCCACGAGGGCGTCGGCGTCGACGGCGCGGGCGCGCCTGATCCCCTCGATGGCGGTACCGAGATACTTCTCGGCCGTCGTCTCGTCGAAGACGCCCGCGAGTCGGTCGCGCAGACCCTCGCGGACCGGGTCCATCACCGCCGGCGTCGACCCGACGGTGGTGCCACAGACGACGAGCGCCCGCGACCACCCGTGGCGCTCACAGACCGCGTCGAGGTCGGCCACACAGCCCGGGCGACACGTAATCGCCCCCGGTCGGTACGCGAACTCGAAGCGCCGTCGATCGTCGGTCATCGTGCCTACCAGCGACGGGCCGGGGATAAATACCGATTGCTGTAACTGTGTCCCGGTGGGTCGGCGACCCGTCCCGGCGAACCGCCGGCAGCGACTTACAGCAAGCCGTACAGTCGTTACCGCGCCGCGTCGATTTCGTCGAGCGCGTCGGGGTTCTCGATGCTGCTCATGTCGCCGAGGTCCTCGCCCCGGTAGATGCCCGCGATAGCCCGGCGGATGATCTTCCCGCTCTGGGTCTTGGGGAAGGCGTCGACGAAGAGCACCTCGCGCGGGCGGAACGGTTTGCCGAGTTCCTCGCCGACGGTGTTACGGATCGCCTCGCGGAGGTCGTCGCTCTCCGTCTCCCCGTCCTCGAGGACGACGTAGAGGACGACGGCGGTCCCCGTCGTGTCGTCGGGGGCGCCGACGGCGGCGGCCTGATTCACCGCCTGATGTTCCATCGCGGCCCCCTCGACTTCGGCGGGGCCGACCTTCCGGCCCGCGACGTTGAGGGCGTCGTCCGCGCGCCCGTGGAGGAACCAGAAGCCGTCCTCGTCCTTCTGGGCCCAGTCGCCGTGGTCCCACAGGTCCTCGAACGAACTCCAGTACTCCTCCAGATACCGCTCGTCGCCGCTCCACAGCGACTTGGTCATGCTCGGACAGGAGTCACGAGCGACGAGAAAGCCGCGTTCGCCCGTGTCGGCGATGGAGTCGCCCTCCCGGTCGACGATGTCGATGTCCATTCCCAGCCCCGGCCCGCCGAGCGTGCAGGGCTTGAGCGGCGTGATGGGCATCGGCATCAGGAAACAGCCCATGATCTCCGTGCCACCCGAGATGTTGATGATGGGCGTGTCGCCGCCGCCGACTTCCTCGTAGAACCAGAGCCACGACTCGGGGTCCCAGGGTTCGCCCGTCGAGCCCAGGATTCGGAGGCTGGAGAGGTCGTAGTCCTCGACCCACTCGTCGCCCCGCTTGCGGAGGGCACGGATCGCGGTGGGTGAGATGCCGAACTGCGTGATGCCGTGGTCGTCGATCAACTGCCAGAAGCGGTCGGGGTCGGGGTGGTCCGGCGCCCCCTCGTACATGACCATCGTCCCGCCGTGGGCGTGGGTGCCCATCAGCGTCCACGGCCCCATCATCCAGCC
>Ga0102942_1000513_pt1 | contig 14529 bp, 17 predicted proteins | sample SalPon2_C_H2O_MG_FD_78171 | JGI IMG/M metagenome (GOLD analysis project Ga0102942, IMG submission 78171) | Salt pond water microbial communities from South San Francisco under conditions of wetland restoration - Salt Pond MetaG R2_C_H2O_MG | ecosystem: Environmental > Aquatic > Non-marine Saline... | reverse complement strand
CGCTGAAAGACCGGCTCGCCGACCTCGTCGCGGAGGACCTCGGCCTCTTCGAGGACGCGTAGGAGCGAGGGGCGTTCAGTCGTTCAGCGAGTCGTTCAGTCGTTCTTCGCGAGGGCGCCTTTGGGGTGGCCCTTGTGCTGGAGGTTCCGGTTGTCGCGCTTCCGCGTCGCCGTCGCCGGAATCACCGTCTCGGCGTCGACGTCGTCGCGCGGTCGCCCCGTGTACCCGTGGTCGGGGTGCTCGGCGCAGTGGGCCATCGCGTCGTGAGATCCCTCCCAGGGTCCTTCGTCGCAGTCGTCCGCCGTGCAGACGAACACTATCTCATCGGACATGTTGCCGGAGGCTATCCCACCGGCCTATATAAACGTGGAGACGCAGTTATCAGCGAGGATAACTAGCGACCCCGCCGCGTCCGAGCGCCGCGGTCCGTCCCGCTCGTCGCCTCAGTCGCTGGCGGCGGGGGCGCCGAACAGCTCGACGCTCGTTCCGTCGTGGCGACAGTCCTCCAGCGCGTGTTTCGCGGCGAAGCCCGCCTCGTGGGCGGAGGCGCCCCGTCCGACGCCGACCTGCAGCTCCACGCCGACGTCGTCTTCGACGTGCGCCACCGCGTCGGCGAACGCGCGCTCGGGGAGGTCCGGGCAGACGGAGATGATGTTGTCGCCGCCGACGAAGAAGGAGAGCGCGCCGTGCTGCTCGCGGAGGTAGCGCATGACCGACGCGTACGCCTGTTCGATGTTGATGAACGTGTCGAACTCGTTGAGTCGGTCGGTGTACTTCCCGGTCGCGTTGACCACGTCGAAGTGAGCGATCTGGAGGTCCGAAGCGGTCGCCTCCGTGAGGTACTCGCCCGCGAGGACTTCGGTCCGATGCTCGTCCTGCGCGCTGCCCTCCACCTGGAGCCGTCGGTTCGCGGCCTCCAGCGCGTCGACCGGGCGCTCGGCGACCGCGGTGCCGAGGCTGATACTCACCGGATACCGGTTCCCGACCGACTCCTGAAGCGTCGCGTGGGCCGCGCCGTCCACGCCGTTCGTCACGGCGATCATGTTGTCGAAGCGCGTGAAGAAGACGTACGCGTCGCGGTGGCCGACGAACTGGGCGATGTCGGCGAAGAGCCGCGACTGGAGCGCTTGGAGGTCCATCTCCCGACGCGGCTCGGGCGTCGTCGTCCACGGACCGTAGTTATCGATCTGGACGAGGGTCACCTGGGTCGTCGTCACAGTAGCCATCGGTAAGAAGTCCCGCCGCTTTACGCTTCCGTTATCCCGAAGCTGAAATCCGTACCGAATGTGGGAGCCCGACCGCGGTCTCGCCCTCCCGCAACCTCTACGGCCGTGGCGCTCCGACGGGGGGCATGGAGTTCAGCGGCGCCGTCCTCGACGTGGACGGCACGGTCGTGCGAGGCAACGATCCGATCCCGGGCGCCCCGGCCGGCTACCGACGCCTCCGAGAGGCCGGGATCGAGACGCTGTTCGTCTCGAACAACCCGACGAAGGCCCCGCCGGCGTACGTCGACCGGCTCGGTGCCGCGGGGTACGACGTCGACGTCGACCGCGTGTTCACGGCCGGAACGGTGACGACGCGGTATCTCCGCGACCACCACGCCGACGACGAACTGCTGTGTATCGGCGAGGAGGGCCTGTTCGACCAGTTCGCCGACGCCGGGCTCTCCACGACCGACGACGTCGACGCGGCCGACGCGCTCGTCGCCTCCATCGACCGCGATTTCGACTACGACGACCTCTGTACCGCGCTCTGGACGCTGGAGCGCGGCATCCCGTTCATCGGCACCGATCCCGACGTGGTCATCCCGGCGCCCGAACGCGACGTGCCCGGGTCCGGCGCGGTGATCGACGCCATCGCGGGCGTCGCCGAGCGCGAGCCCGACGTCGTCTTGGGCAAGCCGTCGGACCCCGCGGTCGAGATGGTGCGCGAGCGACTCCCGTACCCGCCGGAGGAGTGCCTCGTCGTCGGCGACCGCCTGAACACCGACATCGCGCTCGGCGAGCGCGCCGGGATGACGACGGTCCTCGTCAGGTCCGGCGTGACGGACGACGACCGCCTCGCCGCCGCCGACGTCACCCCCGACTACGTGCTCGACGACCTCGGCGACATCGACCGCGTCGTCGGCTGACCGTCCGAGCGGGGACCCCTCCGCTCGCACGCTGACGTCGCGTCTCTGCGTCCTCCGCTCCCTCCGCGTCACCACCCCCCACTACGCTGTTCGCGCTCGCCGCCGTCGCCCCGCCGTACCTCTCCGGCCGCCGGTGCGGTCGCCACTTTCACCCCGTGGCCAAGATTTATAAATGACTGCCGCTTCCCGTCGCGTATGAGTGGCGTTGACACGCACGAGTCGGCGACCGAAAACGACGAGGAGGACACGGAACGGCCCGTCCGCGTGATCGAGGGCCACGCGGTCCAGTTCAACGAGTACCGATACTGACCGCCCCGGTCCCCGGCCGGTGTCGGGACCGTTAAGTGTTCGTCCCGGGTAGCCGATGGTGTGACACGGAGGCTCCGACGCGCGAGTATCTTCGCTGCCGTGGCCGCGCTCGCGGCCCTCGCGCCGACGCTCGGCGACGCCGCCGTCGTGCCGTTCCTCGCCGTCGCCGGCCTCGCTTTCTTCGGGATCCGCGACGGCGAGTTGTTCGAGACGCTCGCGCTGCCGGGCGACCGAGAGGAGGAGCGCCTCTACGGCTTCGTCGCCTTCTCGGTCGCCGCCGCGGGCCTCGCGCTGTTCGCCTCCCTCCCCCGCGCTCCGCTTCCGTACCAGGCGTTCGCCGCGGCGGCGCTCGCCGTCGGCGGCGGGCGACTCGGCCGAGCGCTCGTCGGCCGTCGGTCGAGCGACGAGTTCCCGCTCGTCGCCGGCTACCTCGGCGCGGGCGCGCTCGCGGCGTTCGTCGGACAGGTCGCTGTGCTGCTGCAGGTCGCGCTCCTCGGCGCCGACGGCGGGCTCTCCCTCGGCGGCGGCGTCCCCGCCCCGAGCGCCGACCTCGCCGGCGCGTCGTCGTCGCTGGCGGCCGGCCTCCCCGACCTCGTTTTCCTGGCGTCCGTGGCGGCGCTCACCGCCGCGCTCGTCCGGTCGCTGGTGTTCTCCCGCGACGCGCACATCACGATGATCCTCGTCGCGTTCGCGGTGTGGGGGTTCGTCGCGCTCGATCCGACCGTCACCGTCCCCCTCGTCGCGTTCGGGCTCGGCGTGACCGTCGCGCTCGGCTACGTCTCGTTCGCGCTCGGCACCGCCTCGGTCCCCGGCATGCTGACCGGCGTGCTCTCGGCGCTGCTCGCCGTCGTGCTCGGCGGCGTCGGCTGGTTCCTCACGCTGATGGCCTTCTACGCGGTCGGCGGCCTCGCCTCGAAGTACCGCTTCGACGAGAAGGCCGACCGCGGCGTGGCCCAGGAGAACGAGGGCGCTCGCGGCACCGGCAACGTGCTCGCGAACTCCGCGGTCGCGCTCGTCGCCCTCCTCGGGTACGCCGCGACTCCCCACCTCTCCGTGCCCGCCACTCCCTTCGCGTTCGCCTTCGCGGGGGCGACCGCCACCGCGATGGCCGACACGCTCTCCTCCGAGATCGGCGGGCTGTTCGACGGGCCGCGCCTCGTCACGACGCTCCGCCGGTTCGAGCCCGGCACCGACGGCGCGATCACGTGGCAGGGCGAACTCGCCGGCCTCGCCGGCGCCCTGCTCGTCGCCGGGATCGCGGCGCTCGGGATGCCCGTCGGCGGCCTCGCCGTGGGCGGGGGCGTCGTCGTGGCCGCCGGCTTCGCCGGCATGACCGCCGACAGCGTCCTCGGCGCCGCCGTCGAGGGCGACCGCGTCGGGAATCAGGCGGTGAACTTCCTCGCGACGCTCTCGGGAGCGGCGGTCGCGGTCGCGCTCGGGGTGGTGGTGGCGTGACTCGGCCCCCCGACGGCGGTCGCGGAGGGTCCGGCCCGAGCGACGAGACGCCCGTCGAGGCCGACGAGAGCCCCGCCGCTCCCGACGACGGCCCCGCCGCCCCCGACCCGCGCGTCCGGGCCGCCCGCCCGGCGGACGCCGACCGGATCCGGGAACTGCAGTCGTTCCTCCGCCGACCGAACCCGGACCTCCTGGAGTACGGCCTCGCCGTGGGTTCGGCGTTCGTGAGCGCCGCCGACGGGCGGGCGGTCGGCTATCTGCTGCCGGTCGACGCCCCGAACCGGCCCGGCGTCCACCTCGCCGAACTCGTCGTCGACCCCGATCACCGCCGCGAGGGACGCGCTCGCGGGCTCCTCGCGGCCGTGCTCGCGGACGCGACCGGCCCCGTGACGCTGCAGGCGCACCCGGACAACGACGGGGCGCTCGCGCTGTACGACGAGCTCGGCTTCGAGACCGTCGACCGGCGCGCCGACGCGTACCCGGACGGCGACGCGCTCGTGCTGCGCCGGGAGTGACCGACCCGCCCGGAACGGGGACAGACAAAAGGACTATTCGAGCCCCGCGCCTCGGGCGAGACATGAGCGACGCCGACGCGGACCGGGGAGCGGGCGAGGACACAGCCGAGCCGGTGGCGGTCGACTTCGGCGACGACGGGCTCGTCCCCGCCATCGCCCAGGACGCCGACTCCGGCGAGGTGCTGATGCTCGCGCACGTCTCGCCCGAGGCGCTCGAGCGCACCCGGGAGACGGGCGAGGCGCACTACTACTCTCGGTCGCGCGAGGAGCTGTGGCACAAGGGCGGCTCCTCGGGCCACACGCAGGCGGTCCGCGAGGTGCGCGTCGACTGCGACGCCGACGCCCTCCTGTACCTCGTCGACCAGAACGTCGGGGCGTGTCACACGGGGCACCGGTCGTGCTTCTATCGGACGGTCGACGGCGAGCACGTCGGAGAGCGGGTCTTCGACCCGGACGAGGTGTATTGAATGGGCGACGCGGCGCGCGACGCCGACCCGGTCGCCGAGGCCGGCGAGGCGGCCGCGACGCTCCGCGAGCGCTACGACGGGCTCCGCCGGATCGAAGAGCGGATCGCCGACCTCGGCCGCGAGCGCGTCGAGGCCGCGGCGGACGCGTATCGCCAGGCCCACCGCGTGATCGAACAGTACGGAGACGACGCGGTCGGGAGCGGCGACTTCGCCGCCTACGTCCAGTTCGAGGGCGAGTTCGCCAACGCGGTCGACGTCGACGACGACGCGCTCGCGGCCGACGCGTTCGCCGCCGCCGACGAGGCCGTCGACAAGAAGCGGCTCTCGGAGCGCGACATCGAGGCGGCGCGCGAGGCGCTCGAACCGGCCGGGGAGTACGTCGACCTGCTCGCCGACCGCGACGACGCGCTCGACGACTACCGGGCCGCGCGCAAGGCCGCCCGCGAGGCCCGGAAGTCCCTCGGAACCCGGGTGGAGGAGCTGCGCGAGGTCGCGGCGATGGCGGACGCCGACCTCGACGCCGACGTCGACCGCCTCCGGGACCCGGTCGAGACGTACAACGAGGCCGTCCGCCAGTCGTTCGACGACTTTTATAAATCGGCGTCGGCCCGCGACGTCTTCGCCTTCCTCGACCGCGCGGACGCGACGCCGTTCGTCGACGTCGACGTGCCGCCGACGGACCTGGCCGACTACGTCGCGGAGTACGGCGCCGGCGACGAGCCGCTGCCGACCCTCTTGGAGTACGCGGACTACTCGAACTCCAAGCTGGAGCACTACGTCGACGACCCCGGCGCGCTCCGGACCGCCGTCGCGGTTCACCGGACGTACATCGAGCGGCTCGACGGCGAGCCGCTGACGCTGGACTGGCCGCCGGCCGCCGGCGACGAGCTGGCCTACGAGATCGACGAGCTGATCCCGCTGGTCTCGCGCGTCGCCGACGACGAGACGGTCGCGACGCTGCGGTCGGTCCGCGACCGCACGCGCGACGACGAGTACGAGCGCCGCCGCCGCGCCGCCGAGGTCCGCGACGCGCTGGACGAGCCGGAGCTCGAGCTGGTGCGAACGGGCGCAATCCACGACCGGGTGCGCGAGGCCGAGCGCACGCACGCGGTGGCCGGGGACGTGCTGGCGGAGACGGAGCGATAGCGTCGGCTACGAACCCGGAGGGGAGTCGCGTCCTTTCAAGAGCCGCGGGCGCGGACGTGGTGACATGACCCGATTCGACGCCGCGACCGAGGCGGAGCGGCTGAAACTGTTCGCGGACGCGGCGGCCGCGCACCGCGCTCGTTCGAGCGAGGTGATGACCGTCGACGTCGACCCCGACAGCGACGTCACCGAGGGCGGCGAGGTGCCGCCGTGGATCCAGCTCGCCGGCACGGAGCTGATCTTGGACTGCACCGACGACGAACTCGATCGCTTAAAAGACCTGCTCGGCGACTTCCCCGAGTTCCGCATCGACGAACTCGTGAGTCCGGAGGAGGCCGAGGGGACGAACGCGGTCGTCTCCGCGCGCTCCGACGCGAACCGCGTGGCCGGATTCATGGAGCGCGCGTTCCGCGAGCTGTACGGGCTCGACGACGACTACCGGGCGTGGGTGACGGCTATATAAATCGGTTTATGCTGTTGCCGTCGGCCGTTACTAAGTACTCGGCAGAACGGGTACTGCAATCAACGCCCCAGTCGCTCGTTTATAAGTAATCGCTGGTAGGCCGGAGTCGAACACCGCCAAAGCCCCAGTCGCGACGACTCGCGCGCTTCGCTGCGCGCCTCGCTCGGTCGCTTCGCTCCCTCGCTGCGGTGCTTGCAGCAGCGTGCTTCGCCCTCGCGACTGCCCCTTTGAATCCCTCCCGTCCCCGCACCGCAACCGCGCCTCACGCCTCCCCAACCTCGTCGCTCGCTTTGCTCGCGACTCCCTCGCGCGTGCTCCTCGCGGGCCATGGGCCCGCTCGGAGGCACGCGCCACCGCGCAGTCTATTTATACGCGGCATCCGATAGCGGGCTGCATCTCTCATCCCTCACTCATCGCGTCGATCGTCGCCTACGACACCCGCAAGTAGGTCGCCTCGATTCCCCTCACGACACACTTAGATTCCCCCCGCACATTTGACCCGACAGACTCGTCGCCTCGCGCGCAGATCGCCCGGGGGCGACGCCGACCACCATGCAACAGTACCTCGATCTCGTCGACGACACCCTGTCGACGGGCACGTACAAGCCGAACCGGACCGGCGTCGACACGATCGCGTCGTTCAGCGGGCAGTACACCGTCGACTTAGCGGAGGGATTCCCCCTCCTCACCACCAAGAAGATGGACGGCTACCGCTGGAACTCGCTCATCCACGAGGTGCTGTGGTACCTCTCCGGCGAGGAGCACGTCAAGAACCTCCGCGAGGAGACGAAGATCTGGGACGCGTGGGCCGACGACGAGGGACTGCTCGACACCGCCTACGGCCGGTTCTGGCGCCGCTTTCCGGTCCCGAACGAGGGCGCCGCGCTGCCCGGCGAGACGTGGCCCGACGACGCCCACCGCTGGGTGACCGTCGAGGAGGCCGCCGACGGGACCGAGCGCCGAACGTTCGACCAGATTCAGTACGTGCTCGACACCCTGGAGGAGAACCCCAGATCGCGTCGGATGGTCGTCAGCGCGTGGCACCCCGCCAACGCCGCGACCTCCACCCTCCCCCCGTGTCACTACACGTTCGTGGTGAACGTGCAGGACGGCCGCCTGAACCTCCACCTCACGCAGCGCTCCGGCGACATCGCGCTCGGCGTGCCGTTCAACATCGCCGCCTACGCCCTGCTCGCGAACGCGCTCGCGCAGCGGACGGGCTTCGAGGTGGGCGAGTTCGGCCACACCGTCGTCGACGCGCACGTCTACTGCGGCCGCGGCGAGCGCGGGAAGTGGTACGCGAACAACCTCCCGTACGTCCAAGAGCGGCTCGCGAACGTCGAGAGCAAGGCCGACTACCTCGATGTGAAGAGCTGGGTCGAGCGGACCGCGCCCGACGAGACGCCCGGCGAAGCGGGGTACGACCACGTCCCCGGCCTGCTCGAACAGCTCTCGCGCGAGCCGCGCGAGCGCCCCCGGATCGAGATCGCCGACGTCCCCCTCGACGAACTGACGTACGAGGACGTCCGGCTCGTCGACTACGACTCCGCGGACGGCCTCTCGTTCGCGGTCGCGGAGTGATGACCGACGGAGGCCCCGCCCCGTCCGGCGTCGACCTCGTCCTCGTCGCCGCCGTCGCCGAGAACGGCGTCATCGGCGCCGAGGGCGGGATGCCGTGGCACTACCCGGCGGACTTGGCGCACTTCAAGCGACTCACGACCGGTCACCCCGTGATCGTCGGCCGGACGACCTACGAGAGCATCGCGGCCCGGATCGGCGGCCCGCTCCCCGACCGCACCAGCGTCGTGCTCACGACCCGCGACCTCGACCTCCCCGACGGGGCCGTCGTCGCGGGCGACCTCGACGAGGCGGTCGCGCTCGCCGCCGCCGACGCCGCCGACCGCGGCGTCGACGAGGCGTACGTGATCGGCGGCGCCGCCGTCTACGAGCAGTTCCTCGACCACGCCGACCGGATGGTGTTGACGGAGGTCCCCGAGCGGCCCGACGGCGACACGCGCTTCCCCGACTGGGACGCCGACGCGTGGCGGGAGGTCGACCGCGAGGTCGCCGCGGGCACCGAGGGCGACCTCGCGTTCGTCACGTACGAGCGCGCGTCCGAGTGAGGCCGGATCGGTTCCGCCGCGCAGACCGAACGTTCGGGCTGTAGACGAACCGTACACTCCGCGAAGTCGGTACCTATTCACCGAATATATGCTCGTAACAACACTTTTCAACGCCTAGGTTGGTATATGTTATCATGCCATTATCGGAGTCCACCGTCGAGCCGAGGCGTTGTCCGTTCTGTGAGTCGGAGCTGGCGTCCCCCGGCGCGGGATTCGTGCGGCACATCGACGAGAGCCCGGAGTGCCGAGACGCCTTCGAGACGTGGCGCGACCGCGTGACCGATGACATGCGTGGGGGTTGGGCGGGGTGAGGGTGCGAGGCGGCCGGGCGGGGTGAGGGCGCGGGATGCCGGACCGAGTTGAGGCCGGGTGCCCGCCGCCGCTCAGTTCCGGAGCGCTTCGACCGGTCGCTCGTTCGCCGCCTTCCAGGCCGGGTAGGCGCCGCTGACGAGTCCCACGCCGACGCCGAACCCCAGCGCGAGGAGGAGGTAGTAGCCGTTCGTCGGATCGAGCGCGAGCGACGCGTCGACCTCCGGCGTGAAGGCGACGAGGCCGGCGACGAGCAGCACGGTGAGGAGCGTCCCGGCGGCGGCGCCGGCCGCGCCGATGAGCCCGGCCTCTGAGAGCAGCACGCGTAGCACGTCCCGGCGGGTGACGCCCACCGCGCGCATCACGCCGATCTCCTGCCGCCGCTCGACGGTGCTCATCAGCATCACGTTGAGGATCGAGACGCCGGCGACGACGAGCGAGATGGCGCCGAGACCGAGGAGGAACGTGCTGAGCAGCGAGAAGAAGTTGTTGACCTCGTCGACGATCGCGGCGAGTTCGAACAGGTCGACGCGCTCCTCGCGGGCGTTCACCTCCTCGCGGATGTCGTCGGCCGCGGCCCGCGCCGACTCGCCGGAGTCGGCGACGACGAGCACCTGCGCGTAGCCGTCGGCCGAGAAGGCGGACTCGGGGAGGAAGACGGCGTCGTCCGGCGCCACCGGGCTGAACGTCTCGCTCTCGGTGAGCACCGCGACGACGCGGACCTGTCTCCCGGCGATCCCGACCGTGTCGCCCGCGCCGATAGAGAGGTCCTCCGCGACGCCCGCGCCGACGATCGCGCCCTGCCGGTGCCGCTCGGGGAGCCGCCCCTCCGCGGCCTCGAACGCGAGCCCCGGCTCCTCGACGCCGTAGACGGTCGCGAACTGCTGGTCGCTCTGCCCGGAGACGATCGCGTTGTCCGAGTACAGCGGGACGACCGCCGGCCCGCCCACGGCGCGCCGGATGTCGGCCACGTCCGCGTCGGAGAGGGACTCGACCCCGGCGTCGGCGTTCGGCGAGACGACGATCTGCGTGCCGATGTCGCCGATGGCGTCTGCGGCGCCGAGCGCCAGCACGTTGCCGAAGATGCCGAGCGCCGCGACCGCGAGGACGCCGATACAGACGCCGAGCACCGCGAGAGCGGTTCGCACCCGATTCCGGCGGAGGTTCCGCGCGGCCATCGAGACCGCCGGCCGCCACCCGCGGAGCCAGCCGCTGACCCCGGACCGCGAGGCGGCGTCGCTCCGGCTCATCCGTCCCCCGTCGTCGCCGTCTCGGCCTCCTGTGGTTCGGGGTCCGTCCCGTTCCGGTCCGGGTCGTCCTCGTCCGGGACCCCGCCGACGAGCACGCCGTCGGTGAGTTCGACGACCCGGTCCGCGTACTCCTCGACGAGCGGGTCGTGCGTCACCGCCACGACCGCGACGCCCTCTCTTTTCACCCGCTCGAACTCGGCGAGGATCGACTCGCCCGTCTCCGTGTCGAGGTTCCCCGTCGGCTCGTCGGCGAGGAGCACCGACGGTTCGTTGATCAGCGACCGGGCGATGGCGACCCGCTGTTTCTGCCCGCCGGAGAGCTCCGAGGGCTCGTGGTCGAGCCGGTCGCCGAGCCCGAACCGCGTGAGGAGGTCGGCGGCGCGGCCGCTCGCGTCGCCGGGGTCGAACGCGGTCGGGAGCGCGACGTTCTCGACCGCCGTCAGCGTCGGGAGGAGGTGGAAGTCCTGGAAGACGAACCCGATCGACTCCTTCCGCGCCCTCGTGCGCTCGGCGGTCGAGAGGTCGGTCACGTCCGTCCCGTCGAGGAGCCGCTGGCCCGACGTCGGGTCGTCGAGCAGTCCGAGGACGTTCAGCAGCGTCGACTTCCCGGAGCCGCTCGGCCCGACGACCGCGACGAACTCGCCCGGACGCACCGCGAAGTCGACGTCGTCGAGCGCGATCACCGGCTCGGCGCCCCCGCCGGGGTACCGCTTCGTCACGCCGCGGAGCTCGATGCTATACATCGCGGCGACGCACCACGCCGCCGACGACGGCGAGGCCGGCGGCGCCGACGAGGCCGACCGCGCCGAGCGTGCCCAGCGAGCCGAGCGATCCGAACGTCCCGACCGAGCCGGAGCCGCCGTCGTCCGTCCCGCTCGCGCCGGGGAGCGCGACCGTGTCGGTCTCGACGTATCGGACGCCGCGCTCGGTGTACGCGATCTGAACGGGAATTTCGTCGGCGACCGACGCGTTCACCGCGGTGCGCAGGTCGAAGGCGACGAAGTCGCCGGCGCCGACCGCGCCGACGAAGTACTCCCCGCCGGCCTGGGTCGGCGCGACGCCGGGCGCCTCCCCGACGGAGACGACGACGCCCTCCAACGCACCGGTGCCCGAGTTCCCGAGGTTGGCGTCGATGCGGACCTCGCCGTCCTCGGTCGTCTCTATCTCCGCGTCGGTGATCGTCGGCGCCGCGCCGTGCGCCGGGTACCGGAGCGTCGACGTCGCGGTGCGCTCCGCGCCGGCCCCCGCCTGCGCGTCCAGACCCGAGCGGAACGCCGCCGTGAACGTCACTTCGGACCGCCGGTCGAGCGGTCCGAGGTCGACGACGACCTCGCGCTCCTCGCCGGGCGCGACGTCCTCGACGACGTACGGTCCGGCCTCGAAGGCGCCGCCGTCGGTGCCGCTCCCTTCGCTACCGCCCGCGGCGCCCGCGATCGGTTCGCCGACCGCGGTCAGGCTCACGCGGTCAGCGTTCGTGGTCCCCGTGTTGACCACGGTGACCGCGACCGGGGAGTCGGCGGCCCGCACGGCCGACTCGGCGTCCTCGCCGGTATCGAGCCCGCCGCCACCGCCGCCGAAGAGGCCCTGGATGCCGCCGACGTCGATGCCGCCGGCGTTCTCGTTCTCGTCGTCGCTCCGGAGGTCCTCGGGCGAGAGCCCGCGGGTCCGGAGGTCGAGCGTCACCTCGGCCGGCTGGACGTCGACGACGACGTCGCGCGTCACGGTGACGGTCTCCGGCTCGTCCTCGCCGTCGGGCGCCTCTCCCTCCGCGACGACTTCGACGGTCAGCCGCCGCTCGCCGGGCTCGTCGAAGCGCGTCCACAGCCCGACTTCCAGCGCGTCGCCGGGCGAGAGCGCGCCGACGGCGGTCGCCTCGTCCAGCGGCTCCGCGTCGTCGTCCGCCCCGGCGTCGACGACCCTGACGCTCGTCACGTCGGCGGCGTCGGGGCTCCCGCCGGAGTTCGAGACGCTGACGTTCAGCGAGACGCGTTCGCCGACGACCGGCTCCGTCGAAGTCGGCTCGACACCGTCGATCGCGATCCGTGCGTCGGGCACCGCCGTGGCCCCTCCGATGGCCGCTAACAGCGCGAGGAGGGCGACCAGCACGGCCGTCATTCGTGTTGAAATCAAAGTCATTCATGTTACGGTACCGATAGGCATATATCCGTCGTAGGTCGGGATCGCGGACCGCGACCGACCGCGACCGACCGCGACCGACCGCGACCGACCGCGACTGACCGCACTGCGCCGCCGTCCGCGCGGCGCCGGTAAAGCGGTCGGGTCGTCGCTCGGACGTACCGGTTACGGATGCTTTTTCAACCGCCCGACGTAAGGGCAGGTAATGAACCGACGCGACACCGCGAGAGCGGGTGATCGGCGATGATGGGCAACAACGATCAGCAGGCGTACGACCGCGGCACGTCGCTGTTCTCGCCCGACGGGCGCATCTACCAGGTCGAGTACGCCCGCGAGGCGGTCTCGCGCGGCGCGCCGAGCGTGGGAATCCGCACCGCGGAGGGCGTCGTGTTCGTCGCGATGTCCCGCGCCTCCTCCACGCTGATGGAGGCCGAGAGCATCGAGAAGCTCCACAAGCTCGACGACCACCTCGGCACCGCGAGCGCGGGCCACGTCGCCGACGCGCGGCAGCTGATCGACCTCGCGCGACGGCAGTCGCAGGGGAACCGCCTGCGCTACGGCGAGGCGGTCGGCGTCGAGACGCTGACGAAGACGATCACCGACCACATCCAGGAGAACACCCAGCGCGGCGGCACGCGCCCGTACGGCGCCGCGCTCCTGATCGGCGGCATCGAGGACGGCGAACCGCGCCTGTTCGCCGCCGACCCCTCCGGCACGCCGAACGAGTGGAAGGCGACCGTCATCGGCGGCGGCCGACAGGACATCCAGAGCCACCTCGAGGAGGAGTGGACCGACGACCTCTCCGTGACCGCCGGCGTCGAACTCGGTCTCGCCGCGCTCGCGGCCCACGAGGACGAGTTCGAGCCCGCCGACGTCGCCGTCGCGACGATCACCGAGACCGACGGGTACCAGCGCGTCCCCGCCGACGAGGTCGAAGCGGCCTTCGAGTCGGCCGGGCTGGCCGTCGAGGAGGACGAGGAGTCGGACGGCGCTGACGACGCCGACGACGCTGACGACGCCGACGACGCTGACGACGTCGACGACGCCGACGACGAGGAGTAACGCCGCGCTCCGCCGACGACGAGGAGTAACGCCGCGCTCCGCCGACCGATCGCTTTTCTTTCGCGCCGCCGAACCGGTGCCATGGTACGCGTTGCTGAACTCGTCGGGTATCCGCTGAAGTCGAACGACGGGGTCGCCCTCGACCGCGCGGAGCTCGGCCCGGCGGGCGCGCTCCGCGGGGACCGGACGTACGCGCTCGTCGAGGCGGGCGTCGACCCCCGCGAGGCCTCCGTGGGCGCGAACGGCGGCTACGTCAACGGGAAGAGCGAGCCCGCGGTCCACGGGCTCCGCGCGAGCTACGAGCTGGCCGCCCCGACCGACGCGACGCCGACGGCGGTGACCCTCTCGCGACCGGCGCGGCCGGAGACCGGAGCCGCGGCGGACGAGCGCCGGTTCGCGCTCCCCGAGGAGGGCGAGGCGCTGGCGGCGTGGCTCGGTGACTACCTCGGCTACGCCGTCGACTTGGTACGCGAACCCGACGGCGGGCTCCCCGACGACCGGGCCGCGCCCGGGCCCACCGTGGTCTCCCGCGCGACGCTGGAGACGGTCGCCGGCTGGTTCGACGCGGTCGCCGACGCGACCGAGATGCGACGGCGGCTCCGGCCGAACGTGGTCCTCGACGACTGCCCCGCGTTCTGGGAGGACCGCCTGTTCGCCGACCGCGGCGAGGCCGTCCGGTTCGCCGCGGGCGAGACCGAACTCCTCGGCGTCAACCCCTGTCAGCGCTGCGTCGTCCCGTCGCGTCATCCGGACACGGGCGAGGCGGTCGAGGGGTTCCGCGAGACGTTCGTCGAGAACCGGCGCGCGACGCTCCCCGACTGGACCGAGAGCGACCGCTTCGACCACGACTTCCGGCTGATGGTGAACACCGTCGTACCGGAGGACCAGTGGGGAGCGACCCTCGCGGTCGGCGATCGGGTGACGATCGAGGGGTCGGTCGACGCCGCGGAGTCCGACCGGAACGCCGCGGCCGCTACGGGCGAAGACCGATGACCCGACGGGGGACGCCCGGCCGCGAGAGCGCGGCCGCCCGGTCGACGGAGCGGCAGATCTGGTACGGATACGGACAGCTGACCCGCACCGAGAAGAGTCGATTCGGCGTCTTCCTCCACGACACCACTCGGCTGTTCTCCGAGATATCGGTGTTCTCGCTGCCCGTGCTG
>Ga0102942_1000510_pt1 | contig 14535 bp, 15 predicted proteins | sample SalPon2_C_H2O_MG_FD_78171 | JGI IMG/M metagenome (GOLD analysis project Ga0102942, IMG submission 78171) | Salt pond water microbial communities from South San Francisco under conditions of wetland restoration - Salt Pond MetaG R2_C_H2O_MG | ecosystem: Environmental > Aquatic > Non-marine Saline... | reverse complement strand
GCTTTTCATGGCTCTGGCGTTTTTCGAGATAGCGATGTTCCAAGTAATAAGGAGAGATTACAGCCTGAAGCTGAGTGACAACAAATACCTGATTGGTGCGATAATGTTCGCAGCATCAACACATCTGGCCATACTGTATACACCGCTTTCAAACGTTTTCCAGACAGCACCACTAGGCCTGCATCACTGGGCACAGGTAGCAGCGGTATTAGGCGTATTCCTGGTGATTGAGTACGGTTACAGGAGGTTCCTTTCGAGAAGGTACGGGGACAGGGTCGAGGCAGAGGTCTGATTCTTAAAACTGGCCGATTATAAACAGTTATGTATGAAAGAACAGAGGCCTCTTGAAAGCGACTGGGATCACCTTATCATCCTGGATGCATGCCGTTATGACTTTTTCGAACAGGTATACGGAGACTACCTGGAAGGAAACCTTGAGAAAAGAAAGAGCATAGCCTCTTCGACACCAGAATGGGCCTCTAAAACCTTTACGGATCAGCATGATATAACTTACTTCTCTTCCAATCCTTTCATCAACGGAGCAGGCCTTCCACTGAACGAAATCGAGTGGGGTTCCAGCTGCGGCTACGAGTGGAACGGAAAAGACCATATAACAGATATAATTGATGTATGGCATGAGGCCTGGGACGATGACCTGGGAACTGTTACACCTGAAGGTATGAATGAGGTCGTACTGGATAACCTTGATAGGACACAAGATACTGGGAGAACGATTATTCATTATATGCAGCCTCATGCTCCTTACATTACGAAAGGTAGAGGCCGTAAAGTTGAGAAGATCAGGAAGAGCTTCAAGGAAGCAAAGGAAGATGGAGAGAAAAATGATGAAGAGGATGGAGTGCTTTCCACCGTCGGTGATATTGTAAGGCCTAAGTTCGAGGACATTGTAGAGGACAACACCTTGGCTATGAAGCTAGGCATGTGGGTAGAGCTTGATCCATCGAGTCTTCTGTCCGTCGGCCGTAACGGCACCCGAGAAACACTGGAGGAGTACTACGAGGAGAATCTGCGTCTGGCGATGGAGCAAGTCGTAGAGCTTGTACAGGAGCTTGACGGCAAAGTAGTAGTCACCTCTGATCACGGAGAGGCCTTCGGAGAACAAGGAGTCTGGGAGCACCATATAGAGACACATATCCCGGCGCTGGTAGAGGTTCCATGGCTGGAAGTACAAGGAGTTAAAGAAGATTATCCGGAACAATGATCACTTCACCTGACGCCAGTTACTGTCCTGTATGCGGCACAGAACTAGAGATAAAGACTGTTGAGAACCGTGAAAGATTTTTCTGTGGAAGCTGCGAACAGGTTATCTGGAGGAATCCGAAGCCGGCGGCCGGCGTCCTCCTGCAGAACGATTCTGACGAAATACTTCTCATCAAGAGAGGTAACTGGCCTAAGATCGGGACATGGAGCATACCAGCAGGATTCATCGAAAGAGATGAAAGGCCTGTAAACGCTGCGGCAAGGGAACTCGATGAAGAGACCTCTCTGAAAGCCAGGGCCAAGGATCTTGAGCTTCTTGATAACCTTATGGTAAAGCACCCTGACGGAAAATACGTTATCGTAATAGTTTTCTCAACAGACATGAAAGATATCAGAGGCAAGTTATCTGCCGGAGACGATGCGCAAGAAGTAGAGTACTGGAAGTTAGATACTATCCTGAACTCGGATGAAGAACTGGAGTCAGAGGCGTTGAAGAAATTCCTTTCAAAACACCTGAAAGATTGATTTTTTATCTTTGAGAGCACTATGTTCTGTTATGAACGTTGAAGAAAGAGATGATATCTCAGGGGAATACAAGTGGAACGTAGAAAAAGTATACAACTCGATTGAACAATGGGAGACAGACTTCGAGAAGGCCCAAGAAAAGATTGAGGAACTGAAAGATTTCGAAGGCCGCCTGATGGAAGGCCCTGAAGTTTTCTCGCAGTTCATGGAGAAATACTCAGATACCAGCGTGCTTGTAGCCCAGCTCAGATCCTATGCAAGCATGAAGAGAGATGAGGATACACGTAAAGAAGATTTCCAGGCCCTGGCTGCAAAGGCAGGATCTCTGTCAAGCAAGCTTTCCTCTGATACAAGCTTTGTCGAAGTGGAGATACAGAACGCTTCAGAACAGGATTACAGAGAGATAAATGAAAGTAGCGGTGGAAAATACTCTCACTTTCTGGAGAAAATCAGGGAGAAAAAAGATCACACCCGTAAAAAAGAGATAGAACAAATTTTGTCCAACCTCGGCGAGGTACTTTCCAGTCCAAGCGATATATACAGCACTTTCACTAACGCAGACCTGGATTTCCCTTCAGTGGAGAAAGACGGCGAAGAAGTAAAGATCACACAGTCAAACTTCACCAAGCTACTGAAGGAAAGCGACAGAGGCCTTAGAGAGGAGGTTTACTCAAAATTCTATGATAGATTCAACGATTTTGATAATACAGTTGCAAAAAGCCTGGACAAGGAGGCCCGCACCAATTCAAAGTTCGCGGAGGTAAGAAGCTACAGCTCCTCTCTTGAATCAGCTCTCGACAGTAAAAATGTGCCTACAGAGGTTTTTGACAGTTTGGTCGATGCCGTCGATACCAATCTCGGGCCTCTGTATCGCCATCAGGAGCTGAAGAGAGAGGTTCTCGGTGTTGAGAATTTGAAGATGTGGGATGTCTACATGCCGATGGCGGATTCAGACATAGAGATCAGCTTCGAGGAAGCCAAAGAGCATATTCTAAAGGCTTTGAAGCCTCTTGGAGAGGATTATGTAGAGGCTGCGCGTGAAGGCCTTGATTCTGGCTGGGTTGACGTCTACGAGAACAAGGGCAAGCGTTCCGGGGCCTACAGCGGAGGTGCCTACGGAACCGACCCGTTTATCTTGATGAACTTCCACGGCGACGTACAGTCGATGTATACTCTAGCTCATGAACTAGGTCATTCTATGCATTCTTACTTTACCGAGGCCAATCAGCCGTATATCTACAGTAACTACGGTATCTTCCTGGCAGAGATTGCATCGACTGTTAACGAGCAACTGTTGACAGAGTATCTTCTCAACAACGTCGAGGATGAGGCCTTGAAGCGGCATGCTCTTGATCACCAGCTTGAGAACTTCAGAAACACTCTTTTCCGGCAGACGATGTTTGCAGAGTTTGAGAAAGAGATTCACGACGCGGTGGAGGATGGAGAAGTCCTGACCTCCGGAATGCTGAATGAGAGATACAGCCAGTTGAAGCAGAAGTATTACCAGAACGCGGATGTCGATGACAGGATCGCACGTGAGTGGATGCGGATTCCGCATTTCTACTACAATTTCTATGTGTTCCAGTACGCCACCGGGATATCAGCCGCGACAAACATTCGCGAAAAGATTATCCAGGAAGGCCGTAACGAAGATTATATCGACTTCCTGAGTAGCGGCGGCAGCAACTATCCTCTTGAAACACTTGAGATAATTGATATAGAGGCCGATAGAGACACGTTTGAGGAGGCTATAGACCAGTACAGGAGGTATCTTGACCGGGCCGAGGAACTTTTCCTCGACTGAATCCTCAGGCAACCCAAGAATTATATCTCTCATTTTCTCTTCTAACTTTGATGAAGATTGACGATCGTGTCTACGGCGAAAAAGAAATAGAGAAACAGGTCATACTCGATCTTATCAACTCAGATCCTGTGCAGAGGCTGAAAAAAGTACATCAGGCAGGCCCTCAGCCATTCTTCATGGACAAAAAGGCCATGAAACGATATGAACACTCTATCGGAGTTTTCCTTCTTCTCAGAGACCACGGAGCCAGTATAGAAGAACAGATAGCAGGCCTTCTCCACGACGTACCACATACAGCTTTCTCACATACCGCAGACTTCGTCTTTGACACTGAAGATCACGAATATCACGATCGCTTTCTGGAAAAGGTTGTCAGAGACTCCGAAATACCCGATATACTGGAAAAACACGGCCTCGATCTTGAATATATTCTTGACGAGGAAAACTTTGGGCTGCTTGAAAGAGATGCGCCAGATCTCTGTGCAGATAGAATAGACTACTTTCTGAGAGACTCAAAAAGTTACGGCGGCTGTGATGTGGAAAAATTCGTGGAATCGCTGACCACACACGAGGAAATGTTTGTACTGGATGATCCGGAAATTGCTGTAGAGTTCGCAGAGAAATACGCAGAAGCAGATGAAGAATGGTGGGCCAACCCTAAAGAAGTCGTGGTGATCAAGATTTTTGCACAGGCCCTGAGAAAAGCAATTGAAACAGGGTTCATGGAAGAAGAAGAAGAGCTTTTCAATAACGATGAAGAAGTACTGGAAAAGCTGAGAAGCTCAGGAGACTCCGAAATAAAGAAAAAACTCAGGCTTCTGGAAAACGGTTTCAGTATAGAGCTAGAGGCAGAAAATCCCGACATGCATGTGAAAACTAAGGCCCGATCAGTAAATCCTCCCGTGCTTGTCAACGGAGGACTTGAAAAAGCAACAGAGTTCTCCGAAGAACTTCAGGAAAAAATTAACCAGCACATGAACTTTGTAGGAACAGGTTACGACGTTAAAATTATTGAAGAATAATCAGAATCCCTGCATACCGGGCAGATGCCCTAATTCATCTTGGGCCTCATCACTCATTTCTTCAGGGCTCCAGCGAGGTTCGAAAGTCAGTTCAACGTCTATATCTCTTTCATCTACTTCCTCTATGTTACCGACCTCTCTCTTCACCATTTCATCGAATACGCCATGCAGCGGGCATCCAGGAGTTGTTAAAGTCATGAGAATATCGACTCTGCCTTCGTCATCTACATCAACTTCGTAGATAAGGCCTAGGTCGACTATATTAATATCCAGTTCCGGATCCATAACCTCTTTCAGTTGTTCCCTGACTCTCTGTTCTTTTACCATTCTTACACAGGTAATATAGCTGAAATCTTAAAAAGTACAGTTCTAAATCAGATTGTCAGCAGTAGCCGCCCCGATAACCGAGAAGATAGATATCATAGATACCAGTTTCAGCGTATGCAATAGACTGTCCGCAAATACTTCCTCTGCAGCGGTTATACTGAGAAGAAACATGACAGTACCGAACGAAACCATCATAAGCGAGAGATAGCGGACTGTAACCCCAAGTAACTGTCGCTCTCGGCCCCAATCCCTTTCACGTTTCGCCACATAGAGAATACCATGGCCCAGAAACAAAGTAACCAGTACACTGATCAGGGCCTGACTCGTCGAAGCAGCCCCGGCCATTATCCAGACCTCCTCCGTAAACAGAAACGGCGCTGTCAGGATCGCGCTACCCGTAACCTGCTGGAAGAAATCATCAGCCCCAAAAGGATATCCTCTCTCAGCTTTCTCAATGATCTCTCCTATCACAGTAGCCACAGCACCAGTAAAATATACATGCTTATCAGTGTTAAAGGTAACAGACGTATCATGATATTGATACTGTAGATGAGGCCTTGATAATCAGACTGCAGGAGCTTTACACCTCTAGCCTGACCCATCCCTAGACCTATATTTGCAGAGGTTACTTTTTCCTGCGCCTGCGAGACAGTATCCCTCAAAAGAGCCTGGTCCAGATGAGTTTCTTTCGCCATCTCATGGATACTGGCGTGTGTGTCAGTGGTAAAGAATACTGCCTTATCAAACTCATCTCTCAGCTCATCATTAAGCTGCTTCAACTTTTCAGTGGACCCATTTCCCTCTATACCATATATAAGAGTTCTCTGATTTCTTACCTCTTCAACCAATGTAAATAAAGGTATCTCGCCAGATACATCAGTCTCAAATCCTGCTCTGTAGTCATAGAGCTCTTTAGCTTCAAGCTCAGAGGCAAAATCCTTTATAAAATCTCTCAATTTTTCGGCCTCGGCAGTTCCAGACCAAATAACCTTGCTGGTCTCCTCATCAACATGGTTATGTAGGTCAACCACAGTAGTACTCTCTATATCAATACAATCCCTGACTACAGAGATGTCGTAGTCATCATACCCCGGTAAATCCATGAAAATAATCTTCTTACCATCAAATCTTCTACCGTAAAGTCTCCCTAGCTCACCACTCTTCTCAATAAGCCTCGAGGCCTTACCGTACATCTCAGGTCTTTCAATCTCGTCAATAAGTTTTTCTGCATCCTCCGGATCAGCCATATCGGCCTCATGGTTCGACGGAACATGCATGAAAAATCCTTTTAGATCGTCATTAAGCCTATTTATCATCGTCGTCGATAGCTGGCCTCCTCCGAAAGCGCCTAAAGGGCCTGGATGCACCCATGGGATTCCTATAGAGGTCTTTCCGTCGCTATTTTCTATCTGGAGGGTGTGTACTTCCGGGTTGGACTCATAGCCTAGATCCAGGGCCTGCTGTTTTTTCTGTAGAAGCCCTGATGTCAAATTGAATGCTGAAACGTTTGAAACGTTGCTTCCTACCAGATACTGTATTATATGAAGTAGCAAGCCAAGTATCAGTCCTGTAAACAGGAGTACGCCTATGTTAGATGCGTAGTCCCACCATCGAAACTGTAGGAAAGGCGATAGGTAGTAATTACTGACGAGAAGGACTAGTAATGGCTGTACAAGGCTTAAGAGAATAATTCTCTTGATATATTTTGCGCCTAGTGTAAGCGTCAGTACCAGTGTTGTGATCAGGAAAAGCGTTATGAGGCCTAGCCATACTACTCTCCATGCGTTTATGCTGCTGTTTGCACCTGTCAGTATCAAGCCGAAAATGAATGTAAAAAACTGGTTTGAAGCTACGAGGAAGTAACCCCAGTGACGCGGGTAATCAGGTAGCAGAAGGTATAATGCTTCTCCTGCAACTAGTGCAGGTATTGCGAACAGTAGTACGGCAAGGTAAATTATAAGCGCTGGCTCCAGCGGCAGTGCAGTAAACCAAGAGAAACCCATATACATTAAAAACGAGTAAACAAGGCTGAGAAGAGTCATAGCTGTTAAACTAGTCTTTACACTCGGTATATGGAATATTATCCATTCGAAAGATTCTACGTTATCCATTCCCATTGTTCAATCACCTAAATCCCGATAAATTTCTTCAAGCTGGTTGATACTGCTTGAAAGAGAGTATTTCTCTACGGCTCCACGGCAGTTGTAATTATTTGAAAGAGCCCTACTAATAGCTCCGGCCATACTTTCATCCTCCTCTAGATCGAACCTCTCACCGTTCTCAGCGCAGATAGTCTCATCGAAAGGAGCATTATCCGCAGCAACCACAGGAGTACCGCAGGCATTCGCCTCAAGAGGTGAGAGGCCAAGAGTATCTCCCGTCGAAGCAGTGACAAAAGCATCGAGGCCGGAATAAAAACCCGGTAGATCCTTCCTGTCAAGAAATTCTCTGAAATAGACATTGTTGCCGGCGATCTCTTTCAGATCTTCTTCCTGAGGGCCTTCACCAACTATAACTACCGAGCCATCAAATTCATCAGCGAAGCTTACAGCCCTATCAATATTCTTCTCAGGACTGAGACGGCCCGAGTAACCTATCACAGGCCTCTCCAAGTCCATATCGTCAAGTATGCTTTCAGATTTAGGCTGAAAGAACTCCATATCAAGGCCTACAGGCAGCTTCGTAAACTCGACGTCACGGTTTATCCTGCTGGTAGAGGCCGTCACCACATCGAAATTGCCTAGGTAATAGTTCTCAATTGGAACATATAGTTTTTCACAGAGCTTTGCGAGCGAGGACAGCTTTACTCCGTGCTCAAAGTATTCTTCTATAGGAGTATGATGTGTATAGACCGATGGCTTGTCCGCGAGCTTTGAATGAATCAGGCCCGACCATCCAAGTGTTGCAGGGCCATGACAGTGTACTACATCCAGTTCAGGTACTCTTGACAGACTTATAGGGAAAGGTATCCTGTAGCCATCGTAGAATGGGTTTGGCAGAGATGAAACCGGTATCTCATTTCCTTCAGGCTCGTAGTCCGGAGAACGCGGATAGATAATGTATACTTCATGACCTCTCTCCTCCAGCCTCTCCTTCCAGGCCTTCAAAGTGTACGTCACCCCGTCGAACTTGGGGAAGTAGCTTTCAGTGAAGAAACCTATCTTCATCTATAAACCTATTTTAAGCATTCAGTATTTTAAACAGCCTCCCTTAAGCCAGACAGAGTAAGAGCTATTTTCGAACTTAGAGGTGTTCAAACAAGTTCTCTGTACGTTTCCTCCAACTTATCTGCAACCGCGTCTATCTCGAACTCCTTACTCTTTTCCTCCGCATTCTTTCCCAGCTTCTCCATGCTTTCCTCCTGTAAGACCTGTTCTAGTACAGCGACGAAATCCTCTTCAGCCTTCAGGCAGTTTTCTCCATGCTCCAGCCACTGAAAAGTCTCGATATCCCGAACTACCGGAGGCTTCCCGCAGGCCATAGCCTCAAGCAAGGCCATTCCCTCGTTCTCGTTCCTAGTCGGGAAGAAAAATATGTCTCCCGCTGCGTAAGCCCCTCTTATATCATCTATATACCCTGTAAAGGTGCAGTTGCCCGGCGCATTCTCCACCAGTTTCTTGGTATCCCTGCTCTGAAGCAGCGAGTCAATAACTCCGTCCTCACCGCTTGGATTCAGAAAGCCAAACCAAACGAAATCCATCTCCGGCATCTGCCTCGCAGTCTCAATAAACGATTCAAGGCCTTTCCTCTTGATGACATGGCCTACCATGAAAACTACCGGGGGCTCCAAGTCGTACTTCTCCAAGTACTCATCTCTGAGATCCTCATAGCCTTCAAGCATATCAGGGTCGAAACCGTTACTGATCACTTTTTTAGGCGCATCAGCGTAGGCCTCTATCACGTCTTTGTTGTGCTCTGAAGGACAGATTATCAGGTCTGCCAGAGAGTAAGCATACTTCAGGTATGGCTTCATAGGCCTTGCAATAATATTCGAGAATGCAAAGCTTTCACGAAAATCCTCCGCGGTCTGATGTGCGTGTACAACGACAGGAATATCTTTTTTCCTTGCCTTTCTTGCATAGTATATCGATTTCGGACCCATGTTGTTCAGGTGAAGGATGTCGGCAGAAAGATCTGGCTCTGTAGTATAATCTATTCCTTTCTTCTCCATTATCGTTCTCTGGTTCTCTACGGACTGTTTATGGCCTCCAGTGATCATCTCCTCCCATTCGAAGTAGTGACTGACCTTCATCTGCTTAACTTAAAAACTGTTGGCTAAACTTATGAAACTGTGGCGAAGAGTATAGCAGAGGAGCGGATTCAGCGCCTTTTCACGCTTGCAGAGAAAAGGATAGGTGAGGAGGACGATCTCGCAGACAGGTACATGGAACTGGCTCGAAAGATAGGTATGACTGAAGAAGTTCCAATCCCTTCAGGCCTCCGGAAGAGGATCTGCAGCAACTGCTATAAGTATTTGCGTCCTGGCTACAGTTGTGATGTGAAGCTAAATTCGGAAGAGAAAAACGTAGAGTACAAGTGCAGAGAATGTGGAAACATCGATAGATATGGCTACTAGAAAACAGTTATTGTGGTTTGGAGCATCTACCGCTATAATAGTGGCTCTCGTGCTTCTGGCAGATATCAATAAGTTTATAGAGGCTGTAAGCCGGGCTGATAAATCATATCTCGTGGCAGCACTTGTAATAGGCATGCTTCCATTCTTCGTATGGACAAATACTTGGTACAGCTTCTTGAACAAGATGGGTGCGGAAGTCTCTTACCTCCAGACCTTCAAGCTATTTATGGCAGGCAACTTCATGAACTCTGTCACACCGCTAGGCCAGTTCGGGGGAGAACCACTGATGGCATACGTCATAAGAAAGAATACCGATCTCTCCTACGAGGAAGGATTTTCAGCAGTACTTTCATCCGACATAATCAACTCTATACCAATATTTACTTTTATACTAAGCGGATCAGCTTTCCTCCTGCTTTTCGGATCTATAAACGATGTAATAGCACAGGCGGTATACATAGCGATTGTAGTAGTGGCTCTTGGCGGATCCCTAGCCTACACACTTTGGTTCAAAGCAGGTACTATCGAAAATGCTATACTAAAGGCCTTGAGAAAGGTTACCGATGTACTAGGTGTCGGCAAGAATCATGTAAAGACAGTTGACTCAAAACTGGATAACGTACAAGAGGCCTTTAACAGGATTGGAGAGGATCCTCGCCACTTAATCAGGACTGCGACCGTAGCCCATGCCTACTTTGTCTTCCAGGTTTTCACGCTTTATCTGATACTGGCATCTATGGGCATCGAGTCCGACTTTACACCACTTTACTTCATACTTCCTATGGCCTCTCTTTCAAACTTCTCCCCAACCCCGGGAGGCTCAGGGGCTTACGAGGCCACACTGGCAACAATCCTAACAGTCATGCCTTTATCGCTTTTCCCAGAAGTCACGTTCGCTACGGCGCTGGCAGTAGGAATACTATTCCGACTATGCACGTACTGGCCCGGACTGATCATCGGGTACTTCTCACTACTAGGCATCGGTGGTGTAGAATGACCTACAACTATCTTCTCGCAGGAGAAAACCTGGAGCTGGCAGAGGCCGAGCTCAGCGGCTTTCTGAAAAGCCAGGGTCTGGATGAAGAAGCGAGGCGAAATGGTCGATTAGCGGAAACGGGTTCTCACCCAAGACAGCTGAAAAGACTGGGCCTGACCCATGAAGTAACGGAAAAGATAACAGAGACAGATCCTGAACAACTAGAAATAGATTACAGGCCAGAAAGCTCTTTCGCCGTCAGAGTTGAAAACCTTTCAGAGAAAGAAATCGACAGCAAGGACCTAGAAAAGGAAATAGGCCGGAAAATCGAATCTGAAACCAGTTCCGTAGATCTTGAGAATCCTGAAACAATGGTAAAGGCCTACTTCACCGATGAAAAAATAATAATTGGAGAGGTCGTGGAGAATATCGATAGAGGGCTTTTCAGTAAAAGAAAAAATCAGGAAAGGCCTTTTTCATCGCCGATATCCCTTGATCCTGTACTTGCAAGAACAATGGTAAATCTTTCAGAGGCTTCTGCCGGCGAAAAGCTTTTAGATCCTTTCTGTGGTACTGGCGGAATCCTGATAGAGGCTGGCTTGTGTGGAATCGGAGTTTACGGCCTTGATATACAGGAAGAGATGGTTAAAGGCAGCAGGAGGAATTTAGAGGAATATGGCGTCATAAGCCATGATATCAGGCAGGGAGATATCGCCGATATAGATGAGATATTTGAGGATAGCTTTGATGCAGTTGTAACAGATCTGCCGTACGGTAAGGCCTCAGTAGAGGAGGAAAAGCCTGTCGAAAAGTTCTTGGAATTTATAGAAGAATTTGAAGGAAAAACTGTTTTTATGTACAACGAAGCCTCAGTCGGAGGTTATGAGGCCGATTTCAGCGTCTATGTGCATAATAGCCTGACACGGTATATCTATATAATCTAGAAGCTTGTGGCTGGTGCCGGCAACCCTACTTCTATCTCAGGTTCCCAGTCAACTTCGATATGGGGCGAGCTATATGCCGATGAGACAGTCTGGATATCAGACACAGTAATCTCTTCAGGTAAGTCTTCGTCATCGTATCTTTCTGTCAGATGATCTAGCGCATCGAGATGAGCAGAATCAGAGTATTCCTCACTAAGATCTAGGGTGTAATCCAGGCCATCCCAGTCATAGGACAGCTCTACAACGCCTTTCTGCCTTCCGTCTTCAGTAACCACGAAAGAATCATCTTGTCTTATTGCTCCAAGTTCATCATACGAATCAGGGCCTCTATTACCTCCCAACATAATAATGTTGTTACCCCACAGTCTAATCAACCTTTCGGCTGCTACTTTGTATTTAAAACTATCCAGCAGCAGAAATACAATATGAAAGTCTGGACAGTCGGCACCTCAAGCGCAGTACCTACCGCAGACAGAGGCCTTGCCGCCAACCTGATAGAATACAACGGTGAAAGAATACTTTTCGACTGCGGAGAAGGCACACAGAGAAGACTGATGGCCGACAAAATGGGCCTCATGAAGATTTCAAGAATATTCATCTCACACTGGCACGCAGATCATTTCTCAGGCCTCCTCGGACTTATCCAGACCATGGAAATGGAAGGCCGTGAAGAACCTCTCTACATCTACGGCCCTCCAAGAACCGAGGAATTCACCGACAGAATGCTTGATACCGGCTACTTCAACAGAAGCTACGACATATTTGTCGAAGACCTGGTTGAAGGAGATGAAATCATAGGAGAAGGATACATAGTAAGGCCTTTCGAGGTGGAACACGGGATCAACGCTTTCGGCTTCAGTTTCGAAGAGGACAGCCAGAAGAAAGTCAACAAAGACAAGATGAGGGAGCTGGGCCTCGAACAGTCGCCGAAGATTGGAGAGCTCAAGCAGGGAGAGACTGTAGAGTTTGACGGACAGAAAATCATGCCTGAAGATATTATAGAGGAGATGCCTGGCAGAAAAATCGTTTACTCCGGGGATACCTCAAAATGCGATAACTTGATAAGCCATGCCGAAAATGCAGACGTGCTTATCCACGAAGCCACATGTCTACATGACATAATCGATGAGAGGCATGGCCATACTTCAGCTCTTCAGGCTGGAGAGATAGCGGAAGAGGCCGGCGTCGAAAAACTTGTACTGACCCATTTCTCCCGACGCTACAGGAACAAAGAAGAAATGCTGCTTCAGGAAGCCGGCGAGGTATTTGAAAACGTAGAGCTTGGTGAAGACGGCAAGAGCTTCGAAATAAAGCCTCATCGGCCCGAGAAGTAGTACTTATTTTTCTCTAGTCAGTTTCTGATCTTCACTCGGCTCGACATCTATCTCCGCATCTTCAAATTCTTCTTTTATCTCTCCTTCTTGTATTCTGTCGAGGAAGACTGCGAGAGCCGCAATCTCACTATGTGGCTGATTGCCTACAGAGATGTTGTAGTCGACATGAGTGTAAGCCCATCGTGGAACCTTCTCCGCACCAACAACAACCAGAAGATCACCGGCCTCCCCGAACTCATTCTTCAATCCATCAATCTTCTCATTTATCTTCTCGCCATACATTGTGAGATGTACCGAAAGGCCTTCGAAATCTCTAATTACTTTTTTCCAGTTCTCAGTGTATTCGATCCCCACATCGCCGCCCCAGCGATCGATTATATCTCTCTGGGAATCTAGGATACCAGTATCTTTCTCACCAGAGTAAACTATTCTGTCCGCACCCCACTGCCGGGCAGTAAGACCTACATGAGTCGAAATCCTGTCATCTCTTCCCCTGCGGTGACCCAGTCTGAGAACCGTTATCATAACTTTGAATTACTGGGATAGATTATTAAGAGCTGAGCCCAGAAACTTGTACACAATGAAAGGTGGACGTTTTACCTTCGGCCCACATATTTCGCAACCAGTCCAGCTTTAACTTTAGCTGTTCTAAACCCTCTTATCAACTTGAAAAATTTGCAGGAGATTCTCGATGAGTATTGAAGTAGAACTACCAGACGGCTCAATTTTAGAAGTAGACGAAAACGCAACAGTAGAAGACGTGGCCTATGAAATAGGTACTGGCCTCGGAGACGACACAGTGGCCGGAAAGATCAACGGCGAACTGGTCGCAAAAGAGGAAAAGATCAGCGACGGCGACGAAATAGAGATTGTTACAGATCAGAGCGACGAATACATCGAAGTGCTCAGACACTCCACAGCACATGTATTCGCACAGGCCCTCAAAAGAATCTATGGCGATGAAGTAAGGCTTACGATAGGGCCCTGGACCGATGAAGGATTCTACTACGATATAGATGGAGTGGATCTGGATGAAGATGACTTCGAGGAGATAGAGGAAGAAATGCAGGAAATAATTGAAGAAGACCTCGACATCGAAAGAGAAACGCTCTCCAGAGAAGAGGCAGAGGATTTCTTCGAGGACAACGAATACAAACGGGAAATCCTGGAAGAAGAGGCCTCTGAAGGAGATACTGTCTCCTTCTACAAACAGGGAGGATTCAAGGATCTGTGTAAAGGCCCTCACGTAGAGAGTACTGGAGAAGTTGGCGGCTTCAAGCTTCTGGAGATTGCAGGAGCGTACTGGAGAGGTGATGAAGAAAAAGAGATGCTGACACGTGTCTACGGTACAGCATTCCCAACACAATCAGAGCTTGAAGAATTTCTCGAGAAAAAGAAGGAGGCCGAGAAAAGAGACCACAGAAAAATCGGGAAGGAAATGGATCTTTTCTCAATTCCTGAGCACTCTCCCGGCTGCGTACACGTCCATCCGAACGGTATGAAAATCAGGAGAGAGCTGGAAGAGTTCATCAGAAACAAGAACGAGAGACTAGGATATACAGAGGTCCGTACACCGGAACTGAACAAGGCCGACCTCTGGAAGAAGACAGGTCACTACGAGGCCTTCAAGGAGGAGGGAGAGATGTTTGCCTGGGAGCAAAACGAGGAGGAGTACGGCCTGAAACCTATGAACTGTGCCAACCACAGCCACATCTTCAAATCACAGGAACGCAGCTACAGAGATCTTCCAATCCGGCTTTCAGAGTTCGGAAACGTATACAGAAACGAGCAGTCCGGAGAACTCTC
>Ga0102942_1000508_pt1 | contig 14539 bp, 18 predicted proteins | sample SalPon2_C_H2O_MG_FD_78171 | JGI IMG/M metagenome (GOLD analysis project Ga0102942, IMG submission 78171) | Salt pond water microbial communities from South San Francisco under conditions of wetland restoration - Salt Pond MetaG R2_C_H2O_MG | ecosystem: Environmental > Aquatic > Non-marine Saline... | reverse complement strand
GGCTCGAACCCGCGGGCGAGCAGGTTGTGCTGGGACGCCGGATGCGAGGTGACGGCCGCCGAGTAGACGAGGCCGTCGAAGGTCGGATCGGCGTGCAGGACGTTCAGCCGGTGTTTCAGGAGTTCGCGGCCCAGCCCCCGTCCCTGGTGGGCGGGATGGACCGCCAACTTGCAGATCTGGGCGTTCCCCTCGTCGAAGGAGTCGAACTCGATGGCGGCGACGCCGACGATCCGGCCCCCCGTCTCGACGACGAATGGCGTCACGGACCCGTCGTCGAAGACGGCCGATCTGACGGCCGACGCCTCGACCAGCGGGTAGTCGGTGTCTTCCGGGTACGTCGCCTCGTACACCCGCGCGATGGCCGGCGCGTCCGCCCCACGAGGACGCCTGATGGCGTACCCCGGCGGCAGGTTCGGCGTGAACGGTCGAGACGAGGTCTGCATCAGCCCGCCTCGTCCAGATACGCCATCGCCTCCTCGTCGCTCACCTGGTCGAAGCGGTCGTAGAAGGCGCCGACGGCGCCGAACGCGCTCGGCGTCAGCAGGACGACCACCTCGTCGGCGATGGCGTCGAGTTCGGACACCGTCTCCGGCGGACCGACGGGGACCGCGAGGACGACCCGCTCGGCGCCACCCTCGCGGACGAGTCGGAGCGCGGCGATGGCGGTCGACCCCGTGGCGACGCCGTCGTCGACGACGACGACCGTTTTTCCATCCACCGCCGGCGCCTCGCGGTCGCCGCGGTAGCGCGACGCCTTCTCCCGGGCCGCCCGGATCTCGCGTTCGCGCTCCCGATCGAGGTAGTCGTCGCTCACGCCGAGCGAGGCAGTCGCCTCGTCGTCGAGCCAGGCGCTCCCGTCGCTCGCGACGGCCCCGATGGCGTACTCCGGGTTGCCGGGGGCGCCGATCTTCGACGCGACCACGATGTCGAGCGGCGCGTCGAGCGCGTCCGCCACCGCCCGACCGAGCGGGAGGCCGCCGCGCGGAATCGCCAACACGAGGTCCGCGTCGACGCCGCGGTCGACGAGTTCGGCCGCCAGCCGCCGTCCCGCGTCGGTTCGGTCCGCGAAGCGATCTTTAGTTGACATACGCGACCGTACGACGTGCGGACTCAAATATCCGGAGTTCGTTTCCGCTCGGCGAGAACGGGGACGGCGTCCGGCTCGTAGTGAGTATTGGAAGTCAGTACCGGCGTGCTACCGGACGGGGCGACACCACGCCGGAAAACAGTTACAGTACACACTATCAGTCGTCGACAGCGCCGGCCGCCCGCACCCACCACGCCACGAGCGCGTTCACGTTGTAGAAGAGCACCCCGACGGTGAGCAGCGTCGTGAGGAGGTAGACGATGAAGCCCGGCGGGCCGCCGACGGCGTCGCCGAGGAGGCCGCCGGTGATGCCGACGAGCGTGAGTTCGATCCACGTCACCAGGATCCGGGAGCCGAGCCGTGGGGCTGGCATCGCGTCCGACGGATCGCCCATCAGTACGACTCCCCCGCTTCGATCGGACCACTGAACGCGGAGTAGAGGACGACGAAGTAGACGAACACCAGCGGCAGGAGGAGTGCAGCGCCGATGGACATGAGGTTGAGCGAGAGCGTCGGCACGATGGCCGCCTCGACGGTCAGCCCCGTCGCGGGGTCGACCGACGGGTAGAGAAGCGCCGCGACGACGGCGACGAGGGCGAACACGAGGCCCGCGGCCGCGACGAAGGCGAGGTAGTATCGATCCCCTCGCGTCGCCAGCGCGTACGCGGCGGCGAAAACGAGCGTCAGGCCCACGAGGCCGAGGACGAGCGGCGAGCGCATCGTCGCCCGGAGACCGGGGGCGAGGAGGTAGACGCCGACGAGCGTCGCGACGACCAACAGGAGGTAGGCCGCGAGGGCGCGGTAGCCGTCGGCTTGCAGGTCGGCACGCAGGTCGCCGCGGGTCTTCAGCCGCAGAAAGGCGACGCCGTCGACGACGGTCAGCGCGACGACGGTCAGGCCGACGAGGACGCCCGGGAGCGTGACGAGCGCCGTCGAGCCGAGCAGCCAGTTCGCCGTGAACAGCCCGAGGAAAAACGGGGTGGCGAGGCTGCCGGCGACGAACGCCCGCCCCCACCAGCGCTGCCACCGCTCGTCGTGGCGCTGTTCGTACATCTCGGGCGCGAGGCCGCGGAGCAGGAGTGCCCCGAGGATGGCGAACATCAGCAGGTAGTGGCGGCTGAATAGGTTGGCGTAGACGGGCGGGAAGGCGGCGAAGAGAGCGCCGCCGAAGACGACCAGCCACACCTCGTTGCCGTCCCAGAACGGGCCGATGGCGGCGAGGAACTGCTCCCGTTCGGCCGCGTCCTCGCGGGTGGCAAAGAGGGCGCCGACGCCGAAGTCGAAGCCGTCGAGAAAGAGGAAGGTCGCGAAGATAAAAAAGAGGAGGCCGAACCAGAGTTCGGGAAGCGGGAGGCCGAACAGCGGGCCACTCGACAGCGTTTCGACGCTAGTCATCGGCGGGCACCTCGCCCTCGGCCGGTTCGGTCGTCGCCGTCGTCACGAGGTCGGCCCGATCCGGCGGGCCGGCGCGGATCAGCCGGGTGATCACGTAGCCGTAGAGCGTGAGCAAGCCGAGGTAGGCGGCGGCGAAGCCGACGAGCGTGGCCGTCGCCTCGGCGCCGGTGAGGCCGGGCGAGACGCCCTCGCTCGTCTTCATCACCCCCTGGATGATCCACGGCTGCCGCCCGACTTCGGTGACGACCCAGCCGAGTTCGACGGCGAGGACGCCCAGCGGCGCCGACGCCATCAGCGCCTTGTGCAACAGGTCGTCCGCGAAGAGTTCGCCCCGGAACCACCGGTAGCCGCTCCAGAACGCGAGCGTGACGAACCAGAACCCGAGCGCGACCATGATGCGGAACGACCAGAAGACGACCGCGACGGGGGGTTGTGGCCCCTCGAACTCCTCCAAGCCTTGGATGGTCGCCTGCGGGTCGCCGCCGCTCGCGAGCCACGAGGCGCCGCCGGGGATGCCGATACCGAAGATTTCCTTCGCCCGTGGGTCGAGCAGGCTCTCCAGACTCGTCGGGAAGGCGATCAGATACTCGGGGACGTAGGAGTCCGTCTCCCAGACGGCCTCCATCGCCGCGAACTTCTGGGGCTGGGTCTCGTAGACGTGGCGGGCGTAGAGGTCGCCGTGAAACACCTGCAGCGGCGCGGTGATGAGCAGGCCGACGACGGCGATTTTGAGCGTCGTCTCCCAGAAGGTCACGTGGTCGACGGGGCGTTCCCAGATGTGGTGTCTGAAGACGAAGTAGGCGCTCAGTCCCGCCATCGCGAGCGACACCGACTCCACCGAGGCGTTCTGCATATGGACGAACATCCAGAAAAAGCGGGGGGTTGCGTAGGCCGCGATGGGGTCGACGAGGTGGATCACCTGCTCGCCGTTCCGGGTGACTAGCTCGTACCCCCGCGGCATCTGCATCCACGAGTTGGCGACGAGAATCCAGACCGCGGAGAGCCAGGTGCCGAGGCCGACGGCGACGGCAGCGATCATGTAGAGCGCGTCGCCGACGCGTTCCCGACCGAAGACGAAGACGCCGAGGAACGTGGCTTCGAGCATGAACGCCATCATCCCTTCGACGGCGAGTGGGCCGCCGAAGAGCGGGCCGGCCGTCGTCGCGAAGGCGGCGAAGTTGGTCCCGAACTCGAACTCGAGGACGATACCCGTCACCGTGCCGACGACGAAACTGACGGCAAAGATGCGCGTCCAGAACCGGCGTAACTGCTCGTACACCGGTTCGCCGGTTCGGATGTCCTTCCACGTGAAGTAGAGCAGGAAGGGTGCGAGGCCCATACTGACCACGGGGAAGATGATGTGGACGACGGTCGTAAGCGCGAACTGGAGGCGGCTGGCGATGACTGGGTCAACCATGGGTGGGTATCGGTGGGGTGATCGGCTGGCGATGCGGCCGGCGTCGTGGGTCGATCCGCGGCGTCACCCCCGAAAGAGGGCCAATACCTCGTCGAGCACGTCCGACTCCACGCCGACGACGTACCGTTCGCCGGCACGGAGTTCGGTGTCGCCGCGGGCGACACAGCAGCGATCCTGCCCCGAAATGACGAGGCTCCCCGTCGGTAGGGAGATATCGGCGAGCGTCCGCCCCGCGACCGGCGCACCGGGGGCGACTTCCACCTCCAGGATCTCCAGGTCGTGGTGATCGCCGACGATGGTCCGGACTTCGTCGCCGGAGAGGACGTCCGCGGCGGCCGACGCGCTCAGCTCCGGCGGGAGGATCGTCGCGTCCGTAATCGCGTCGTAGGCGTCCTCGGTCCCCGCGTCCGTGCGGGCGAGCGTTCGGACGTTCGGGGCGAGGTCCTTCGCCGCGAGGCAGATGGCTAGGTTCGTCCCAGCCTCGTCGGTCAGTGCGGCGACGGCGTCGGCACGCTCCGGATCGGCTTGTTCGAGGATGGCCGGCGAGGTGGCGTCGCCCTCGATGACCACGCCGACCCGCTCGTCGGCCGCGCGGTCCGACCGGTCTGCCTCCTTCTCGATCAGCACGACTTCGTGGCCGCGGTCGGCGAGTTCGCGCGCCGTCCGAAGCCCGACGCGCCCGCCACCCGCGACGATGATACGCTTGGTGTGTGACATGGTGTGCCCGACAGCGAGGCTCTATCCGAGTCTCGGCGGCGACGGCGGTTTAACTGCGTCCTCGTTCCCAGATGGCAGGAACGAGGCGGCGTCCGGAATACTGTTATATATCCAACAAAAGTTAAGTCCGTCGCCGTCGTCGGTTTCGGTATGCTCCTCCGTCTCGCCGCGTTCGTCTTGGGGCTCCTCGAACTGCTCCGTCCCCGCAGCGTCGTCGACTTCTGGATGGGTCTCGCGACCCGCGAGGACGACGTGTCGCTCCGGCCGTGGGTGTACACCGCCGCGCGTGTCGAGGGCGTCTTCCTCGTGCTGTGGGCGATCCGTCGCTCCCGGTCAGCCGATGGGGAGTAGTCCCACGACGCCGACGGTTTCGAGCGCTATCCAGCCGACGTAGGTGACGGAGGCCTCCCCGTCCGTGAGCGAGAGGTCGGTCCGGAGCAGGGTGAAGAGCACGAGCGTCGCGACGGTCAGACAGGCCATCATCGGGACGGCGGCGTCCCACCCCGTCGGCGAGTGTCATCGACCGGCGGTACTCGGCCCCCACAAAACGTTCACCGATGGCGCGGCGCCCTACGCGACGTACCCCTCGGCGTCCTCGATACCCTCGGCGAGCGTCCCGAGAAAGCGGGCGGCGTCGGCGCCGTCGACGATCCGGTGGTCGAAGCTCAGATCCAGCGGGAGGGTCTCGCGGAACGCGACACCGCCATCGTCGGCCGGTCGGGGCCGGTCCTGCAGTCGGTTCACGCCCAGGATGGCGACCTGTGGCGGGTTGATGATCGGCGTGAACCCGTCGACACCGAGCGGGCCGAGGTTCGAGACGGTGAACGTCCCGCCCCGGAGGTCGGCCATCGCGTAGTCACCGGATTGGACCGCGTCGGTCAGTCGCTCGCGCTCGGCCGCGATACCGTCGAGGTCCCGGCCCCTCACGTCGGCGACGACGGGCGCGACCAGGCCGTCCTCGACCGCGACGGCGACGCCGACGTTGTGCTCCTCGTAGAGACGATGCGTGCCGTCCTCGAACGTGGCGTTGAACGCGGGATGGGCGTCGAGCGCGTCCGAGAGGGCGCGAACGAGCACGTCGACGACCGACACGTCCGCGGCGTCGGCGGCGGCGGTCAGCGCCTCGGCGTCGACTTCACGGTGGACGGTCACGTGGACGGCCTCCCGGTAGCTCTCCTGTAGGCGTTTCGCGATGGTCCTCCGCATCGGACTCGGCGTGCGCTCCTCGCGGAGGGTGCGCGGCGCGGGCTGGTCGGCCACGCTCACCCCTCCGGCCGAATCCACGCCAGCGTGTCGCCGACGGTGAACTCGTCGCCCTCGTCGCGCACGATTTCGACGAGTTCGCCGTCGACGGGCGCGGGCACGTCGACGCTCACTTTCTCCACCTGAATCTCACAGAGGCTCTCGCCGGCCGGGACGCGACGCCCCGGCTTCGCGAACCAGTTGACGACGACCCCCTCCTCCTCGTCGACGTCGTCGGTCCACTCGCCGTCCGCGACGACGGGCACGCGGTCCGCCTCGCTCATTGCACGTTCCGGACCGCCGCTTCGATATCGGCCGTCGACGGCAGTACCTCGTTTTCCAGTTCGCGGGCGTAGGGGATGGGCACGTCGGGCATCGCCACCCGCTCGACCGCCTCCAGCGAGTCGAGTGCCGCCTCGGTGACCGACGAGACGATTTCGCCCGTCAGGCCGAACGAGTGGTAATCCTCGTCGACGACGACGAGACGCCCGGTCTTCCGGACGCTCTCGATCACCGCCTCACGGTCGAGGGGGACGAGCGTCCGGAGGTCGATCACCTCCACGTCGATCCCATCCGCCGCTAGGGACGCCGCCGCGTCGAGGGCGCGGTGGACGTGCAGGCCGAGGGTGACGACGGTGGCGTCGGCGCCCTCGCGTTTCACGTCGGCCCGGCCGAACGGGATGGTGTAGTCCTCCTCGGGGACGGGCGTCTTCGGTCCCTCGGGCGCCGGGAGCCAGCCCAGCCCCATCAGGCGCTTGTGGTACATGTAGACGACCGGATCGTCGTCACGGATGGCGTTGTGCATGAGGCCCTTGGCGTCGTAGGCCGTCGAGGGGACGACCACCTTCATCCCCGGCAGGTGGGCGAAGGTACCGTAGAGGGTCTGGGAGTGCTGGGCGGCGTCGCTGTAGGTGCCACCCACGGCGGTGGTCAGGGTCATGGGGACGCTCACCGCGCCGCCGCTCATGTAGGTGTTTTTCGCCATCTGGTTGTAGATCTGATCCATCGCGACGCCGAAGAAGTCGACGAACATGAGCTCCGCGATGGGGCGCATTCCCTGTTGGGCGGCGCCGACCGCGGCGCCGAGATACGCCGTCTCGCTTATCGGCACGTCCATGATCCGGTCGTAGCCGAACTCGTCGAGAAGTCCCTGGGTGCTGTCGAAGATGCCGCCGTAGTCGGCCACGTCCTCGCCCATGTAGAACACCTCGTCGTTGTCGCGCATCTCGGCGCCGATGGCCTCGACGATGGCGCGACTCATCGTCAGTTCGCGGTCGATCATTCGCCCTCACCTCCCGTTCCCGCGAGGTCGAAGTCGGGTTCCGTGTCGGTCACGCCCGACGGCGGGTTGGTGAACACGTTCTCGTACGCGCTCTCTGGGCCGGGTTTCGGCTGTTCTTTCGCCCACGCGATGGCGTCGTCGACGCGTTCGTGGGCCGCGTCTCGGATTTCGGCCATGGCGTCGTCGCCGACGCCGTGGTCGCGGAGGTGGGCCTCCATCCGCTCGATGGAGTCGCGGTCCATCGCCGCCGCCTGATCTTCGTCCGACCGATAGCTCTGCGGGTCGCCCATGAAATGCCCCATCCGGCGGTGCACCTGGACGGAGAGGACGGTCGGACCGTTGCCGTCGCGGGCGCGCCCGACCGCCTCGGCGGCCGCCTCGTAGACGGCGACGGCGTCGTCGCGGTCGACGTGGATGCCTTCCATCTCGAACCCGTCCGCGCGCTCCGAGGTGAACTCCACGTCGGTCACGCGCTCCTGAGGCATACTGATCGCCCAGTCGTTGTCCTCGACGACGAACACGACGGGCAGGTCGTGGACGGCGGCGAGGTTCAGGGATTCCAGAAAGCCGCCCTGATCCACCGCGCCCTCGCCGAGATACGCGACGGCGACGCCGTCGGTGTTGCGCTTTTTCGCGGCGAGGCCGGCGCCCACCGCGGGCGGACAGCCCTGCGCGACGATGCCGCTACACGCGAAGTTGACCTCGGGGTCGAACAGATGCATGTGACCGCCCTTCCCGCGACTCACCCCCGTCTCGCGGCCGAATATCTCCGCCGTCATCCGTTCGAGGTCGACGCCTTTCGCGATGGCGACGTGGTGAGGTCGGTGTGGGGCGGTTACCACGTCGTCGTCGCGGAGGTGGTGACAGACGCCCACGGCGGCCGCCTCCTGTCCCGCGGCGAGGTGGAGTTCGCCGGGAATCGGCCCGGCCGAGATGTCGAAGGCCGGCTGTTTTCCCTCCAGATACTCCTCCTGTAGTCGCTCCTCGTAGTACCGCGCGGTCACCATGTCGGCGTACAGCGCCCGGAGCCTGTGTTCGGATATCATGCCAGTTACATGTCGAGACCATACCGTATAATTGTGTAGGTTGGTTGGGAAGTCCGCGACGGCGACGCCGAGTGCGGCGGCGTGTGGCCCCGCGACCGGACGGGCAGCGGCGTCCGAAGCGACGATAGCAAGCCATAAACGATCCAACCGCAAAGCCCGTGGCGATGACGCGATCCGTCGGTCACCCGTTCGCTCCCCAGGGAGGGACGGATGCCGATTGAACTCGTCTGGGGAACGGGGGCGGCCCGGACCGAACTCGGCGCCTTCGACGCTGCGCTGAGCGACGCGAACGTCCACAACTACAACCTGGTCGAACTCTCCTCTATCGTCCCCGAGGGGGCGACGGTCGAACGCGTCGGGGCGCTCGACCCCGGGCGGTGGGCGACCGGCGACCTGGTGGCAGTCGTGCTGGCGTCGCGAACGTCGTCGACTGAGGGCGAACGGGTCGCCGCCGGTCTCGGGTGGGAACTGGCCGCGGAAGGCGGCGTCTTCATGGAGAACGACGCGCCGACGGCCGAGGCGTGTGCGCGCCGCCTCGACGCGAACCTGGCGGACGCCAGGCGAATCCGCGACTGGGACTGGACGGGCGAGCGGGGGACGAAAGTCGTCGACCACGTCGTCGATTCGGGCGCCGGGGCGGCCGTCGTCGCCGCCGTCTTCCACCCCATTTCGGGCGGCCACCGCACGGACGACCGCTGATCGGATCAGAGCCTCGCGTACTGCGTGCTCCCCCACGCGAAGATGGCGACGCCGACGATGAAGACGGCGAGCGTCGCGAGCAGTGGCCGAGGGGCGAGCGTCGGGCCGCCCAAGAAGGGGCCGCGAACGACCAGATAGCCCGCACCGAGGGTCAGGACGAGGCCGACGACGCCGACGACGGCGGCGACGAGTCTGGGGAGCGAGGTCACCGTCGAACCGTCATCGTCGGATCGAGAACCCCGACTCGTTCCGTGGCTCCTCGTACGATACGTCGACATCGTGGACGGTGGCGGCCGGGCTGCCAGTGTGACACCACTCGACCATCTCCGCGACGGCGTCCTCGTCGCCCTCGAAGACGGCTTCGACGCGGCCGTCGTCCAGATTGCGAACCCAGCCGTCGACGTTTCTCGCCCGCGCGGCGTCGCGGGTGTTCGCCCGGTAGTAGACGCCCTGGACCCGACCGGAGACGTACACCCGGGCCCGCGTTCGGTCGCTCATAGCCGTGCATTACCGTCCATCAATAAAAATCCGCAGTCGCTACAGCCACGGCGCCCGCGACTCCTCCTCGATGGGGAACGGCGAGGGGCGGGACTCCTCGTCGGCGGTGGCCGGTTCGTCGTCGTCGCCGCCGTCCGCGGCCGCCGCGTCCGCGTCCGCCTCCGCCTCCGCCTCGGTCCCGGACGCCCGATCCGGATCGAACGAGAACACTGCGGTCACACAGAGGACACCCAGCGCGACGGGCGCTTCGGTGGGCATCAGGCCCAGCACCGAGAGCGCGAGCATCCCGAGGGCGACGGCGCTCCCGAACCTGAACAGGTCGAGGTCGACCGACTCCTGAAGCGTCGGCCCGAGAGCCGCGACGAGCATGGCGAAGCCGACGCCGACGCCCGCGGCGGCGACGCCGCGGAGGACGAGGCCGGGGTCGGTGACGAACGCCACGGACGCGCCGGCGGGCTGGAGGCTGGCGACGAGGCCGAGGCCGATGATGACCGCCGGTCGGGGCAGGTACTCGCCCACGCGGGCGCTGGCCGTCTTCGCCGCGACGGTCAGGATGACCAGGCCGGCGAAGCGCTGGAAGACGGCCATATCGATGACGGTCTGGACCGTCGGCGCCAGCGCCGCCTCGATGGCGGCGGCGGGGAGCAAGATTACGCCGAGCAGGGCGATAGCGCGCATCCGCTCGCGTGGCGAGCCGTCCATCTCCGCGAGGACGACGGCGACGGTGGCCGACCCGCCGAAGATGAGCAGGCCGGCTTCGAGGATGCCGAACGGGTAGGTGAGCGCGCCCGCGAGGATCAACGCCGGGAAAATCCCGTCGATCAGCGGGAGGGCCATCACCGTGGCGAGGAGCTTGGTGGCGCCGCCCACCTGTCGCTCGAGGCGGAGCGCGACCGGATGCTGTGAGACGCTCATGCCACGTTAACGGCCGTACCCATCGGCCGAACGGTGGTGTAACGCCCTCGACCTGCCCGCGTCGACGACGTTCCCGGTTCCGAAGCGTTTGAAATTGCCCGCGCGTGTAAAGGAGATGCCGGAGCCCTCGATGGAACTCGTCCGAGCGGCAGTACGCGTGGCGGTGGAACGCTTCGAAGCCATGTTCGAATGATGGGCCACTGACGGCTTAAACGTTGCGTGGGACGGAAACACACGACCGGTTCTACCACGTCACGGGTGGACAACGGGACGGTTTCGGCGAGGTCCGCGTGACGTTCGGCCATAACCGGCCGGCGGAAGTTACGGTCGGCGATATCAGTCGTCCAGCCGACGGGCCAGCTCGATAGCGCGGTCCTCGCTCGCGTCGACGGCGACGGCGGTCCGCACGCCGTCGTGCTCCCAGTAGACGACGGCGCGGTCACGGACCGTGGTGACGTTCGCGTCGTGGCCGTTCACGGTGACCGCCGTGGCGTTCTCCGTGCCGAACTCGCGGTCGCTGGTCGTCGAGACGACGGTCACGTTGTCCCCCGCGTCGCGGTACTGTTGGGCGACGGTCGTCGACGACGCCCGCGTGAGCACGCTCGCCTCGCGGAAGGTGGCGTCGAGTTCCGGGAGGTCGAGGCTGGTGTTCGCCTGCACCGCCGCGAAGGTGTCGTAGCGGTCGACCGCCGTGACCGTGATCCGGTCCGCCGGCGGGTCGAACGTGCTGTTGTGGACGCTCACGTTGAACTGCGTGTCGCGGTAGTCGACGGTCGTCCGATTCGTGCCATCGGTCAGTTCCACCCGGAGCAGGCGCGAGTCCGACGTGGCGATCCAGAGCGTCGCCGTCCCCTCGCCGTCGTCGTGGCGTACCTCGATCACGTGGGCGTCGGTGCCGTCGTCGCTCCCCTGCCGGAGATACTCGGCACTGCCGTTCTCCCAGTCGTCGATGGAGCGGTTCGAGAGGTCGGTCGGCATGGCGTCGTCGGCGGGGCCGACGGACGCGTTCCGATCCCACGCGGCGGTGCGGTTGGGGCCGACGTACCACGCGACGGATTCGTTCACGCCGGCGCGGTAGGTCCGGTTCGGCGCCTCGACGACGGTCCGGGACTGGTTGCCGGCGGCGGCGAACTCGACCGTCGCCGTCTCGTTCGCCGTGCCGTTGCTGACGGTTACGTCGGCGGTCGTCACGAGGCTCTCGGCGTCCGCGTAGCGGTCGCGCGTGTCGTCGAGCACCGCGTCGGCGGACGGCTGGGAGGACTGGCCGGATGTTATCGCGGCGCCGGCGACGGCCACGGCCACGAGCGCTACTACCGCGATGGCCGCGAGCGTCGTCCGACGCAAGCCGCCGGATGTCGGTCGCATGGCTCCAATTACGCGCGGGTTCCAAAGAAGCTTCCGCGGGTCCGTCACCCGTCGAGATAGCGATGCGCGGCCCGTCGGAAGGTCGGGTACGTCGCGTAGGACCGCCCGTCGATGGTGACGGTGGCTGGAAAGCGTCCGGGGTCGGCGTCCGATACGGGAGCGAACACGTGCCAGTCGGTCTCCTTGGCGGCGTCGAACCACCCCGCCAGCCGCACGTCCCACGTGTCGAACAGAGCGAACGCGTCGGCGATCCAGTCGGCTTTCAGATCCGGGCGTCGGCCGTCGGCACGGACCGACGAACAGCCGAACTCGGGGACGGCGAGCGGTGCGTCGAGGCTCGTCAGGTGCTCGAACGCGGGTTCGAAGACGGCTGCGGGGTCGCGCCACTCGCTCCAAGGCTGGCTATCGCCGAAGTTGTAGCCGTCGACGCCCACCCAATCGACGTACGCGTCGCCAGGATACCACGCCAACAGGTCGTCGACCGGGTCGGCGTTGACCGACCAGAGCCAGCACACGCGGTCGGCCGCGAGCCCCGCGTCGGTGACGATTCCGTGGAGACGGCGCCACATGCGGCGATAGTCCCGCGGGTCGACGCCGGCGCCGGCGCTCCACGGATACCACGAGCCGTTCATCTCGTGGGCCGGCCGAACGACGAGTCGACGCCGCGGCGCCGCCGTTACCCAGTCGGCGAGCGTCGACGCCCAGTCGACGAGGAGGGACGTAGCCCCGCCATCGGCGATGGTCGTGACCGGATCGTCACCCTCGCCGTGGCCGACGGCGAACGGCTCCCAGGTTACGACCGGCACGGCGCCGGCCTCCCACACGGCCGTCAGGTAGTCGTGGACGAACGCGTGCCGCCGTGCGGGCGGGACGCCCGCAGCGACGAACGTCGTGACGCTCCCGAGGCGGCCGTCGAGCCAGCGGTCGAACGCCCGCGGGGCGGACGGTTCGGCCGACTCGCCGGGAAAGACGCCGAGCGTTCGGGGAGGATCAGTCGTCGACACGTTCGACCCTCCGACCCCGGTCGTCGGCGTCGCTCGCCGGCCGCTCGGAATCCGCCGTGTCGGTTTCGTCGACTTTGTTCGTCACGTCGAAGGTGTCGGGCTGTGACACCAGTCCCCACAACGCACCGACGGAATGTAACACCGTGGTGATCGGCGCGAGGACGACGACGGCGACGGCGACCGGCAGGGACGGCCGGTACCGATAGATGCCGATGCCGATCCAGACGTACATGAACAGGAGGAGCGCGAGGGACGTGAGCCGGTAGCGGTCGGCGAAAAAGATGTCGACGCCCGAGAAGAGGCCGACGAGAAAGAGGACCGGAATCACGCCCGTGACCGACCACGACAGGTCACGGATACCGTACATCAGGACGCGGTCGAGCGAGAGGAGGCCGTTGTCCTCGCGGCTCCCCGCGATCCAACGGCGCCGCTGTCGGAACATCGCGCGGATCGTCGGCGGCGCCTGGTTCGACACCCGGTCCGGGATGAACGCCAACGATACGTCGTCCGCGGCTTCGGTGAACGCCCGCCAGAGAAAGATCGTATCCTCGATGACGGTGGGGTAGTCCCACGTAATCTCGTCTTCGAGCGACGACCGGATGGCGATGCCGCCGCCCCAAGCGTAAAGCGGCACCGCGAGCGACGGGAAGGCCCGCTGTTCGATCTGGAACCCGATGCGGTTGATCTCGCAGAGGTACGTGAGCCAACTCGTGGTTCGGCGCGGCCGCTCGTTGAACTGGACGATGTCGGCATCGGGGAGGCCGCCGAACTCGAGGAGGTGGCTGTCCTCGTCGAGAAAGAGGACGAACTCGCGGTCACAGTCGATAGTCCGGCGCGCCCACTCGAGTGCCCGCCCCTTGTTCGTCGCGTCACACTCGAACGACTCGGGGACGACCCGCACCTCCGCGCCGGGTACGTCCATCGGTTCCTCGGCGATCACGTACCGCTCCTCGAACGAGGAAGGTAGCCGACGGACGGTGTCGCGGACGACGGACGCGTTGTCGACGGTGAGGATGCGCACCTGCACGTCCCGCCCGCCGTACCGTCGCGGCGGGGAGCGAGCCCACAACCCGTAGCGAAGCATCTCGTAGAGCCAGTAGAGGTCGCCGGCCAGATAGAGGCTGAGCACCGACCAGAGGAGGATAGTCAGCCCGGCTTCGACGGCGAAGTCGGCGCTCGGGAGAGCGCGCAGACCGGCACGTATCGTCTCGTCCACAACCGAACGCATTCGTGTCAGGGGTCGACGCCGACGAGTCCGCGACGGACGCGTCGAGGAGTCGTTTTCAAAAAAGCGAGAGGCGATATAAACGACTCGTTTCGAGCCGGCCGGGCGCACGACTCATAAGCGTCCCGTCCGAACGGGGAGCGATGGGTACCACACGGGACGGGGACGCGCCCCCCGTCGTCGATCTGTCCGAGGTCACGAAGACCTACGACGTGGGTGGCGTCGTCGAGGCGCTCTCCGGCGTCTCCCTCGCGCTCACCGAGGGGTCGTACACCGCGGTGATGGGACCGAGCGGCTCCGGCAAGTCGACGCTGCTGAACCTGATCGGCGCGCTCGATACGCCGACTGCGGGGCGGGTCGTCGTCGACGGGCGAGACGTGGGCACGGCCACCGAGGCGGAGCGGGCCGGCCTCCGCGGGACGGCCATCGGCTTCGTCTTCCAGACGTTCAACCTCCTGCCGCGGCTGACGGCGGTGGAGAACGTCGCGCTCCCCCTCGTCTTCGAGGGCGTCGCCCGCGCCGAGCGGACGGCACGGGCCCGCGAGTTGCTGGCGGACGTGGGGCTCGGCGACCGGACGGACCACCTCCCGACCGAGCTCTCGGGGGGGCAGCGCCAGCGAGTCGCCATCGCCCGCGCGCTCGTCGCC
>Ga0102942_1000506_pt1 | contig 14553 bp, 9 predicted proteins | sample SalPon2_C_H2O_MG_FD_78171 | JGI IMG/M metagenome (GOLD analysis project Ga0102942, IMG submission 78171) | Salt pond water microbial communities from South San Francisco under conditions of wetland restoration - Salt Pond MetaG R2_C_H2O_MG | ecosystem: Environmental > Aquatic > Non-marine Saline... | reverse complement strand
AGCAGATTCTTGCAAACTCGGGTATTTGAACTAGTGGCAAGCTCGGAAGCCACCTTGTCTGACTACGAGTAGCTGATCTCGTTATTCGCGTTCTGCAGCCGGCACAAGATTGTGATGACGAAACCGCACTGGAAGCGTGGTCTCTGTATCAACTCTACGGAGTTCGTATCGGTGGCTATCAAGCGGGCGTCCTGTCTCAGTTCCTAGATCATCTGGTACATCAGTAATGACCTCACAGATGAGTCCGTGATATTTGACGTCAGTATCTGACTCGCTTAGATACACGCGTACGTGATCCCCTGGAACATACGGGTCAGTCGCTGGCTGGGGGATATCTTCCATATGCGGTGTACTCAGATTGGTAGCTTGAATGTGGTGGACGCCATACCGTTCTCGAAGTTGTTAACCAACAGACAGCAGCAGAAGCGCCATTTTGTCGGTTAAGCTGGCCTGTTACTGTGAATAAAAAGGATGTGGCACAGCCACGTACTGGGTTGGTTCGTAGCACGTCGCGACGGAATCCTCGGGAATGCTGACACTGAGACACGCAGGTGGGTTGTGTATGTTCCACCGCTCTCTGGCTGCTCCACATGGGCGATCTCGTTAGCAACACAGAGTCTACTTTCCGGTCTGATTTCTGCACCTTGGTCAGTTATCGATACCCCTGCGCGTAGTTTCCTGTCCCGAAACGAGATGCCTGACCAGTACCACCACCAGTATACTATAACTGGAATTCAGTAGTCTTCTCTCCTATATCTTGCTCATATACCCCCTCAAAGTGACCACCCAGAATATGCAGAAGAACCAGAGAATGTGCTGGTATTGAACCTGCTTCATTATCAAGCAGTTAACAATGATCTATTTACAATTGATACTGACTATAGAATTAGAGCGAGCCCTTCGTTTGACCCCAACCATCCGCTCCTCCACAAAACGATCATTGAGTGCTGTGATGAGCAGATCGAGACGCCCCCGGACGCCGGCGTTTGAGGCGAATTTATGCTGGAGCGTAATTCCCATGTCGGTTGGATGTGACTGGTATGCTGTTGAAGGGAGCTTGTCCCCCCTATCTTCATATTTATGCAGTGTGATTTGCTGATATGGAAACTATCGACAAATCTGACCTACCTCCAGAGACCGTTGAGCAGGCCGAGTATTGCTGGGAGAGAAATCAGATTGATGACCATGGCTTCCAGTGGGTTCGACCTCTGAACAACGGTGAATATGACTGGAATATCGACGAGGTGTCTCTCGTAGGCGTGGATCAGCCGATACGAGCGGTTTCTCTCCAACTGCTAGACGGGACTTGGAACGTTGAGGGTGCTGAAACAGCTGGTCCCGAATACCATCGACCCGGGTTTACCGAACTGATTAGTAGTGATTTCTCGTATTCTACCGACAATCTTGAGGACGCCACAGACAAGGTATCGGCTTTCATACGCCAGCTTTCCTGAGGTTGCCCTATTCGGACTCCACGAGAGAAATTCTGCACTTGGGGTGCAATAATATGTCTTTGCGGCCGAGTCTCTATTGAATCACGTGGCCTGTTCGGTTGGCGACCGATCTTGAGTCGATATACCCGATCAGACTGATTCAAAGAAATCACCTCAGAGTACCGTCTCACACCCCCACTCTACGAGCCTGATCAAACGGCTAAGATCTAGCTTAGACAGTTCAAATCTCATCTCGTTACTATTTGAAGAGTAGTCCGAATTCAAACGAGATCTTCAACGCACAAACAGACAAACGATTCCATTATTATGGAAATGAGAATCGCTTTATGAATCCTTCTCACATATCTAGCAATCACTTTCTTAAGATGTCCTTCACCTTACAGCTTGACAAAGTATTTGTCACCCCGTATTCATTCTTATAATTATGCCGACCAGCGCACTCTTTGAGACGCCATTGATCAATTCACCATTTATATCATCGGGAAATCTCGCTGATGAGGAGCGACTGGTCCACTTCCCTGAGACTGCAAAGGTACACGCAGGTCTGCTTAGCTCCATGATTGAGCGTGAGCAGGAGCTTGTAATCGTCACTCCAGCAGACAAGGCCGATTTCCTACATCTCCACGCTCTTGAAGCACTCTTCGGCCCACATATGGAAGACCGGAATGCGGTCTTTCTTCTCAGTTCTAACACCGGGTTCCGAGAACGTTTTCGACAACTCGCACCGACATCAATTCGGCCTCCTCACGACAAGTCGCGGTACGCACGTGAGGAGACACCCATAGCTAACGTAACGACAGACGGATCACTTGCGAAGGTCACGAAGAACCTTAATCACCCGGACAAACCCGCTCAATTTCTCTTCTCGTACACGAGTACCCGAATCCCGTCTGACGATGTGGCGGATCGTGTTCGGTGTGTTATATACGACGATTCTGTAAAATACGATGATGATCGACTACGCCGACTCTTGAAATGGAAGAAAAGGAACGAAGTCCCATCGATCGTCTACTTCACAAGCAACCCAACGTCTGATCTAGTACAGAAGTTGAGGAAACGGGCGTTTGTATGGACGTGGCCCCCGAGGCTTTTGTCGTCAGTTGTAGAGGGCAATCGTAACGATGAGGCAGACTGGATGCGTGCCGACAAGAAAGTAAGTCCGACAACTAGGCGTGCGCAGGTCGTCGCCAGAAGTGAACAGAACCGTGTCTCGGGTCTTTCGCTTGATGTACACACCTGTGGTGAGGGAGACATTCTGGAAGTCTTGAACCGAACGAACGATCGACGGATAAAATTCGAATACTTAACCCGTGAGCTGGACGCGGACATCCTCCGTAGAGGCCAACAGCTTGTTCGATATGCTCTCGGAAGTTTTCGTGAACTGTTGACCCCGCTTGACATCGCCGACTTCCACGCGCGCCGAACCACGATTTCGAGCCGACTATCGCAATTGAATCGTTTTGCGGGGCGAATTGCGTCAGATCCCGAGGCCAATCCTGCCACAGGAACGTTTAGGGACGTGGTTTCGGCACTAGAAGAACTGGAGGCCCTGTGGGACGATACTCCAGCGAGTGGGAAGAAGCAAGGCGTGCTCGTTAATAACCTTCTCTACGGCGCACTTGACAGAGGCGATTCCATCTCCGTCGTTACTGCTACGGAGAGCCAGCAACAGGCACTCATGACGTTCCTCCAATCGGAACATCCCACCTTGTACCGTGATTTAGGAGACGCTCTCTCAATACACGACAGTCGCAGTGTTCGCTCAGCCGCCCCGACAGACCACGTCGTACTCTACGGCGCGTTACGATGGGACGATCGAGACCTACTCCGAACGGATGTAGCGGAGGAGGCGATTGTTTTGGCGTACCCGATTGAGATGGGTCTTCTCAATTCACAGGTTGATGCGGTGGAGAATTCTTTCGAGTCGATAGCGGAGACTGAATTCTGGAAGGCCATTGACAAGCTGACCAAGATCGCCACGGACGAACCTGCAGATATTGAGCAGGTGAATATTGATATACCTGAATACGAAGAGACTAGCACGAGTGAACTCGCCGGAAACATATCCGTAGACGAGGATAAAGGGGAGGATCTGGGCGAAATAGTTCGAGGATACGAGACAGATTATGAGGAGGGTGGCGGATTTGACCCTTCGGATTACGACACCACCTCCACAACCCAAACACCTACATCGGGTGGAAGGACTGAGGTGAACTGTCTTGATCTCCAATTTGCGGATGGGCTGTCGATGTACCTTCGCAAAGATTCCGATGTGTACACCGTGAGAGAGGACCACGACAAGCTGTTCAAGAAGAGCGCGTCACGGCTCAAGAAACACGATGTTGTCGTACACTTGGAGTATACTGACGCGATGCGTGAACAGCTCTACTCATTGATACGGGAACGCGGTGATGTTGGACTGTACTACTACGCGAACCTGTGGAAGGTTAATCTCGAAGCTACGCTGGAGGAAACCGGCGACAATCTTGATGACTTCGTTGCGAAGATGGAAGAACAGGGGCTGGACAAGAACCGGGATGCCTATGAGCGATGGTACAAGATGGAAGTCCATCGAACGCGATCGAAGAAGAGCTTCTGGGCAATCGCGGAAGCGTATGAGCTTGAAGACGTTAAGGAGAACTTCAATCAAGTGTGGAACGCGGTCCAAGAGATGGAAACGATTTACACTCGCCTGAAGAAAAACCTACGTAAGACTGCCCTTCGATCTGCGGCGGATGACACTCTTGACGACGTAATGCTCTCTGAAAGCCCTGACATCCGTCTCAGCGACTTCAAGATCGGGAAGTACCTCTATCGGCTGAAAGTTCAGTCAGTAGAGGAGAATATCGAAGCGAAGAGTACACAAATCGGACGGCTCCGCGAAATCTGATCTTGATTTGTGTTATTATGTGAGCCGCCAAAGCCCTACTGTCCCTCATTTTTGCGAAGATAGTGGCTAGTTTTATGACACTATGTAGCCACGGGAGAGAACATGGGCCTCGGGCCACGGGAAATTCCACCACAATCTGACTCTCGTCGGTACGTTAGACCGCCGGACGATGCGTACGAAACGGGTACGGGGGAGGACGAAGAGTATCAGCAGCACCAGGCCGTCAACAACGTTCTATTGGAACGGTTAACCGAACGAATCACTGGCCGCGGCGACTGCGGTGAGACCGTCTACGACATTAACCCAAAAGACCAATTCTTCGCGGGTGCGCTGGCCAGTCAGTACCAATACCGTGAGGCACAGGACTCGGATGACGCCTTCGGGAACATCGCTACGCGGGTAGCCCCGTTCACCATGGGGCTCCAATTTAAGCTCCCCGAGTCTGTTCCTGACGACGAGACAGTAACCATCAGGCCGACAGCGAAGGTTTTCCACAGGCGACTGCCGACCTACAAGGAACAGCAGAAGTTCGGTGGATCTGTCGGATTTGACCCCGAGATTGCCGAAGACGATGCTCTCACCGCCCCTGAAGAAGACGAAGGTGACGAGGACAAAGATTCCGAATCTGGGGGATCAGGCGGGCACACCGGTGAAGACGCATCTTTGGAAGAAATACGTCCGGTGTACGAACGAGTTCCGATCGATGCGGGCCCATTAACTGTCACTGCGGGCGAACTGAAACGGGCGGCAAAGTCGGACGGTAAGCTGTCTCCGCTCACTGACGACGAAGCGCTAACTGAGGCGATTGAGACGTACCGAGAGGACCAGCGGCGGTATAGGGAGCCGGAAGCACCAGACGAAGTAGAGAGTCGTAACGAGAACAAGGTCCCGGAGGCCGCACTTGAAGATGAGGAGACATTTGAATCGTTCCTGCAGCAGCGCTTCAGTGGGGATACCCCTCCGGTATGGGACTTTGAGGTTTCCCTCACGGCGCAGTACGACGATGGTGACATAATCGTTTCCGTATCCTTCGTCAACAAACACGGCGTTGATTACCCAGACGCGCTGGATCCGAAGGGCCAAGAGTGGCGCGCGTTCTTTTTCGACGTCAATTTCGAGGTCACGGTTGAGGCAACGCCAATCCAACCGTTCGTCTCGGACGAAATACGCCACGAATACCACTACGACCCTGAGATGGACGGCCTGGGTCGCAACTGTAGCGTCAACCGTGCTGACCCCACCACGATAGAGACTGTGACTGTCCCTATCCATGAGCAACGGAAGTACCGGAGCCGGGAGACACTCTCGGCTCCGTTCAAAGACTTCGCATGGGGAACTATCGAGACCTACTTGGAACGGATATCTCAGGAGATGGAGGAAGCACGTGAACAGTACGAATCAATGCGCTCCGAGGTACTAGAAGGACGGAGTGAGGAAGCGCAGAAGAAGTTCAACGAGAACTTGGAGGCGTTTGAGAAGGAACACCGCCGATTCGATCAAGGTCAAGAGCTCATCCGGGAAGACGTAGGACACAGTCGCGCCGCGTTCAAGTTCATGAACCAGACGTTCAACCAAATGGGCGAAAAGTACCAGGAGTGGTACCTCTTCCAGATCATCTACATCGTCATGGGCATCCCCGACATTGTTGCCCAGACTGAGGACATTGACTCAGAGAACCACTGTCTGGAAGAGGTTGACGTAATTTACTTCCCGACAGGAGGTGGGAAGACTGAGGCGTATCTCGGGCTTGTTGTCTTCACCGCGTTCAGAGATCGCCTCCGTGGCAAGGCTCACGGGACGACCGCATTAACAAAGTTCCCGCTCCGTCTCCTTTCGCTCCAGCAGCTTCAGCGCATCGCGGACGTGTTCGCTCAGGCAGAGCTGATCCGTCGCCGTGAGTGTCCGGATACTGACGAGTTCAGTCTCGGATATTTCGTCGGGAGTGGAAACACCCCGAACCAGCTGATGGAGACGGATGAGGACGGGAATCTCACGGACAATATCAGTCTTGTGAAGGACGAGGACAGTCGGTACGCCGAGAAGTGGAAGATCGTGACGACGTGCCCGTTCTGTGGCGAGGACTCGGTCAAGGTTGACGGCGACTACGACCGGATGCGACTCCTCCACATCTGTACAAATGACGACTGTGACGAGGGGGAACTCCCGATATACGTCACCGACCGTGAGGTCTATCGGTATGCCCCCACGTTCGTCGTAAGTACGATCGACAAGATTGCCGTCGTCGGTATGCAGCGGCGGTTCCGGACCCTATTCGGCCGGCTGAAGAAACGTTGTCCGAAGCACGGGTTCTCTGGGGAAGGACAGTGTTTGGTGGCTAACCAAGGCTATTCACGGTACAGCTGTGACGAAGACGTGGAAGACGTTGATCCCGTTGACCCACCGTCGGTTCTGATCCAAGACGAACTTCACCTTCTCCGGGAAGAATTCGGGGCGTTCGACTCCCACTACGAGACGTTCCTACAGGAGTGGGCGAACCGGGTCGGTGATGGCTGGGACATGAAGAACGTCACTGCGACGGCAACTATCAAAGGGGCCGAAGATCAAGTTCACGCCCTCTACTGGAAGGACGTGAACACGTACCCGTCACCGGGTCCACTGCTTAAACAGTCATTCTACGCGTACGAAGATCCTCACCGATTAGGGCGTCGAATCGTCGGCTCAGTACCACATAACGTGTCCCGGACGTACGCGCTAGTTGAAGTTCTCCGTGAGTACGCAGACGTCGTCCAGCATTATCAACGGAATCCGGGAGAGCTCTCGGCGGAGCTGGAAAACGAACGTCATCGTACGACACCGTACGGCGATGTCGTTGATCTTGGTCTGCCGGACAACGGATCAGAGAGAAATAACGTTGTTCTGGATATACTTGACTACTACGACACTCAAGTCGCGTACAATATTCAGAAAGTAGACAGTGATCGCCTCCAGCGTGCAGTCCCCTCAATGATCAATCCGTGGTTGGAAACGCGTGAGGAGGAACGCGATGGTTTGAACTCCGTCGTTATGAGCGGAGAAACTGGATTTGACGTCGTTCGAGATGTATTAAACCGTCTCGAATTGGACGACCCGGAGCATTCGGTAGACATAGTGAATGCCACGAGCATGATCTCTCACGGCGTTGACGTGGATACGCTGAACTTCATTTCGTTCTTCGGGATGCCCCGGCAGACGGCGGAGTACATCCAGGCGTACTCTCGTGTCGGTCGCCACGTCACCGGGACCGTGTTTGACCTCTTCAATCCGGTCCACGTCCGGGACCGATCACACTACACGCGGTTTGACCGCTACCACGACTTCCAGGATCTCCTTGTTGAAGCGACCCCGTTGGAGCGGTGGGCTGAGTTCGCCGTGAGTTGTACAATGCCCGGGATCTTCGCTGCGACTCTGCTACAGTACTACGACGAACAACTTGAATCGTCCGTCGGGCGTGTATACCTCTACGACTCGTTCCGTGAGGCACAGCGTTCGGGTGATATTGACAAAGACGAGCTTCTTGAATTCGTCAAGCGATCGTACTGTGTCACCTCTGATCAGCGCCCAGAGTGGGCCGAGGACCGAACGGTGGATCTATACGAGAAGAAGGTGGAACGGGAGTTTGAGGACATCTGGGAACGGTGTATGTCCGGCCATCCGAAGGACGGTTTCCAAGGGTGGATCGGTAACATGATCAAACGAAGTGACGACGACCGAGGACCGATGCGGAGTCTACGAGACATTGACGAGCAACTACCGATCGATGTTGATACCGGAACCGCACAGGTGCTGAACATGTTCGATCGGAGGCAGTGACAATGGCCGATTCAGAAATGAAACGCGGACTGGCGCAGGTGATGTATCGATTCGGCCCCCAGTCGCTGTTCGACTACGGGCGACGGGGACTGTCAATGAAGGTGTCCCGGTGGGAGACTGACAAGATCAGCTCTCTTGACGCAAACTACGTCACGGAGCAGATTGCTACGCATGCATCCAGTTTCCGGAACGAGGACGAAGAGCCGTGGGTGGACCTCATTGTTGATGACGTTGATTTCCGGCGGCCGAACCGGGTCGTCGGGTCCCTCTATCCGCTGGTCATGTATTGTCAGAATCGAAGCTGCCACCGGGTTGTGAGTAAGAAGGAACCAAGCCACTTCGTCTACACCAACGGTGAGTGTCCGGAGTGTGGTGGAGACCTCCGTCAACTCGCGTTCGTTCTAGTCCACGACTGCGGGAACATGATGTCGATCAATCCGCAGCCGTGTAGTAATCCCAACCACGGTTACGATCACATCTACCTCAACAAGCAGAATATCAACGACCCACTTTCGTGGTACTTCTATTGTGGTGAGTGTGGCGACTTCTGTGGCAACATGTCGAAGAGATGTACTAAGTGTAACAAGGAGCGGGTGTACTTCCGTCCGATAGCGAGCAACTCTGTCTACTACTCCCAGGGTGACGTCCTCGTCAACCTTCCAATCGACCAACGATACAGCGGGGACATTGAATACGGAGAGAGCTGGGCCCGTATATTGATGGCTGCCCACCTCGGAGATCTTGACGCCGTCGTTAACGAGGAAGGAAAAACATATGAGGAGCTCGGTCGAATGACAGCAAACGAACGTGACGCGAAACGCCGGGAGAAGCAGATAGAGGAGCTGAAGGAGAAAGTGGGCGCAGAACAGGTTGAAAAGATGATAGAGAGCGGTGTGGATCTCGGAGATGTCTTTGATGTCGCGGAAGACACAATAAAAGGTTCAACGCGGGAAGAGGTCGTTGAACAGAACCGCGAACGTGTTCAACTCCCCTCACAGCGAGGTGCCGAAGGTGATGTAGATGAAGCGTACTCAACGCTCTCTCACGAACTCTTCACCTTCCTCCGCTCGACTCAGGGGTTCGAAGGGGACATCGATACTACGGAGGGCATGGAGCGACAGCCCACTCCTCTGTCCCTAGACGGTCTTCTAGAGCAGGAAGATTTCCTTGAATCGAATCCAGAGGCAGAGGTATACCCTGAAAAATTCCAGAAAGTGAACATCAAGTCGGCGTGGGTCGTGGACAATCTCCCACTTCTGAATTACACGTTCGGATTCACGCGTGACCGCCCTGAACGGTCGCGGACGGACCTACAGCCGTTCCCCCATCCACGTGGCGAGGACAGTACCCCAGTGTACGTTGACCAAACACCCTCCGAGGCTATTGTACTCCAAGTGGAACGGTCCGCAATCATCGAGTGGCTGGAAGAGAAGGGCTCACTACGTGGTGTCGAACGTCCCGACACAGATGATGAAACTGACCTCAAAGAGTGGTTCTTGGAGAACGTGGACACCAACGAACTCCGTGACCACTACTCTCCCATCGAAGACGAACTCACACGGGAGGTGTACACTCTCCTTCATTCAATGAGCCACGCACTGATGCGGACGGCGAGCGGACAGTGTGGTCTCGATAGCAACAGCATCTCGGAGTACGTGATGCCGAGCATTCCAGCGATTTTCCTCTACGCGAGCAGCACCGAACACTTCTCCTTGGGTGGGATGCACACACTGTTCAAGACGAGGATTCACCCTTGGGTGGACGAGACGATAGCGGACGTCCAGCAGTGCGTGTACGACCCCGTGTGCGAGCATGAGGACGGTGCCTGCCACGCGTGTCTCCATATGAGTGAAGTCGCTTGCGAGAGCGCTAATGGAAACCTTGACCGGCGATACCTGGTCGGCAATGACAGAAGTCGTATACCCGCGTTCTGGGAGTCAGAGTACGTGTGACCGACGATAATAATGCGATCTGTACGAACTTCGCGGTGGTGCGTCATTTTAACGATGTTGACCGTGTCGTCGCTATCCGAGACACCATTTTAGCGCTCAACCGGAGCGACGTAACTCGGGCCGACATAGACGGAGAGTTAGAAACACCGCTTACCACCCGAGAAGCGGCTGCTCTCTTCACCTGTCTCCAGAAGAACGGAGCAGCAACTCAATCGGCGACCGACGAGCGGGGTTTCGCGGCCTACACTTTTGAGGTTGATCCTCTCAAGGTAAACCACGTACTGACACAGCAAGCAGCGGTGATTGCAGCAGACAGTCGTTCCTCCCAAACAGACCAAGACGATGTCGTAGAGTTTGTGGCTACACTTCCGGGAGGATTTGAACCGACCTCCACCCTGGTCCGTTCGATCCCCGACATTGCCTCTACGATTCGTAACCAGGTGTTTGACGCCGATTCTTCGGTACGGATCGCCAACCCATACTTCGATCCCTCACTCGAACTCGTGTCTGACCTTGCGAGTCTTCCTCAAAGGGGGGTGAAAACTCGACTACTGACCCGAGAGACCGGAGACGAGGAGAGCGATACTAGAACGACGCTCAACAAGATGTGGCACTTGATCGACAAGGACTACCGCGACAACTTTGAGGTGAGAGACCTCTACCGATGGGACGAGAAACAGGGTTCTCAAGCGTTTGCGACTCACGCGAAGATCGTGATTGTGGACGACAGGGTCTGCTACGTCGGAAGCGCGAACCTGACCGATACGAGTCTCTCGACTAACTTTGAGTTCGGCGTCGTCGTTGAAGGTGACATCGTCAAGGAGGCCGCAAAGGTGTTTGACGAAGTGTTTGAGTACTCACACCCAGTTGATCTTACGATATACTGAAGCCCTCTTAGGAAAGGATGAGAATACCGGACGTACTGTAGAAGGTGGTGAAGCGGACAAGAGTGATGGTCTCCCCAACTCTTTTGAGGATTTTTTTGGCTCAGATGAGAAACCCGTCCCGGAGCGCATCAACGACCAGATAGTGAGCCCCCACGACGCTGACTCAGCGTTACAGATTCTCTCCATAGAAGATTTTCTCACGATTGAGACTAAGTGAAAGGTTCTTACCGAGACTCAGCGACTATCTGGCTAATCATCTCCCGTGCCTCATCCTCAGACAGTCCTTCAAGTTGTACGTTCGTTAGTGCGTGATTGAACCGTCGTGTCGTCTCGTTTATAACACCAGTCGGTTCATCTGCGAGTTCGTCACACATGGCTTGAACGGCAGGCTGATAGCGTGCGAACCAGCGGTCAAACACTTTGTTTACCATCACCTGGTTTGCAAAGACTGCATCAGTTGTTGAGTAATCGTCACCACGCGACGTGAGCTCTGCAATCCACCAAAGCCGGTGAATGGCGTTTGAGTACAAGTCAGAGCCCGCACCGAGGAATTTTTCCCGCATTGCATCTTCAGAGTTATACTTCCAACGGTGTCGAACAAAATCAGGGTACCGGACTACTGCAAGCCAATGCCAGAGACCTGGGTCGCCGGCGGTTCGTCTCGTAATGTCGAGTGAACGATGAATCTCTTCGGCCAGCGCGCCATCTATATCTGCCTCTTGCTCTGGATACTCCTCCAAAACATTCTGTACTGCGGAATCGATCCTATCAAGATCGGCCGTCGGATGCCCCGGCATGGTTTTGACGTACTCATTCAGCTGTTCGTCAGTTAAACTCGCCTCGCCTTTCATAAACGACTGACCCACAAGGCGACGACCGTCTTCTGTCAGTCGGCGTAATTCTGTTCCAGTCACGTTAGATCTGGAGTCCTTCCTCCATGAGGTGAATCAGTTGCTCTCGAGGATTTATATATTCCTGAAGTTCGCTATCGATCCGCTGCATTAGGTGGGGTAGGGTTTGCGGATCAGAGAGGTCGTCCCTGAGACGATGAGTTGCTTCTGAGACATCGCTAATGTCGTAGAGATTACGAGCAAACGTCTGGAGTACCATCTCTTGCCACTCGTGTTCAACCTCACTCTCTGCGTCTACAGCAGTCCCAGCACGAATGAGCAGTTGTACCCACACGCCGTAGCTCACCTGATCAAGTACTACGTCACGCATCCGGGCCTCAGCCCCGACAGACCCTCTACTCTGCAGAACCTCGGCAATACGAGGATGGTCGGAGTTGATCCACAATTTAGGACGACTCTCGTTTCGGAAGTCTACGTAGTATAGCTTATTCCCGCCTGGAAGGTGAGCATTTTGTGAAAACCGGACTCGCTCACCGTCAATAGCTGCTCGTTCTTCTTCCTCATTGCCGTCAACAACGACGTAGTACTGCGTCCCACTGGCGACACGAAAGTTCTTCTGAGCGGCGTAATCGCTTTGTTCGTCTCTCGGGTAAGATTCTGTGCGAACAAGATACGGGCGTAGTTCAACGGTCCCTCGGACTGTATTCTTTGGAATCTCTAACCTGACGTTGTATTCACCGGCAGTCGTGGGACTCTCGGAGATAATCTTTCGGTCACGATAGATGGTCTCGTGACAGCGAATAGTTACGTAGAGTTTGGCCGGCGGCTCTGCTCGTTCATTTTCTGGAAAGATGGCATGAACCGTCTCCTCTGGTAGACGAAGTTTACCGTGGAGAGTAATTCTGTCCCAATCCGGCTCCTCACCACTACCAGACGACGAAACGGCCGGTGTAAGGCTGATTTCTGTTTGAGACGGATTCAGTTCAAGCGCAGTTAGATCCTCCTTGTTAACGGCGAACGAATCCAGATCGAAGTCTAATCCCTTGTCTCGGTAGCTGAACGGAAGTGTAGTGCTACGGTGTCGCTGAGAGTGTCTGGTCACGCTTGATCCTCCCCGGTAGTCTGTAACTCTGCGTGTATCTCTAGTTGAGTTGCGCCGACATCACCGTGCACCAAGTCAACATGTTCGTCGGAATGAGAACGGCCCGAGAACGAGAGTTCATTAACATGTTCGTCAGCGACGATACGAACACATCCGTCGTTGTACGACACCGTCACACCAGATTGTTCAATTTCAACCTGGTTGATGAGGATGTCGTCGTAACGAGATCCGTCCTCACCAACACCAGTGAGTGATATGTTGGCACTCCACCCGGTAAAAACCTCTGGAAGTACATTAATTTGACCAGAGATAACCCACGCGTCCCCGTCAAAGTGTGACGAACTGTCTATTTTGAAGACAGGATCAGCGGGCGCCATCGTAGATCGTGGATTTCCACTCCCGTGGATCGGGAAGCGATTCAGAACGTTGTCGGACAGAGAGTCACCACTGTTACCCTTTGAGATCAGGTGACGGAGCCCGTCACGCAGCGTTCCGAACATATCGTCAAGTGCCATTCGGAATCCACGCTGGTACTGCTCACGGAGGTTCTCAGTGGATTCCCACTCGTTGTGTTCTGGCGGTTCAGCGAACCGCAGGAATCGGTCGATCTCTCGATCACTATTTGATGGGATCCCTTCCGGCCGCGCTTCGCCAGCAGCTATCACGCCGAAGAAGTTTCGGTCACCGTAGGCGACACGACTCTGGTCGTAGTACTTGACCACCATTCCTGCACCTCGGAACAAGGCAATGTTGTTCAGATACGAATCGTCGTCCGCGGGAGATGCAAGACGAGTCGACAACCGAACCGAACCGTCGGGAGTCTCGGTTCCATCGGCACGGGACGGGAGATTGACCGGGATGTTGAGTCCAGCAACGTCTCGAGGGTTCACCAGCGTCTGAGCCTCTGTGGTTCTCTCACTGTAAGCCTCAACGAACGGCCGGATCGCAGGAACGCTTTCAACGTCCGCAGCCAGTGTTTCATTGGGTGTCTCAACCGTGACTTCAAGATCGCCTCGATAGATGGCGGGCCAGAAGTACTTTACAGAGGCCTCAACGAACTCCTGTGCGAGATCTTCTACATCCGGTCGCTCATCTCGTGTTGGATCTTGGAACTCAACGACCATGGCGCTCGTGCCGCTTACCGCGGGCCGTCCCACGTACAGTTTTTCTGCAAGTTGCGACGCGTGCTCTCCCCAGAAAGACTTTGGGCGGGGTCCGTTGTCGGTCTTGATTGGTTTGCAGAGCCACCCCGCACCTTGGTACGTCGTATCGTCTTCTCGGAGTTGGTGCGTGGGGAACTTAGAACGGGCGATGAGACGCGGCGAGCTGTCCTCACGCTCGCTAGCGAGATGTGAATTGAAGACGACCGTCGAAGCCCCCGAAAACGTCCAGAGAACGGACTTACCGAGGCCGTACGAGCCGCCTGCAGTATCGTCTTGCTTGCTGCTGTAGAGTTCGTCGCGCACCAGTGCAGCGTAGTTTGAATCTCCGTCCCAGCTTCCAGTCAATCCGGTCGTGTTTCTATCTTCAACGATGAGGAGGCGGAGTTCGGCCTCGGGATCGTTGACACGTCCGACAACCCGTTCGTAGCGATGGCCGTTATGTGT
>Ga0102942_1000505_pt1 | contig 14569 bp, 13 predicted proteins | sample SalPon2_C_H2O_MG_FD_78171 | JGI IMG/M metagenome (GOLD analysis project Ga0102942, IMG submission 78171) | Salt pond water microbial communities from South San Francisco under conditions of wetland restoration - Salt Pond MetaG R2_C_H2O_MG | ecosystem: Environmental > Aquatic > Non-marine Saline... | reverse complement strand
CCGAGAGAGTTTTTATAGACTCAACTGATCCCTCTGGAGCGCATCTCAGTTTGTGCTAGTGGCTTCTCGCCCCTCACAATCTGCATAGCGCGAATCCGACCGACGGTATGTTTTGATTTTAACTAATCGACTGGTTGGCATGTTCATCTACTCGTTGGACACACTCTCGAAGGAGGAGGCGACCCGCATTGCAGTGGAGCTGCTCGTCGTGTTTGTCGTGATTACGGTCGTGAAGCTGCTCGCAGTGGAACCGATCCTACAGTCACTAGCTCCGGGCGTGTACACGCAGTCGGGACTTGACTATAGTCGACTCGACCTGCCCAACACGGCGTCTGAGGTCACACACCTGCTCTCGACGGTCGTGGTTGTTGGACTGTACCTGTTTTGGCGACTCGACTACACTGAACTGGGAAAAACACTCAGCAAATCGGTCGTGGAAGACTACGATCCGGACAGGTAGCTAGGGGAAGCCCACCTTCGGAAACGGGAGGATGTCAATGGGGCCATTCAAACGGAAGCCCGGCGCTCAGCGACGCTCGCAGTGCTGATTACCCTCCGGACGTGTCTCGACGAGTGCGGGATCAACCCAGCGTCACTGTTCCGGGCTGACGGGTGAAACATCGACCTGTTCTCTGAATGCTTGGACGGCTTCGTCTGAGCCAACGAGCACGATGGGTTCGTCGCCGCTGAACTGTCGTTGTGGGTCGATCGTACTACTGAAGCCAGACTCGTGTTCGACGGCAATCACGCGACAGTCTGTTTTCTCGCAAATTCCCGACTCTGCGAGGGTTGACCCAGCTAACGGCTCTGCCGGCACGCGAAGAAGCCGAATCTGACTCGCCGGCGCGAGGATGTCCTCGCCGCGAAGCTCTCTCGCGACCATCCGAGCGCTCACTCGCGGCACCGAAAGCACGTAATGGGCACCAGCACTCAATGCCTTCCGCGTCGCATCGGTGGCACTCACTCGCGCATCTCGATATCGAGATTGAGCGAGCGCGCCACAGGAGTCGGCGCTTCAATCCCACAAAAGTTCGTCTGTAACATCCGCCTCCGAGGAGCCGGTGGCATTGTAGCCGAGGCTTCAATCCCACAAGGGTTCGTCTGTAACCTGGTGGACTGGTCGTCGGTGCCGAGTACCGTGCCCGCTTCAATCCCACAAGGGTTCGTCTGTAACGCGCACGACGCACAGCGCGAACAGGATCGCCAGATGGCTTCAATCCCACAAGGGTTCGTCTGTAACAGTTAGAGCGGGTGAGCACGCGATGACTGCAGAGTCCGCTTCAATCCCACAAGGGTTCGTCTGTAACCACGCGCGAGGTATGCCTGCCCGCTCGACAACTCGGCTTCAATCCCACAAGGGTTCGTCTGTAACTGTCGCGTCGATATTGGTGAGGATAATCGGCGAGCTGCTTCAATCCCACAAGGGTTCGTCTGTAACATGATCCACGCAAGCACGCCCGCCATGAGCGCCGGCTTCAATCCCACAAGGGTTCGTCTGTAACCGCCGCCACTGCTGCCGCCACCACTCCCGCCGGCGCTTCAATCCCACAAGGGTTCGTCTGTAACGAGGTGCCGATTCCGAGCGGACTCCACGAGGTCGTGCTTCAATCCCACAAGGGTTCGTCTGTAACTCGCGACCGACGTCCGACAGTACGCCACTCGCGCGCCGCTTCAATCCCACAAGGGTTCGTCTGTAACGCGAGGACCTCGAGGGAGCCGAGTACCAGCTTGACGCTTCAATCCCACAAGGGTTCGTCTGTAACCGGCGGTTGCTCAACCTTCATTTTCCGTTGGTCAATGCTTCAATCCCACAAGGGTTCGTCTGTAACTGTGGAGATAGTCAAAATCCTCACCCTCAGGGATGCTTCAATCCCACAAGGGTTCGTCTGTAACAAGTCGCGCATGTAACATGGCAGCAGCAACACAGGCGCTTCAATCCCACAAGGGTTCGTCTGTAACCGGCGGATATACGGCTCGTCGCCGATCTCCATAACGCTTCAATCCCACAAGGGTTCGTCTGTAACACGCGGAGCATCGTCCCGACAGGGCCACCGTCGAAGCTTCAATCCCACAAGGGTTCGTCTGTAACGACGAAGGACTTCGATGGTGACGGTGAGACCGAGACGGCTTCAATCCCACAAGGGTTCGTCTGTAACGCTCGAACCGTACGACGTCGTCGACATGGAGATGACGCTTCAATCCCACAAGGGTTCGTCTGTAACGCCGGGAGTCACGACCTCGCTGAGCGTGAAGGTGAAGCTTCAATCCCACAAGGGTTCGTCTGTAACCTTGGTGACGACGAGGCCATTCTCGTGGACACCGAGCTTCAATCCCACAAGGGTTCGTCTGTAACGGGTGTCAACGATTCGCCCCTGTGCCGTGCCGCCGGCTTCAATCCCACAAGGGTTCGTCTGTAACGCGACGTCCGGGCGCACGTCGTGCACGAGAATCACGCTTCAATCCCACAAGGGTTCGTCTGTAACGTAGTGTCGCTGGTAGTTGTTGTCTCTGCGGCCCCGCTTCAATCCCACAAGGGTTCGTCTGTAACCAGTGTCAACGGCTCCGGCAGCTGCAGTGCGCGTGCCAAGGCTTCAATCCCACAAGGGTTCGTCTGTAACCTCGCTACTGTCGGGACCGACCCCAGTGGCAAACCGCTTCAATCCCACAAGGGTTCGTCTGTAACGAGTCCTGTCGAAGATCGGCGGCGACAGAGTCGTCGCTTCAATCCCACAAGGGTTCGTCTGTAACCGTTGAACTCCAACCACGCCCTGACGAGGACGCCATGCTTCAATCCCACAAGGGTTCGTCTGTAACGATTATCTACCAGTTATTCGGGGGCGTGTCGCACGCTTCAATCCCACAAGGGTTCGTCTGTAACCATGGCTCCAAGCATCCAGACAGTCGAGACGGCGAGCTTCAATCCCACAAGGGTTCGTCTGTAACGCGTCGCGAACGACGGCATGATACCGGGCGTGCTGGCTTCAATCCCACAAGGGTTCGTCTGTAACTCGCTAACTGTTCGACCCGGTCTGTAAGGTCAGGGTTGGCTTCAATCCCACAAGGGTTCGTCTGTAACTGTAGGCGTTCCCCGCGGTGTTGGCGAGTCCGTCGAGCTTCAATCCCACAAGGGTTCGTCTGTAACTCGAGAACGTCGGCCCGAACTCGTCGCTAATCCAGTCGCTTCAATCCCACAAGGGTTCGTCTGTAACCGTCCTCGGGAGCTACACCGCAACCGGCGATGCCGCGCTTCAATCCCACAAGGGTTCGTCTGTAACCAGAGGCGTTGAACGGCACCGTCACCTTGTACGGCTGGCTTCAATCCCACAAGGGTTCGTCTGTAACGCGTACCTGTGGGACATGAGCGGCTGGACGGCCGAGCTTCAATCCCACAAGGGTTCGTCTGTAACCAGATGCAAACGGCAACTATTACGATCCTGACGAAACGGGCTTCAATCCCACAAGGGTTCGTCTGTAACGAGGAGTCCGTCGTCGCCGTCGACGGCCCGCCGGTCGCTTCAATCCCACAAGGGTTCGTCTGTAACTGCCGACGCGGTCTCCAGTTCGCTCGTCTCGGATGATGCTTCAATCCCACAAGGGTTCGTCTGTAACGCGGCCCTATCCCTGTCGGTACTTCTCCCGTGGTTGGCTTCAATCCCACAAGGGTTCGTCTGTAACACGAGGATTATGGCCTTGAGCGCGACATCCTCCAGCCGCTTCAATCCCACAAGGGTTCGTCTGTAACCCACCTCACTATCTGCAGACGTGGCTATACTACTTGGCTTCAATCCCACAAGGGTTCGTCTGTAACTGGATTCCAATACCATTGTGCCTGTACAGGTGATTGCTTCAATCCCACAAGGGTTCGTCTGTAACGAGCGTGCGATAGCCGTCCCGTTCGTCGGCTTGGATGCTTCAATCCCACAAGGGTTCGTCTGTAACCACCATTATCGGCGACTATACCGTTGACATTCGCGCGCTTCAATCCCACAAGGGTTCGTCTGTAACCTCTGCTTCCTCGGTTACTTCGTCGGATTCGAGTTCGCTTCAATCCCACAAGGGTTCGTCTGTAACTCTCCGACGGCGACTTCGGCACACCGCAGGGCGAGCTTCAATCCCACAAGGGTTCGTCTGTAACTGGCGACCCGCTGGGACGGTCTGGCGCTTGGGACGCTTCAATCCCACAAGGGTTCGTCTGTAACCTTTGCAACCGCAGATGGGCCATCTATCGGCCAGCGCTTCAATCCCACAAGGGTTCGTCTGTAACTCGCCGTCGAGCACGACCGACGAGACGCCGCGAGTGCTTCAATCCCACAAGGGTTCGTCTGTAACCAGCAACGACGATGAGTGCGAGCGACACCATCAGCGGCTTCAATCCCACAAGGGTTCGTCTGTAACTTTCGGTCCAACCCGTCCCGTCGTTTTCCTCGACGCTTCAATCCCACAAGGGTTCGTCTGTAACTCGGCTGGATTCAGCGTCTGCGCGCCGGCGAGGTCGCTTCAATCCCACAAGGGTTCGTCTGTAACCGCGGACGGGCGTGCTGAATTGCTCGGCTCCCATTAGCCGCTTCAATCCCACAAGGGTTCGTCTGTAACCCGCTCGTGCGACCGACACGGCGAGGACAAAAAGGCGCTTCAATCCCACAAGGGTTCGTCTGTAACCTGTCTCGATCTCAATCTCTCCGTCGCCGTTTGTACTGCTTCAATCCCACAAGGGTTCGTCTGTAACTCGAAGACGCGGAGTAGGATAGCCGATTACAGCCACGGCTTCAATCCCACAAGGGTTCGTCTGTAACTAGGGTTAGAAGATAATAGGTATTGGGGAGTACTACCGGCTTCAATCCCACAAGGGTTCGTCTGTAACCGTGTCGGTGTGACCCGGACGGCCCCGACCCCAGCTTCAATCCCACAAGGGTTCGTCTGTAACCCGCGTGATTGTGGGCGTCCCGTCAACCGTCTTAATGCTTCAATCCCACAAGGGTTCGTCTGTAACCACCGCACGAGGATACCATGACACGACACTCACGCGCTTCAATCCCACAAGGGTTCGTCTGTAACCTGCTAGCGATATGGTCGATACCTCCGATCCGCGGCTTCAATCCCACAAGGGTTCGTCTGTAACGAGGGCGACGCCGCCTTCGAGGACGTCGGCGTACTCGCTTCAATCCCACAAGGGTTCGTCTGTAACTGGCGCAAGTGGCCGGTTAAGTCCCCGCCTCGAAGCTCGCTTCAATCCCACAAGGGTTCGTCTGTAACTCGCTGGCACCTCCCCACTCGTCGTGCTGTTCGTCGTGCTTCAATCCCACAAGGGTTCGTCTGTAACCATCACGTAGCCATCGCCCATCGGCACCCGCTCTTGCTTCAATCCCACAAGGGTTCGTCTGTAACTCGTCGTGGGCGCGGTCGCGTTCGCGTGGGGTGAGCTTCAATCCCACAAGGGTTCGTCTGTAACAAGTCCTCGCCCAGGACCTCGCCGTCCGCGTCGCGCTTCAATCCCACAAGGGTTCGTCTGTAACCAGTCTCCCCGCGCCCGCGAGTAATCGCCGCGAGTGCTTGCTTCAATCCCACAAGGGTTCGTCTGTAACGACGACCGGCGGGAGAGGTATCTGGTGCGATGAGATGCTTCAATCCCACAAGGGTTCGTCTGTAACCGTGCCAAATTCGGGGCACTCACGCCGTCATACTGGTGCTCAAGACTTAGTGTTTCCGTCGACCTTCGATAATCCCCGAACCCCACGGGGGTCGATGGTCAGAGGAACTGCTGGTCGTCCATCGGGTCGTCGCCGAACACCGACCGGTTGACGTACTTCTCGGAGGACATTCGGTAGAGCATCACCGACTCTTCGGATTCGAGCATCGATTCTAGTGTTCCTTCGATTTCCTCCACTTTCCCTTCCGTCAGTTCTCCTTCGAAGACCGAGTTCTGGACGTGAACGAGGTACTGACGGAGATAGTTCAGGAACTTCGGCGTTCGGTCGGCTTGTACGTCGTAGACGACGATGACGTACACCACGTTACCACCACCGTTCAAACGGCACGTACTCTTCGCCAGTCAGGAGATGCTTCTTTAGCTTGTACGCCTCGATGCGGAGAAGATACTGATAGCTCACTTTTCGGTTCAGTCGGGGATGCTCGATGGTCTCGTTCAGCGTCTCTTCAAACGCTTTCGAGACGGTCTTGCGACCGGATTCGGTGAGCAAACAGCTGTTGAGGTCGGTTTCGAACTCGTCGAGTGTGAGCTGTGATCGGTTCACGACGCGGAAGATAACTCGATCTGCCAGCACGGGCTTGAATATATCGGCGATATCGAGCGCAAGCGAGTAGCGCCGGTCTCCCGGCTCGTGGACAAAACTCACCGCCGGGTCGAGTGCGGTCGCACGAATCGCAGAAACGACGTTCGCGTACACGAGCGAGTTCGCAAAGGAGATGAGACTGTTCACCTCGTTGTCCGGCGGATTGTACTGGCGACCCCCGAAGACGAATCCGTCGGGGAGCACGTCGTCGAGAATCGAGTAGTACGCCCGACGTGCCGTCGCCTCGACGCCCATCAGCTCGCTCACGTCCCGTCCCGAACCGAGCGTCTCTTGTTGCGCGTCGAGCCGCTCGATAACGTTACCGAACTCGTGGCTTCGACCGTCGTAGTAGCTGACATTCGCGCGCATATTGTGGATGCTCCCTCGGATGAACTTCCGTGCAAGCGAGCGTCTGTGCTCGGGTGTGTCGTACGCGCGCACCTGCTCGACTACCGTCCGCCCGGAGGTCTGTCCGCGCTCGGGCATCACGGAGCCGGCGTAGTAGTCGTTCCAGCCGAAGACATGGACGGCAACGCCGTGGTCATTGAGAAACGACATCACCCGCGTGTTGAAGTCGATCTGTCCGTGGAGAAACAGCGCCTCCGCGGTCTCGATGGGAAGATACGACTTCTCGTCGTCAGGATTGACCAAGCGGACCGTGTCGTTGTGTCGCTCGATGCGCCCGTCGCTGAAGATGTGGTAGTTGTCGTTCACGATTAACAGCTCCAACAGAAGTCGTGGTACGCACACGACTCACAGAACGGCTTTTCCTCTGCCGGTGGTGGCGACTCACGGTTCACGACTCGGTGGACTCCACGAATCGCCTCCTTGACCCATGCGGCGTTCTCCTCGGTGAGTTCGACCTGCTCACGCCGTCGCTCGCGCGGATGGGCCAACACGCCGTCGCGTTCGACGCCGACCACGCGCTCCAGATACCAGAGGTAATACAACAGCTGGAGCTTCGCCGGTTCCACCAGTGACGACGACGGTTTCACTTCCATCACGCGCCCGTCTTCCAGCACGTCGATGGCGATGGTGCCGTCGATGGAGAGATTTCGCCGCTCGTCCTCGTAGGCCGACTCGTCCACCTGGGTCCCACGAACGACTGCCGCGTTCTCGCGATCAATTTCGATGTTGCGCGACTCGAACCAGAGTTCGCGTTCACACACTGCGTAGTACTGCATCATCACGCCGGTAACGTGGAACTCATTTTCTCGTGTCTCGTCGCGAGCCGATTCGAGCAGCAGTTCGACGGGGTCGGTGTCGCTCATAGGAACTGGTGGGAGACGCTGCTTCCGGGGACAACGAACCCCTTTGCCGTGTCGAAGTGGTCTTCGTAGCGATCGGTGTCCAGACAGTACAGTCCCTCACCTTCGACGAGCACTGGGAGCTGTTGGATGGCCTCGGCACGGTCGTCGTCCCAACCGAGCGGAACCGAGATGCGCAGCTCCTTCGACTCGTCGAGCAGTCGACGGAACTCCGTCCACTCGCGTCGCTGTTCGGCCTGTCGAATTTCCTCGGCGAGCCGGCGGTCGGCGGCTGTCCGACAGACAAGAACCTCGGCGGTGCGTCTGGCGTCGATGAGCGAGAGCCGTCCCAGTGCGTCCGCTCGTGCGCCGTTGACGTACTCGACGTACTCGTCTCTGCCCACGTTCTTCTCTTTGCGAAGATGCTCGTAGTACTGGCTCACCGCCTCGTCGGCGACGGCTTGTTCGGTCAGTGTACCGTCGTCGCCGCGAACCGCGGCGAGCGTCTCTGCTGTCACGGGTAACAGCGAGACTCCGCGATTGTAGATTGTTGCCGCCGGCGTCTTCTGTTGGTCGCCCGGGGCGTCGAGCCACCAGACGGTGACTTCACCGCGCTCGCGTTCGAACGAGCGATTACATCGGCCCGCAGCCTGCACGATGCTGTCGATGGGTGCGAGGTCGCGATACACCCTGTCGAAGCTGATGTCGACGCCGGCTTCGATGAGCTGTGTCGAGACGACGGCGACCGGATACCCCCCCTCGGTCAGCTGCTTTGCGGCCTGGATGAGCGTGAGGCGATCTCTCGGTCGCAGCCGCGTCGAGAGATGCAAGGTCGCGGTCCGTCCGTGACGGCGCACCTGCTCGGCGACTCGCTCCGGCGTGGCTTCTCCTCTCGCACCGAGAAGCCCGCCGTACTGTTCCCCGACGTTCACGTGGTCCTCGGAGAGCTGGTCGGTCAGCTCTCGCGCGCTGTCTATCGTGTTGCAGACGGTGAGGACAGACGCCTCGGAATCGAGGGCCCGTTCGAGTGTTCCGCCAGCTTCTTGATAGGATTTCGGCGTCGCCTCGCTCCGACGCTCGACGTACCGCTCCGTCGAGTCGTCGAGCACGTACTCGACGCGCTCGACGGCCTCGAAGTACGACGACGGCTCTTCGACCAGCTCCGTAGCGTTCTCGAACAGCCGTGGCTGTGTCGCCGTCATCGCGATGACCGTCGCGTCGTACCGGTCGGTCAGCAGCTCGACCAGTCGGGGTGCGAGCTTCCACCAGTCGATGGGAAGACTCTGTGGCTCATCGAGCACGACGACGGCATCTTGAAGAGCTGGCAGCTTCAGCGATTGCCGATTGGCCGGCCCGGCGAGACTCTCGAACAGTTGGACGAACGTCGTGACTGTCAGGCCGGCCCGCCAGCTCTCTGCGAGTATCCCGGCGATGTCATCGTTCATATCGGCTTCGTCGTCATCACCGTCGCGAATCACCGTCTCCGCGAGGTGGTGGTGTGCGGTGAGCAGTCGGCCTGTTCCGTCCGTCTCGTAGATATCAGACAGCTCATCAACGACTTGATCGATGATGCTCGTGAACGGGAGTGCGTAGACGATTCGCTCGCCGTCGAGTCGCTCCCGCAGGTCGAACGCGCCCGAAAGCCCGGTGAGGGTCTTTCCCATCCCCGTCGGGAGCGTGAGCGTCGCGACGCCACCACCGTCGTCGACGAACGATTCGGTCGCTTCCAGCACCTCGCTGCGGGCGCGGGAGCGATGGTGATTCAACCGCTGTTCCCGCGTCCCATCGGGGTCCGCGTCGACAGCCTTCTCCAACTTACTGACGTACGCCTCGAACACCTTCCGTTCGGGCTGTTCCGGCTCGTAGGTCCGAGCCGCTCGCTTTGCACCCGCTGCACTCGTCTTGTCAGCGAGCGTCAGCGCGCTCCAACACTGGAGTACGGTCCCGTAGCAGTCCGCTGAGAGTGCGTCCCTGTCGAGACCCGGCATCCTCCCACCACCGGTGACCGTCGCATCGATGTCACCGAGCAACGAGACGAATCCGTCGAGAAACTCCGTCCACGAGCCTTTGCCGTCGGTGGCTCGCTCGAAGACGTTCTCAGCGAGGTCCGGGGCGTGCTCTCTGATGTCGGCCAGCTGTTTCGCGATCGCGCGCTGGCTATCCGTCACGTCGGTATCCGGGTCCCCGTCGCTTCGATTGGCTCGCTCGTGGACGTACGTCGCGACGTTCGGAAGTTCACCGTGGTGTTTCGCGACGGCGACGAAGCCGGCAAGACACGTCTCCGTGTCGAACCCCCGCGCATCGAGGGCGTAGTACGCCGCGAACGACCCCAGCGGCGCGTGATACCGAAGCGCCCGCTCCCCGTCGTACTCCCCGTCCAGATACTGCTGGAAGTAGCTCGTCGCCTTCCCAAAATCGTGGAGCAACGCGAGCGTCTCACAGACCCCACGGAGCGATTCGCTTGCGGGCGTCTGTACTGACGCCGGAACGACGTGCGGTATTCGAGCTGCGACATCGTCGAGGTGCTCCGAGAGCAACACCGCATCCTGTCCGTCCCCTGCAGGGTGTGAGCGTATCGCCACTACACGAACACCACAGTTCGACCGTCAACGCGCGAAGTCGTGACCCCGTCGAGCCTGAGCTGACCGCCGTCGGCGTTGTACGCATACGTTGTGAACGCGGTCGTCGTCCGACCGCCATCGTCGGTCGTCATGAATGCCGGCGACTCCTCGATACCGCTCCGCACTCCCGCCTCGACACAGAGCGAATCGACCGCATTCGGTACCGCCGAATCCACCCCAACTTCCCCAGACGCTGGTCTCGACGCCACCTCGAACTCACCGTGGTACTCCAGTTCGGCCAGATGCTCCGAGAGACCGAGACTCGGGACGTAGTGGGATTTTCCGGCGGCGAGTAGCTCCCGCAGTTCGGCGTACCGTTGCTCGTCGCGGAGCGCGATGTCGAGTCGGTAGGCCGGCTCCACGAGCACCTCGTAGTTGTGCTGCTGGCGGAGCGCCGTCGGGTCAAGCAGTTGCATCGAGACGTTCCCCCGGCTGTTGAGCGACCGGAGATTCCCGTCTGCGGTCGAGAGGGAATTCATCGGCATGTTGAGCGTCCGAAGCTCTGTCGCCGGCTCGATGGCAATCGCCGATTGCTCCGGGCCGAACAGCTCGTAGTAGCCGTCGCGCTCGATGCCGAGGACGGCGGCGAGCAGCCCGGCGACGGTCGTCCGGGGCATCACCCGGTAGGTCTGTTTGACGACATTCCCTTCGACCCGTCGGAAGTGGCCCCACGGACCGCGAACCGTCACCGAGAGACAGCGACTCGGGAACGGTCCGTCGTCCGCCCACTCGTCGAGCGACTCCTGTCCCATCGTCACTCCCCGGTCGCCAGCGTCTCTATGTGCTCGTCGTACACGTCGATTCGCTCGACGGCGTCGGCTCCGACGGCGTCCTCGACGGCTTCGTACAGCAGCTCCGGCCCACCTTCCTCGCCGTCGTGCGTGAACTGGAGCACGTCGCTCCCAACGAGCCGTACGCGGGAGATCTGCTCGCTCGCGCCGGCGAGTCGCTTGATGAACCCGTCGAGTTCGACCGCGAGGTCGCGGACGTTGCGAAGCTCTTCGTCCGGCTTCGACGCTTCCGCGTCGAGTTGGAGGTCCTTGTCGAGCCCGCCTAGATGGTAGCTCTCCTCGTCGTACTCGACGCGGAGATACAGTCGGGGCTCCTGTCCGACCTTGCTCCGGGAGATGGTCTGGTTCTTCAGCGCGCGCCAGCAGAGCGTGTCGAGCCGGCGCACGTCCTCGCCGGTGAGCTTCGTGCTCTCGGCCCCGTGTTCATCGACCAGCCCGTGGAACCGAATCATGCCGTACTGGATCCGGTGGTCGTCGAGGTCGAACCCACCCTGCTCCTTCTCCCCCTGTGTTGCGATGACGCTCGTCAGGCTGTCGTACTCCTCGTTCTCGTTGACGGCGTGCATACTCTTGCCGGGGGAAAATTGCACCGGGCCGGTGAAGTGGTCGGGAAGCAAATCCTCGTAGTCGTCTTTCGTATCGACGCTCATCGTCGCGCCGAAGTAGCGCACGTCCGCACTCTCACCGAGGAACTCACCGAACACGTCATCTCGAAGGCGTTCTGCGTCCTCGTCGTCGTCGGGGTCGTACTCGTCGAGGTCGATTCCCTTCAGTCGGGCCTCCAGTAGGTCCTCTCGGGTGGATTGGAAGCCGGATTCGTTCTGGACGTTGCGGATGTAGACGCCGTGGCCGTCGTCGTCGAGCTGGTCGCGCAGATACCGCTTCAGCCGCACGTCGGTGACGACGGCCTGTTGTGTCTGTGGGTCGATCCGCGGGCGATTCGAGCCGCTGAGTGGATTCCCGTTCGGGTTCGCGTCGACTGCGTCGTACAGGAAGACGATTTCGGAGCGGTTCTCGACGGTGTCGGTCGTGTCTGTCATGTTAGTTGTCCTCGTTGTTGCTCGTCGCGCGGTCGTTCATGCCGTAGGTGACGCCGAGTGCGTAGTAGAAGCGCAGGTCGTCGGTGTCGAGTACCCACTCGTCTGGCTCGGGATTCAACACCGTCTCGCGGAGTCGCTCGACGATGTGGCTGAACTTCGTCACCGTCCGGCCCTCCTCGCGGGTGTAGGTGACTGTCTTGCCGATGGTCTCCTGTGTCAACTTCTTGATTCTCGTCTGGGTAATCGATTTCACCGGGAACTGGTCGATGAGCGTGGTCGAACGCCCGAGGTCGTACCCCTGGTAGTTCCCGACGGCGCCGACGAGCGCACCGAGCAAGAACGCACCCCGGCGCTGGTCGGTCGTGTCGTCTTCGTCGTCGGTCGGCGCGATCGCCGGCGTCTGTTGGATAAACGATTCGAGCTTGGTCTCGCCGGGGTTACCCCCGTCGGCGAGGATGTCTTCGACTGGTTCCATTGGTGGCTTCTCGTAGGCTGGGTCGCGGGTAATCGGTCGTTTCGTGTCATCGTCGGTCGAGAGCAGGCCGAGCTCGCCGTCGGCAAGCGCACACAGCTGTGCGAACTGGCTCGCGACGAGAAACGACGGGAAATCGCGGTCCTCGTCGTTCGCCTCGGTCGTGATGCGGTCGGTGTACTCACCGAGCAGCTGCTCGACAGCAATTGACTCGCCGCTCAACACGGCGACGAGCGCGTCGATACGAGGGTCGTCCTCCTCGGCCTCGTCGTCGTCGTGCTCGGCGAACGTCTGGGTGAAGTACCAGCCGTTCGTGACTGACCCAAGCTGTTCGTCGCTCCCCGATAGCAGCGCCCAGTTCTCGTTCGTCGGGAGCGGCGCGGTCCATTCGCCGTCGAGGAACGGCTCCGTCTTCACGACCCGATTGTGAGCGCGCGCGAGGTGTCGCGGATAAAACAGCTTCCCGTTCAGCGTCTCACCGACCACGTCGTACCGCGAGGTCTGGTGTGCGAGCACGGCGGAGACGTAAAATCGAAGCTCCGACCCGTCGCCGAACACGCTTTCTCCTTCCCGCGTCACGTCGTACGCCTTCTCGACGGGGTTCAGTCCGTCGTCGTCGAGAGTCGCATACAGCAGTCGGTAGAGGTCACGCGCGCCTGCTGGCGTAATCGTCCCGAACGGGTACGGGAGATAGAACGCTTTTGCGCCGAGCGCGTAGAAGGAACACGCGTCGGTGAACGCGTCGGCGTTCATCACCGTCACTGCGGAGTCCTCGGAGATTGGGTGGCTTCGCCACGCCTGCTCGATGTCGAGTCCGGGGAACTTCTCGCGCTGCTTGCCGAGGAAGTAGTTCTGCGGGTCGTCTGCGGTTCCGACGGTACGAGTCTGCTCGCCGGTAACGATGTCGGTCGCCTCGCCCGAGGAGTCGCTCGCCTTGTTCTTGGTGACGAGCTTCGAGAGCTTCCGGGCGCGCATCGCCGACAGAAACACGTCCTGCTTGCCGGGCCACAGATACGTCTCGCCGTCGAGTGACACTTGGACCGTGAGCAGCGCCGTTGCGGACTCGCCATCGAGCTCTCGTTTCAGTTCGGCCTCGATACGGTCTATGGCCGTGTCGTCGTCTCCAAGCGCTGCGAGGTCGTCGATTCGCCATCCATCCTCGTGGTCGGCTGAAGTCTCCTGAACGACCTCATCTGTGGCCCACTTCGTGAGCCGCTCTTTCGCGTAGCGAGCCAGCTTCTGCGGGTCGCTGTTTCGGCCCGCTTGGTGGGTAATGCTGTGATCGATACCGCGTGCCGCCGGATACTTGCAGTGGGCGACCTTCGTCACGAGGTCGTCGGTGTAACGAGTTACCTGCACGGCGTCGTCGGCGAGGCGTGGCTCCCCGCCGGAGAGGTCCACGCGAACGACGACGAGACTGCGGTCGGTGTCGATGAGGTCACTCGCCGCGTCGGGGGTCAGATACGGAGCGTACTCCCCGCCCCCGGTCGTGGCGAGCGTGTAGAGCTTCCCGTACAGATACTGGATGTCGCGAAGCGAGCCGACGGGCGAGTCGGGCAGCTCCGCACGGAGCGTCTCGTCGTCGTACTCGTCGACGAACGCCTCAGGTGAAAGCATCCATCCCCTCCAGTTCTGTCTCGCCGGGCTGCGTCCGCTCGACGATGTTGGAAAAGCCGAAGCCAAGCCCGTTTCGTCCGCCGAGACCGGTATCGAGCGCGAGGTTCAGATGCCGGCGGTGCGTGTCGTCGCGAACCCGGTAGTCGAACCGCCACTTCGAGACGACCAACTGAATCTCGACGCCGGTCGTCACAGTCGTCGGGAGTGCGTACGTCTTGACCAACTCGTACCCATCAAACAGCGTATCGTCCACCTCGGTCGGACTCGGGACGTAGTCGGGCGCAAAGCGGTCGTGTTTCCGCGCGAGGTTCGCGTCCAGCGCGTCGCGCACCGGCTCCAGTCCATGCTCGGGTTGCCAGTACGTCGGTGACCCGGACTCACCGTCGATGCCGTACTGTTCTCGGCGCTCGTCGTAGAGCCGAATCACGACGCCGGTGGCTGTCTCGATGACTCCCCGGGTACCCGGTTCGCCCACATCCGGCTCGACGGGT
>Ga0102942_1000500_pt1 | contig 14628 bp, 9 predicted proteins | sample SalPon2_C_H2O_MG_FD_78171 | JGI IMG/M metagenome (GOLD analysis project Ga0102942, IMG submission 78171) | Salt pond water microbial communities from South San Francisco under conditions of wetland restoration - Salt Pond MetaG R2_C_H2O_MG | ecosystem: Environmental > Aquatic > Non-marine Saline... | reverse complement strand
CCTGCTTATTTCACTGTCGTATGAGCCTTTCTTTGAAGGTTTTAACCCGAATGCTTCCGGATGAGAAAATGAAGAGTGAAGATCTAGAACCTTCATACCCTTTATTTCCTCCTTAATCTTTCTTGCTAGTCTTGACTCGTGTGTATCAAGAGTTTCAGACTTCCAGGCTCTGTTTAAATCTTCTTCTGTCTCACTGACACCTTGATTGAAGGCTTTCTCATTAGCAAATACGAGTTTCAAAGGTTTCTGAAACTCAAGTTCTTCATGTAGAATCCTTTCAACAGCTAATTTACCACAAGGCTCATTTCCATGAACACAGTACATAATTGCGTGTTCCGGTTCTCCTTCTCCAAGTTCTTTTACTTTCATACTGCTTCCACTCTTTCTGAATTGTTGCTGATTTTATTTGCTGCCCTAGCAGAATATTCTCTCTTTATCTCTTCATCAATTTCACTGTAATTTATATCCTCAGGCAAATCACTAGGATGAGAGACTGAACCCCACTCAACAGGATCATAGTCAAATTCCGAAAGTATGCCTCTGTAGAACTCTTCTGCAACTTCATCTGAAGGAGTCATACCTCTATCCAACCTACTTTCCAATATGTCTATGTAACCTGGATCCTCTAAATTGATTTCTTCTAATCCCTGTCTGGCTTTATCAAGTTCTCCTCTAAGCACTTCCTCAGCTTCTTGCGTATCACTTCCTTCATCTGCATCCCATGCATACAGCTCTGAATCAACCCCGTCTCTCATCGCATTGTACCGATTCTCATTTACTATCCCCTCACTTGGTAGATCTTCAGGGTAATTTCCATCAACTATTTCTTGCTCGTAAGCAACCCTGCCAATGTAAAATGCATGGACAGCTATATCTTCTTCTACAGTCGGCTGTATCGAGTTCTGTCGGAACTCCACTATCGCCTCATCATTTATTTCGAGACCTTCATCATCTGAATCCACTGTTTTAACACGTACGTCTTTCCAGTACATTCCCTGAGCAACATCTAAAGCAGCTGGCTCAACTTCCTCACTATTCATTATCCTTGGTTGCTCGAGCATCCTATCTCTGACGTCGTCAATATCTTCAAAGTATTTGTCTAGTTTTCCTATATCTACTTCATCTTTCTCAAATTCTCCTATGTCGAATGCTTTCTCCCAAAGCTCCAACCTGGAATCGTCTGTCCCAAGATCTGCTCCATCATGGAACCTAGAATTACCTGTAAGTGCAGTGATATATGGGGCAATCGCATAACCGATGTTGGCTTTCTCTACTGCGTCTTCCAAGTTATCTGCCTGCATATTGAGCTGTGTTGAGCAGATTGAAGCTGGAATATTCTCATTTCGAGGATCTACAGTATCTATTAATCCAAACTCATCTTCAACTACATCCACCCTCATCTCATCATACTTGTTTGGTACTACTTTGTATTTTTCTTTTGAAGTTCTGTTAACTTCTTCTTGATCTAGTGCTGGTATAGTCCCATGTCTTCCAATACTAAATCCTTGGTGGTCAGCTATCTTATTTACAGCTTCAAGAGGTGCTTCAACAGCTTCCTGCAGATTTTCAAGATCTTTTATATCTCTAACAGGTTTGGAGGCAATCTCAAACATGTATTCTCCAAGCTCAACTTCAACCTGTTCTAAAGCTTCTCTATCACTTTCTTCTAAATCATCAACTTCTTCGAGCAGCTCATCAAACGTCTTATTTTCACCGATTACTTCATCTCTTCTTTGTTCATCTAAGGGCTCTCCATTCTCATCAAGTAAATATAACTCATCCTCAACGCCTACTGTAAAACCTTCTGCAGATTGATGATCATGATCTTTAACTTCTTCAAACTGATCTCTAGCCCTTTCATTCATCGATTTTTCTCTTTCTGGTTCTAAAATCTCGTTGATTCTATCTTTTGCCTGTGTTTTTTCTATTGTTTCAGTGCTGCTCATTGTCTAAACCTTGTTTGTGTTGTTGCGTAGTTGTTTGCAGTTAATGTAGTGTTTAATTTTAATCACCTTACAGAAATTTCGAGCAAGCGTCAAAAAATATTTTTCAGCCTGCTCTACAGCATAAAGCTAAAGCTGCCGTCAAAGAAAACATACTCTGAGATATATGAAGTTACGACAGCCATACCTAGGATGATTGGAACTAATTTTTTATACTATTTGGTTACAGAGTCCGATCAAGCCATCACGTAGAAAGATTCTTGACAATCTTGTAGTAACCTTCCCTGAGCTGTCTCATATTATCAATTTTACAGTATTCGTTTTCACCATGAACCGACTCCTGATTCAAACCAAGCTCGATGAACGGAGTATTCTTTTCCGCAAAGAATCTTCCATCACTTGCACCGCCTTCTGTAATCTGTTCAGGTTCTCTTCCAATCACTTTCTCCAAAACATTCCTGGCTGTGCTTCTGAACATGTCATCCTCAAGTTCAAATGCTCCTCCGTGATCCTGCTCCACTTCAACCTTCACACCGCAATCTAAACCACTGAGCTCATCCTCTATATCTTCGACAATTTCCTCTATTGACTGGCTTGGAAGATACCTTATGTCCATACCAATGGTTATCTGTCCAGGCACACTGTTGTATGTTTCAGTACTGTCTATGGTCGTTACCTCTTTAGAAGGATCAGGTAAATCGCCTTCATTCTGATAATTTAATTCTAGTTCTTGTATTCTTTCAAGTGCTTCTGGAAGCTCCCTCATCACATTCATTTCGGCCATTTCTGCCCTACTGGCGTGTACTCCCTCACCCTCCAAGATCACGTTTAACCAGAGAACTCCTCTCGTACCAACCTGTACGTTCAAATCAGTCGGTTCTCCGACCACTGCATAATCAAAACCTTCATCTTTCTCGTAGTATTCTTCGACCAAAGGCTTTGAACCGTTGAACCCTCCCACTTCCTCGTCACCGACAAGCATCAAAACTGTCCTGTCATTGAATTCACTGTCTTGGTGAATGTCTAGAAAGGCCTTCAATTGGGCAGCTACCTCACCTTTCATGTCTGTGGCACCTCTACCATAAAGCTTACCATTCTTAACCACTGGGTCAAAAGGATCAGTGATGCTCCACTCACCTTCAGGCTCAACCACATCCACGTGACCGTTCAAACATACAGGTGTCCCGCCAGAACCGGTTTCGGCCACAAGGTTATAGACTCCATCTATCTCCTTTATCTCAGCATTTACACCGTGCTCTTCAAGAATACCTTTCATGAATTCAAAAACTTCTGAATCATTTACAGGTGAAACGGTTTGATAGGTAATCAGTTCCTCAGCGATCTTTTCTACCTTCATTATTCAACAGTCCTCCCTTGATGAACCACGTTTGTTGGCCTCAAATCCTGCATGAATACTATTTGAATTTGCTTGCTTTTGAATTTTCTCCGCCTCAGTTCCTTCTTCAATATAGTTAAGCATTGTCTCACGGTAACTTTCAGCGAACCAGTCCACGAAATCGTTATAATCTTCTCCAAACTCTTCAACACTGTATGTACCGGGCTCAATATCTTTCTCATTGTATAGATTTGCAGTATACTCCGCAAACTCAGATAAATCATCGAACTGGCTGTCAAGGAATCCTTCAAAGCTTTCATAATTATCGGCATCGTCAAGAAGTAGTTCAGCCGAGTAAGGGAGTTCGCTGCTGAAAGATTCTTTCACACCTTGAGTAAGCAAATAGACAAGTTGGTTCTCGTAAACTGCCTCAAGTCCTAAACCATTAGGGAGAGTTGCATCCAACCCATCTCTCTTCGTTTCTTCCCGAAACTCTAATGCATTTTCCCTATCCAAGCCATGCTGCTGGAAAACCCTTTGAACTTCATTATATGCATTAATCAGGCTTTTCTGTGTTAAAAATGCTTCATGGCTTCTCTGGCTGTTGCTGAATGATCTAAACTCTATTATTTCATCGTTTTTTGGGGCTATGTCTGGTCTTACAAATGTGTTGTGGTACGTGAAGTACCCTGCATCGTCTTCACCTCCAAGACCTGCAATTTCCAAGAACTCTTCTTTTGGAAGGTCTGAATGATCTACTTTGACAGGTTTCATCACTTCCTCGCCATCTTCCTCTACAAGTATCTCACCAAAATACTGTTGATCTTCAACGAACTGCTCAAAAGCGATCACTGACTCCTCCACACCTGAGAGACCAGGCATCACCCAAGTTGAATCGATACCATGTTCCTCTTCTATAGTTCCTACAGGTCTATAAGTTTCTTCATCCAAGACCTGTATCTCAGTTCCTCCAATCTCCGGAGAAAGAATCATGGGCCGCTCCATAACCATTTCAATATAGTCTTCGTGGCTTTCCACGTCCGAGAGATCCGTTATATTGCCATAATTCTCGTTGGTTGGGATTGACTCATCAAGTAAATCTCCCCAACGCTCTGTGCCATTTCGAAGAACAGCTGGCGAATCTGAGACAAAGAGATCATATAGAAGATCTCTTCCGCCTTCAGCTACCGCCTCATAAACACCATTTTCATCTTCTTCAATTATTGGGTCGTTAGCGAATAAAACATCGACACCAGGTATCACATCAAGCATTCCAGGTTTTTCTCCGCCGTTGAAGAAGCTGTGGAAGAACTCCTCTATCTCTTGTTCCTCACCTACTGGCGTTCCCGTGTTGAGCTGTGTTGAGGCAGGCCAACCCATTGCATCAAAAACTTCTCCGTGACGGCTTCTCAAACCTGTGTAACGAGGCTTTGGTCTACGATTACTGTCAGCTCCTCCTTCAGTGGCAAATTCTCTCATCAAACCGTTTTCATAAGCTTCCTGACCTTCTGGAAGATTTCTGTCTCTCATTAGCGAGAGATGCTCCATTCTGAAAATCATGTCCGCAGGATTCTGGAATACCTCTGTAGCTATCTCACTCTGAGCAGGGTGATAGTCTGTATCTATTTCACCTGAGAAGTCTTCGTGTCTTTGGAAGTTCTCGTCATCTATTGTAACACCAAACAGTTTTTCCTCTCCGTTGATTTCTTCCGTCTCTGGTTCAATACCTTCATTTTCAATCAAGTTCTGGAAAGCATTTACTGCATCTTCATTATCGATTACTCCTTCTGAGTCTCTGATGATATCTTCTTTTTCTGCCTCGACATTTGATTGACTGTTTTCCGCGAATCGTTCTTCCCAGATATTTCCTAAGGATTCTACTAACTGTTGCTGTTTGCTTTTGTTCTTCTGTTGGCTTGCTGACATTCTAAATTTTTCACCTTGTAACTTTTTGTCTTGTGTTCTCGGTGAAATGCAGAAACTAAGGCAGTTAATAGTTCTTTATTTGAGACCCCTGCCCGGTTTCCAACATTTCGTTTTTCGGATCAAAGGGTCTCAATCAAACAATTGATGAGATAATAATGATAGCAATCAGGCTGACACTACTCACTGAGTCCGTTAGTAGAATCTTTGAGTCAGCCTTGTCCATTACAATTCAGAATTGTTACGTTAGAGTTTTAAATGTTCACTGGAAGAAGGGTCGTTTGGAAGCCCATTCATAGAGGGTTCCTTCTCCTACATGGGTTGTTTTGAGGAATTTCTCCATCTGGTTTTCATTCCAGTCACTCCATGATGCTGCACAATCTCTAACGTATCCATGCATAGGATCTACATCCCCCTTGTTATGGGAGACAGCTGCAAAAACCGGTCTATCAACCTGAATATCGATATTTTCTTGGGGGATATTTTCTAGATGATAACCAAGTTCCATGTCCTCATACACCTGTAGTTCTTCATCTGTCATCGGCACTAGAACAGAGTTTATTTCACTACCTGTCTCTGGTTGAATGTTCAAACCTCCACGATTCTCTGTCTCAGGATACTGTACACTGAGAAACTCCTCGATTGTATCAAATTTCTTTTTCCATTCATCTTTCAACAGGTCATAGCTCATTTCATGGGTGAAATCTCGGCGATAATTTGTGAGATTTACAGGTTTAAGGTGTTCTCCATGCACCAGTATTTCCGAAGGATTGCTGTCAAAGTCGACTGCTTCCTGTCCAGAGACGTGCTGTATAAAGTCAGCAGCTCTTTCTGAGTTTACCATGTTGCCGTATACCAACGCATATACATCAGCTTGCTCTATACTGGTCACTTCCTTCACCTACAAAAATATCATCTTCATCATAGAGTATTTCCCCGTTCAAATCTACACCTTGTTGTTTTGCCATCATTTCTCCAGGAGTCAAACCATTCTCCACGAGCCCTTCCATTGTATCTCTGTAATCTTCGACGCTGTAAGCATCCATAGAATCGTCTGTCATTTCTTCGACTCCTTCTGAGATAATGTCCAAAAGCCCGGTCTCCAAGCCGTTTCCAAGCCATGCATCCTGGAGTGTAATGTCTTCTTCCTCGTTGATGGTATAATTAAGGCCCACGTTGTCAAGGTAGTCAGGATCGTTTTCATGGTCAGCATCCATGCCATTTACTCCTATACGCAGTTTTTGTGCGTCAGTTTCACGGAGACCTAATTCATCTTCCGCAAAGTCCTGTATTTCTCTCCATCTTCGGAATGCACCTACCTGTGTTGCCATGCCCGCATCTCTGAATGGGTTGTTGCACATATCCCTGTATTCGATAGCAGGCATTCCTGGTCTCATACGCCAAGACTGCCAGACAGCAGTTGCATCAGCAGTGTAATGTCCCTTTGCAGTATCCTTGAATGATTCTTCATCCATGTCAGGGAAAATTTCTTCATCTTGGTAATCTACCACCACTCTCTTCTTCTCACGATTCCCTTCATCATCTACCACGTAGACTGTTCCTTCGAATCTCTCATGTTCGGGGAACTCATTGGTCTTAATCACGTTTCTTCCATCTGGTAGATCCCAGTCTTCGTGACCTACACGAATCAAACCGTTCTCTTCTTCATCAAGGAAAGTGGCGTCAGCAAGCGTATCATATTCTGCTTCTGGGTCGTAAGTTTCTCCTTCTTCTACAACTTTCATCTTTCCTGCAGGTGTAGGTGCTGAGAAGGTCCATTCTGAATCAGCGGGGAAGTCTACCTGATCCTCCATATCTTGGATTTCTGCAAGTTCTGGTGAGTATGCGGCTTTAGAGTTTTCAGTTACGTACTCTCCTTGATCTTTCCCTTTTCCTTTTGAATCATGTTCGTTCTGGAATCCTTGTCCGTAAGCCTTGTCCCGTCCGTTTAATGTTTCTATCACTTTTCTGAAGTCTTCTTCACAAGCTTCATCTGCCGATTTTCCTTCAGGTAAAACTTCATCTATAACTGGTGATGCTTGGAAAGGCCCATAAATTAAAGGACTTACAGCATGCATCCCTATTCGTTCTCCGCCGCCTGAGAAATCTCTAATCCATGCATCAGCGTCTCCTTCATGTTCTTCGTAGATTTTAGGCCTCATTGTGACTTGTAAAGAACCTGTCCCTGCAACCTGCATCACTCCATCGTACGTGTCATCAAATGCAAAGTATCTTGGAGCTCCTGAGATCATCTCGGTTCCTGGATAGATTCCTTGTTCGGCTTTATCCCAGTCAAAGTCTTTTCCAGAACCTCGCATCATCATCGATGTAAGGTGGCCCTGTCTTCTGAAAACCACGTCATCATCAGGATTAGTCTCTGCAGTCACGTTTTCGACTAAGTCAAAATTTTCTATCATCTCGTCAATACTTCTGACGATACCAGTGACATCCTCTTTTTCCACAGCACCGACATCTACGTCGCTTGTACCAGAATAGTTTGAAAATTTCAGTTCTACTTCAGCAACTTCGTTATTTTCAGCTGTGTTAATTTGTTTAACTTCTTCAGCTGTTGGGTGTTCTGAAATATTTCCCATATGCCGAATGGTGAAGTCTCTTTCAACCGGTTCAGGAGTTTGTCCATTCTGTCTTTCAACTATATGTTCTGCTTCTCCTCCCATCATGTCTTTTTCTTGGAGTTCCTCATCTCCCTCTGTCCTTTGATCATCATTTTCTGGGAATGTCTCAACTACGTCTTCTGCCTGAGATTCACGTATATCTTCCCAGTTGACGTTGAATCTTCTCTGGTTTCCTTGATTGCCTGAGACAGACATTATCTTTCACCTTTTGAAGCTGAATTAGAATAAAGATTTTTAGAACTGAATGATTCAGTGGTTGTAGAAACGGCTTTCCGAGAGTAGAACGCGTCCACCCTTGATTGTTGACTGAGCCATAACGATTGTAATAGGGTAAATGCATTTAAACCCTTTCCTTCAACGAATCAAGCATTGATTCCCTACGCTTCAATTCACCTATTTAAAGATAAGAACTCAATATGTTCTGTAGAGTAATTGGCTTCGCAGGTATTTTTTTCTGGGTGTAATAATCATGCAAAACGAGAAAGTACAAAAGAAAGATATGGATGAATTTGAAACCGGAACCACAACACTAGGACTTACTACAGATCAAGGAGTAATCCTGGCAGCTGACAAGCGTGCAGCACTAGGAGGAAGACTAGTGAGCAACAAGCACGCACAAAAAATTTACAAACTAGATGATAAAATAGGTTTGACCATAGCTGGAAGCGTTGGAGACGCCCAGAAAGTCGTAAGAATGATGAGATCCCAGCTCAACATGAAAAAACTGGAGACAAGCGAACTATCAGTTAAAGGTGCAGGGACACTACTCGCAAACATACTACATGCCAACAAGATGATGCCTTTCATGAACCAGTTCGTACTAGGAGGACTCGAGGACGGCGAGGGAATCCTGTACAGTCTTGATCCTGCAGGAGGACTAATGCCTCACTCAGACTACACAGCAACAGGTTCAGGAAGCCAAATGGCATTCGGAGTGCTAGAAGATGGGTTCGAAGAAAGTCTTTCACATGAAGACGGTAAGGAGCTTGCTATGAATGCAGTGAAGTCGGCAATGGAAAGAGACACAGCCTCCGGAAACGGTATCATGGTGGCAGAGATCACTGAAGATGGTTACAACGTCATCGAGGATCTTGAAGAGCAGCACAGCTTGGAGTGAATTCTCAAGCACTCCAATTTCCCAAAATTTTCTTGAGAAAACTCTAATTTATTATATTTGACTTAAGCAAGAGGATTGAAATTTAAAATGGATGACCTAAACGATGTAAAAAGCCTTTTACCAGCAGATGCTAATGTAAAAGATCTAAAGTACGAGGCCTCAGACGTAGTACTGTACACTGAAAGTGAAGACTTCTTCTTAGATAACTCACAGACAGTTAAAGAAATAGTTTCAAAAATAAAGAAAAGAGTGGAAGTAAGACCAACACAGAAACTTTCACACGACCCAGACACGGCGAAATCAAGGCTGAAAAAACTTTTAGATGACAAGGCAGGACTTGAAGAAATAATATTCCAGCCAAGTCTTGGAAAAGTAATTATCAGAGCAGAAAAACCTGGGAAAGTAATAGGGAACAACGGTGATGGACTACAAGAAATCAGGGAAGAAACCCTTTGGGCACCACAAGTCGAGAGAGTGCCAGCAATTGATTCAAAAGTCGTGGACAGAGCCAGAGAACTAACAGTTGAAGATCCCGACTTCAGGAAAGACTTCCTGCACGAGGTCGGAGAAAAAATCAGGTTAAACAAATCAGTAGGAGACGAATGGATCAGAGTTTCAACATTAGGAAGCTGCAGACAAGTTGGACGCTCCTGCTTCTTGCTTCAGACAGAGGAATCGAACGTGTTACTTGACTGCGGTATAAACCCTAGTGCAGAACCAGGAAGCCCAGAAAACTTTCCATACCTGAATGCACCGGAGCTTGATCTCAGAGATCTAGATGCAGTGATTTTAAGCCACGCACACATGGATCACTGCGGATTCATACCTTACCTGTATAAAATGGGTTATGATGGACCATTGTACTGTACAGAACCCACACGAGACCTTATGATCATGCTCACATTAGATTATATCGGGTTGGCACATTCTGAAAGTGCCAACGCACCTTATGACTCTACGCACATCAAGAAGGCTGTTAAAAGAACAATTACACCGGAGTTTGGTGAGGTAACTGACATCACGCCAGACATGAGACTTACATTAAAGAACTCAGGTCATATCATCGGCTCAAGCTTGTGTCACATCCACGTGGGAGAAGGTCTTCACAACCTGCTCTACACTGGAGACTACAACTATGATAACACTGAGATGCTCCGTGCTGCAGATACTAACTTCCAAAGAGTGGAGACGATGATAACAGAATCCACTTACGGAGGTAAGGACGATGAACAGACTCCTAGAGACGAGTCAAATAAGAAATTCCTCTCAAAGATGAAACAGACACTGAATAAAGGCGGGAAAGTGATCGTCCCGGTATTCGCAGTAGGACGCTCTCAGGAAATATTAGGACTACTTGCAGATGAAATGGATCGTGACTACTTTGACTACCCTGTCTTTATTGACGGAATGATTAGAGGTGCGAACGCACTGCACACTGCGTATCCAGAGTTCCTGTCAGAAAAAGTACAGGACAAAGTGCACAGGGATAACTCACCTTTCTTGAAGGAGAACATCGAGACTGTGGGAAGCTACAACGAGCGTCAAGAAGTGTTTGATGAAGGACCATGCATAATTCTGACAACCTCCGGATCAATTACAGGAGGACCTGTAATGTCTTACCTGAAAGAGTTTGCAAGTGAATCGGAAAACTCCTTGATTTTCGTAGGGTACCAGTTTGCAGGCAGTCTTGGAAGGAAGATACAGAACGGTGCGGATCAAGTGGAGATAGATGGAGAAAAAATAGATATCAACTTGGATACTTCAAGCGTGTCAGGTTTCTCAGCTCACTCGGATCGCCAGCAAATAATTAATTACTGCAAGAACTTGAGATCTACACCGAACAGGATTTTATGCAATCACGGAGAGGAATCAACTTGTTTCAGTTTGGCATCCACGCTTCACAAAGTATTGCATGTTGATACGTCAGCACCGCAGAACATGGAAGCAATCAGGTTAAACTGAATAACCTAAGAAAGGGTTTTTCCCGTGATCTCCAGATTTTTTGGGTTGAATGGCTTCAATCCAGGCCGGAGTTGGGTGTCCTGTTTTCGTGATTTCCTTAAATTTTTTCCTTTCTGGTACCGGTATTGTGGTTAAATAGGTTGGAACATGGTTTTATTGGTTTAAAGGTTTTTGATGCATAAAAGCAGTTATTTCAAGGCTTTTTCATCGTTAATTGCTTTTTCTTACTGTTATTTGGCGTTATTGCTTGTTTAAAATTTGTTTGGATAGTGTTTTGCTGTATTTGTCCGGTTTATCGGTGGTTTTAAATTTTTTTGTCACTGAAAAGTTATTTGAGGAATCAAGTGATGGAGGAAGGATTAAATGACTCTGTATTTGATAGAATCCACCGGATATTAGATGGTACAGAAGATTTAAAGCCAAAAGTAAATAAGATTGGTGTTAAAAGAGTAGATAGAGAGAACAGAAGACATGAAACTATACATAATTCAATAAACTACCTTGAACAAGCCAGGAGATTCCTTAAAGGAGCAGAAGAACATGACTCAGCACTAGCTTACAGGTTGGCTGATGATTCGCTAGATGACCTGCAGCAGAACCTGCAGATGCTTGCAACACCATACCCCGATCGAGTCCAAATGGTTAGAGAGCTAATACCCAAAATATGGGATCAAAAAAGAAGAGTCTATGAAAAGGTAAGCGAAGATGTTGACGGAATAGCATACAGAGAATACAACAAGGTATTGCTAGACACAAGAGATAAAGATGCATTAAAACCAGTGAAGGATAAAACCATAGACTTTGAAGAAACCAAAACCTACCGCCCAACATACTGGGACTAGAGGACTCAGACTGTCAATTCCTTCAAAAAATCTTTCTCTAATATTTGATTAAAAAATTTCCCATACTACGTGAATTTGCCCTTTGAGGTAGATTCTCAATTTCCCTAATTCATCTCTAAAAAAATCATCATTAAAACAGTGAGATATCATCTTCTTCTACAATTTCCTTAATTTCTTCTCTTCTGCTGAAATTCTCTTCAGCTTCCTTAATTTCCTGTACAGTAACAGCTTTGGTCATTCAAAATCACCTAGCTCAGGACCTTCAACTATAATAAGGTAATTAATCTACGAAATCATTAAACCTTTCTCAAGAAATAGTTTAACTGTTAAAACACAATTTTCTAAATAATATACGAGATATGGAGACTCCATTCTCTATATCTCTAGAAATATGCCAAACACTTTCCCTATATTTCATCTAACTCCAAATAATATTTCTCTCAATACATTGAATTGTGACCTGCATACTGATCTACAATGAAAGCATCTAAAAGAATCCAAAACCGTACTCAAAAATAGGTGTCTCAGTGACTCAAGAAACATCCAGCAACTACAGGAACAACTTATTCTCAAACCATTTTCTAGAAGAAAGAATCCAAGACCTAGATGAATGGAAGGATACAAGTTTTGAAGAGAAATTTGAAGAGCTCAGACAGATTTACCAGGAGAAAGAAGATTTTCTATCGGAGAAACTGAATGAGGATCAAACACAAAGCGAGTTTATTGACCCTGTACTGAAGACTTTAGGACATAAATGGGTTCCTGAAGCCCAGACAAGAGTAGGATCCAAAAAGAATGGATCTATCCTTAATCCAGACTACACCTTCATGGATATGGAGACACAGATGGATGTCCACGAAGACGAGGATAAAGGCTACTTTGACGTAAACTATGCAGTAGGAGACGCCAAAGCCTGGAATAGGACACTGGACAAATCCACGCAAGACCATACTAACCCGGCATTCCAGATCTACAACTACGTAGACCGTTTAAGAGCCGACTGGGGACTACTGACAAACGGCAAAAAATGGAGGCTTTACAGCTACGAAGACTGCGCCGCAGACATATACTTCGAAATAGACCTAGAAAACATACTCAAAGGAGAGAAAACAGAAGAAAAACTAGAAAAGTTCAAATACTTCTACCTGTTCTTCAGAGCAGAGAGTATAGAAGAAGGATTCCTAGAAAAAGTCTATGAAGAATCAGTAAACTTCGCTGAAAGCCTAGAAGAAGACCTAGAAGACAAAGTATACAACGCGTTAGAGGTTGCTGTTGAAGGATTCTTCAAAACCAACGACATAGAAAAAACTGAAGAGAATATTGATCTGGTTCACCATGCGTCACTAATCTTCCTATACCGGATACTGTTCATACTAAACGCAGAGAGCAGAAACCTGCTACCTACCGACTATGAGTCGTACAAACAGGCATTCGGATTGACCAAACTGAAGAGAATGATAATAGAAGAAGAAACCGATGACCATCTATTTCAGGAAACAACGGTGGCGTGGGATAATAGGATCTCCAGACTTTTCGAAGGAATCGATGATGGATACGACCTAAACGAAACAGAAATACCGGCATACAATGGAGGACTGTTCGATGAAGAAAATGGAGAAGAAAACCAGTTCCTAGCAGAAAACAAACTCTACGGAAGCTACGTAAAAGAAATACTCGAATTATTAGCTACAAGCTACGATCAAGAAAAAGAAAAACGAATCATTTTAGACTACAAAGACCTCAACATCCGACACCTCGGGTCTGTGTATGAGGGACTACTAGAACACCAATTCAAAGCCGCAGATAACCGAAAAGTTTTGGAAAACGGGGAATGGCAAGACTTCTCAGAAACCAGCAAAGACTGGGAAAAATTTGATGAAACTAAGCGAGTAGACGAAAACGAGCTATACTTGACAAACGAGTCAGGCGAAAGAAAAGCGACAGGAAGCTACTACACACCAGAATACATCGTAGAATACATAGTCGAAAACACAGTCGGACCAAAAGTAGAAGAAAAAATCGAGGAAGCAGAAGAAAACGGAGAAAATATTCTGCCAAAAATTTTGGAGTTGAACGTCTGCGATCCTGCAATGGGGTCAGGACACTTCCTAACAGAAGCAACAGAATACATAGCCAACCAAATAGTAGAACACGCAAAACTAGAAAACCAAGAAATAGACGAAAAAGAAGACGAACTAAACTGGGCGAAGAGACAGGTCGTACAAAACTGCATCTACGGAGTCGACATCAACGAACTCGCAGTAGAACTAGGCAAGTTATCTCTCTGGATAGAGACAATGGCCGAAGGAAAACCATTGAACTTCCTAGACCACGACCTCAAACACGGAAACTCTTTGATAGGCTCAGACTTTGACGAAATCTTCTCACACCCAACAGAAGACCAGAAACGGCTCGACTCAGAAAGATACAAATTCGGCAACCCACAAGAAATCAAAGAAAACTTCCAAAAACAGTACCTGGAAATCGAACAAATGCCGGAAAACACCGTCCAACAAATCCACAAAAAAGAACAAGCCTACAAAAACTTCATCTCAAACAACACACTCTACCAACAATTCCAACAACTCGCCAACATCCACACACGCCAATTTTTCCAGTCAGAGGCCAACTCATCCGACTACGAAAGCTTCCTAATCAACATAGGAAACCCATCAAACCCATACCAAGACACAAACTGGTACACAAACGCCCAACAAGACTCGGAAGAAAGAAACTACTTCCACTGGCAACTAGAATCCCCCAAAGCATTCTTCGGCGAACAAAACGGTTTTGATGCGGTAGTAGGCAACCCTCCATACGATGTGATTGAAAAGGACAGAAATGAAGAAACTCATCCTCACAAAACTCT
>Ga0102942_1000497_pt1 | contig 14668 bp, 9 predicted proteins | sample SalPon2_C_H2O_MG_FD_78171 | JGI IMG/M metagenome (GOLD analysis project Ga0102942, IMG submission 78171) | Salt pond water microbial communities from South San Francisco under conditions of wetland restoration - Salt Pond MetaG R2_C_H2O_MG | ecosystem: Environmental > Aquatic > Non-marine Saline... | reverse complement strand
TATCGTACCAGATGGTATCGACCGGGATCCGACCTTCGGAGATCTCGATGAACGAGTGTTCCGGGCGTACGCCCGATACCTCGGCGGTGACCGCGCACTCAAGCAAAACACCATACACACGTATTATCACTATATTTCTGCGTGGTGTGGCTGGTGTGCGAACGAGGGGTACCTCGAGGGGCACTATGCTCGGCGGGCAAGCGCGATGGCCCCGCCCCCGGATGACGATGGCCGCAACCCCAGCGACCAGCAGATATGGACATCCGAGCAACGCCACACTCTCACTCGGCACGTTGACGACCGAGTCCACGATGCAATCGAGACGTATAGGGCCCTCTCGGATGATGTCGACCCCCTCGACAGGCAGCGGGCGCGATACACGATTCTGAAGACGGCTCGTAACCGTGCTCTCGTCTTCGTTATAGCTTACACAGCTGTCCGGGTTGGTGAACTCCTTCGTGACCCGCACGACCCACGCCTGCGTGGGGTCCAGTGGGGAGAGACTTCACTTGAGGATGGGAGTATGGACGTCTACCGAAAGAAGCAACAATGGGATGTTGCGAGTCTCCCCGATCCGGTGATTGCACCACTCCGGAACTATCAAACGCTGATCGATCCACCGACGCGGCTTCAACCCCACGAGGGTTCGTCTGAAACCGCGGGATGGAGATCACTCCCGCGAGCAACCGAGCGCTTCAATCCCACAAGGGTTCGTCTGAAACTCGAGCGTGGAGCTACCGGAGCACGCAGCCGTGCGTGCTTCAATCTCACAAGGGTTCGTCTGAAACGTTGTTGGTGATCTGGGTATTGACCCAGCCGACGCTTCAATCCCACAAGGGTTCGTCTGAAACCACGTTCATTCTGTCTACATCGACGGCTCATATGGGCTTCAATCCCACAAGGGTTCGTCTGAAACTCGGGGCACTCGATCATGACTCAAGGCCCTCTTTCAGCTTCAATCCCACAAGGGTTCGTCTGAAACGTCTGGACCGCGCGGCTCTCGAAGCCCGTTCGACTGCTTCAATCTCACAAGGGTTCGTCTGAAACGGTCCGTCGGCTTCATCCACTCCGCGCCGTACTGGCAGCTTCAATCCCACAAGGGTTCGTCTGAAACCAATTCGCTGTCGCCAATCCAACAACGTCGTCCGGCTTCAATCCCACAAGGGTTCGTCTGAAACACGGTCGCGCCGGCCGATGCGCTCCGGTTGAGCGCGCTTCAATCCCACAAGGGTTCGTCTGAAACTGCGAATGGCTACTACTGTGAACGCTGTGAGTGTGTGCTTCAATCCCACAAGGGTTCGTCTGAAACCGCATCACGGCCGAGCGCGTCCCGTCCGCGTCGTCGCTTCAATCCCACAAGGGTTCGTCTGAAACGGCGGCGATCGGGGGCCGCGGCGAGGTATTGGAGGCGCTTCAATCCCACAAGGGTTCGTCTGAAACGTCGTGCCCGTTGCACGTATCCGGCACTCTCGTTCCGCTTCAATCCCACAAGGGTTCGTCTGAAACTCGCCGGCTGTGGTTTCGGTCATGATTGAGTCACTCCGCTTCAATCCCACAAGGGTTCGTCTGAAACGTTTCTCGGGGAGATTCCAGGGGCGTTGCGTGACGAGCTTCAATCCCACAAGGGTTCGTCTGAAACGCGATCCACATGACGCTTGGCACCGAGTGCTCGACGCTTCAATCCCACAAGGGTTCGTCTGAAACTCGGTCAAGTGCTCGCGGACCATCTGAAAACCGCCGCTTCAATCCCACAAGGGTTCGTCTGAAACCTGGTCGAGCCACACCTGATACCCGTCGCGTTCGTCGCTTCAATCCCACAAGGGTTCGTCTGAAACGCCACTCCAGGGCCGTCGCGTCGGCCGGCGGGCGCGCGCTTCAATCCCACAAGGGTTCGTCTGAAACCGCCCGATCGCTGGCTGAACGACTGGCTGAACGACGCTTCAATCCCACAAGGGTTCGTCTGAAACGGTCGTTCAGCGGTGCTCGTGGCTTATTCTCGATGATGCTTCAATCCCACAAGGGTTCGTCTGAAACCAGGGTTCGCGCGCCGTCGCCCGTCGCTACGTGTGCTTCAATCCCACAAGGGTTCGTCTGAAACTCGCGTTGTTCGGCCGCTTCGTTCGGCCGGTTCCTCGCTTCAATCCCACAAGGGTTCGTCTGAAACCGGCGTTGGGGCGACCCTCGCGGTTGTGATCGCCTCGCTTCAATCCCACAAGGGTTCGTCTGAAACCCGGCCTCTCGGGAGACACTGAGTATCGCTTGTTTTGCTTCAATCCCACAAGGGTTCGTCTGAAACCCCGGACGCGCGCCCCAAGAGCAAGCGCCAAATGCGTGCTTCAATCCCACAAGGGTTCGTCTGAAACACGGCCGGCGACGCATTGCTGTGGGTCGACGAGGCGGGCTTCAATCCCACAAGGGTTCGTCTGAAACTCGAGCGTCACGCCCGGCAGCCACGGGTGCGGCCCGCTTCAATCCCACAAGGGTTCGTCTGAAACGACGGCACGCTGCGATACCAGCCGGGGCACCTGCACGTGCTTCAATCCCACAAGGGTTCGTCTGAAACACGGTTTAGCGTCTCGATCGACGGCGGCGACGAGCTTCAATCCCACAAGGGTTCGTCTGAAACCGGGGCGAGCGTCACCCGCGACGGAGTGATCTCGTGCTTCAATCCCACAAGGGTTCGTCTGAAACGTCGGGAGGATCCTCGAATGACGGGGCCCGATGCCGGCTTCAATCCCACAAGGGTTCGTCTGAAACGCGACACTCGTCGGCGCGCTGGCGACGAGGGAGGCGCTTCAATCCCACAAGGGTTCGTCTGAAACGAGAGGCCGTTACTCACGTCAGTCCCATCGTCGGTGCTTCAATCCCACAAGGGTTCGTCTGAAACCGGCCTGCTGTTGGCCGGTGTGTTGCTCACGTCGCTGCTTCAATCCCACAAGGGTTCGTCTGAAACAACAGGATGTTGTCGGCGATCGCGACCGTCCAGCTGCTTCAATCCCACAAGGGTTCGTCTGAAACCGGGGGTGCTTTAGGGCTCCCGCGCGCAAGTGGGGGCTTCAATCCCACAAGGGTTCGTCTGAAACCATCGGCGTCGTCCAGCGGATGCGCGGCGGCTCAATGCTTCAATCCCACAAGGGTTCGTCTGAAACCGACTTGTTCGCCGTCGAGGGCAACACGGCCGAGCTTCAATCCCACAAGGGTTCGTCTGAAACCGTCAGGTACGTCCGCGTGTTCGGCGCTTTGATCGCGCTTCAATCCCACAAGGGTTCGTCTGAAACAAGCCCGGTCACAGACTAACAACTTAACAATACCGGCTTCAATCCCACAAGGGTTCGTCTGAAACACTCCGACAAGTAGTACAATAGATGTTTCAGATGCTTCAATCCCACAAGGGTTCGTCTGAAACGCCGCGTCGGCGGCCTCATACGTCGCGTCCGGGATCGCTTCAATCCCACAAGGGTTCGTCTGAAACCATCGCCGACAAAGCCAGACCGAGTCAACTGGACGTCGCTTCAATCCCACAAGGGTTCGTCTGAAACGCGACGATCGATGCGCAGCTGCCGACGGAGGAGCCGCTTCAATCCCACAAGGGTTCGTCTGAAACTCCTCCTTGTCGAGGATCGCGTTGCGCGTCTGATTGCTTCAATCCCACAAGGGTTCGTCTGAAACGATCTCGACGATCGCGACGTCGACGCGCTGACGCAGCTTCAATCCCACAAGGGTTCGTCTGAAACGATCTCGACGATCGCGACGTCGACGCGCTGACGCAGCTTCAATCCCACAAGGGTTCGTCTGAAACGTTCGACGGCGTCGACGCTCGCGACCAGGAGGGATCGCTTCAATCCCACAAGGGTTCGTCTGAAACCCGCGACGTGTGCCCGACGACGTCGGCACCGTGTTGCTCGCTTCAATCCCACAAGGGTTCGTCTGAAACGTGTAGATGTCGTTCTGTGTCGGTGGTGTGATGGGCGCTTCAATCCCACAAGGGTTCGTCTGAAACAAGTAGGAAAACAGATCTGTCGCGTCTCCCGAGGTGTGCTTCAATCCCACAAGGGTTCGTCTGAAACGCCGGTCGCCGACAGCGGGCTCTCGATCAGCGAGGAGCTTCAATCCCACAAGGGTTCGTCTGAAACGAGGGCGGAGACGAGGGAGGATCCGCGCCCCGCGAGCTTCAATCCCACAAGGGTTCGTCTGAAACCCGCCCTGTTAGAGGCGTGTAAGCGGCTCTACGCCCGGTCCATACAAAGAAATTTCCATCGACCCCTAATTCACCCCAAACCCCCCGGAGGTCGATGGAAACTGTTCGGCTTTATGCGACCATAGCGCGGTAGTCCAGTCGACAAGATGTGTCGGCACCCATCTACGTAAAGCGGCTCCCTGGTTCCTCAGCATCTCCAAACGTTGAGTAATCGAACGCTGCCGGATTCTGTGATTTGAACACAACTACTGAGTCATCCGGCTGTAGCTTGCCATCGATCTCGTTTTCGAGTTCGGTGACCTGCCCTTTTGTTAGCTCTCCAAAAAATACGGAGTACTGCAGATGCTCAAGACGCCTTCGAAGCAGTTTCCGATACACCCGAGTGCGCTCTGCTGGAACATCGTAGACCACAATTACATGCATTTTACCACCATCGCTCTGTCGCGTGGTACGGTTCGCCCGTCAGAATGTGCTTTTTTAAGCTGTAGACATCTGTCTGAACGAGCGTCTTGAAACTAACCTTGCGCTTGAGACGCGGGTGTTCGACTGTCTCGTCAAGCGTTTCTTCGAATGCTTCCAAAACCGTGAGTCGACCGTCTTCAGTGAGCAGGCATCCCTCAAGCTCCGACTCAAAATCGTCAATCGATATCTGCTGGCGGTTTACGAGCCGGAAGATCAGGCGGTCGGCAAGAATCGGTTTGAATATATCTGCGATATCGAGCGACAGCGTGAAGCGACGCTCCCCCGGGGCATGGACAAATCCGACAGTTGGATCGAGGGCCGTCTTTCGAATCGCTGACACACAGGTTGTGTACACCATCCCATTCAGAAACGAAACAAGCGCATTCGCCTCGTTGCTGGGCGGATTAAACTCTCGTTTGGTGAGCGTGAATGGGTCACGGAGGATCCGGTCGAAGCATTCGTAGTATGTTCGGCGGCTGTTCCCCTCAACGGCTCGAAGTTCATCGATCTCACCGACATCTGCCGCTGTTTGTTTCTCATTAGCCAGCGTCTTCATCGCAGTAGAAAACTCACCACGGCGGCCATCGTAGTATCGCAGGTTGGCTCGCATATTGTGGATGCTCGCCTGGATTATCTGCTTAGAGATGTTCAGCCGCCGCGCCGAATCGTCGTAGGCTCGTACCTGTTCAACAACCGTGTTACCTGATGTCTGTCCCCGCTTGGGAAGGTACGACCCGCGGTAGTAGTCCTTCCAACCGAACACGTGCAACGGCACCCCATGTTCGTTTAGTAGCCCGAGTGCCCGCGTATTGAAATCAATCTGCCCGTGGAGATACAGAGCATCAACAGATTCAATTGGAAGATGCTTTGTGTCTCCGTCTAGGGTATCGATTCGAAGCGTCCCCTCGTTCCGTGAGAGTTCGCCGTCGGCGAAGATGTGATGGTTGGGTTTGGTCATGTTACATCCAGCAGAGGTCCTGATACAGACAGCTGTCACAGTATGGTTTCTTTTCGAGCGGCGGGGGTTGCTCTCGATTGACGATTTCGAGAATCCCCGTGATGGTCTCTTCAACGGCTTCAATCGCTTCGGCATCAAGCGTGACAGATTCCCGAGTCCGTTCAGTCGGATATGCGAGAACCCCGTCCTTCTTGATGTCGTGGATCTCTTGAAGATACCAGAGATAGAACAGCAGCTGCATTCGAGCCGGCTTTTCCAAGGTGGAAGATACTTTCACCTCCATAATATCCCCGGACTCAAGCACATCAAGTTGGATTCGGTTATCAATCATGAATGACTGCCGGGCGTCCTGATAGCTCGTTTCGTCGACGTGGGTGCCTCGCTGGATATTAACAGTCTCTCGGTCGATGTCGATACCGCGTGACATGAACCACAGCTCCCGCTTGCAGACATGATAGTACTGGACCATCAGGCCAGTAATCCGCACCTCCGGTTCATGGCTCATGGACCGCTCTTTATCGACGTATTCTTGTACCGACTCGGAGCCGCCCATAGTCTCACATCACCCACCAATCAGCCCGCTGTTGAATGCTCATTTTGCAATCTTGCTCGTCTACCGTCAAAGTAGTTCCCCCAAAGGAAGGTACTCAGCAAGGGGCCAAGGCGGCACTGGCGACAGCTCACACGGTAAATCTCCCACTGATATCGTCTTCAACGGCCTGTAATCCGCCGTCTTCAAGATTGTACCGCAACCCGCCACTATCAGTAAACCGGAATACGTTGACCCCATCAGACCCACGTTCTTTTGCATCTATCCGGCTCACGGTCGGTGCTGATTTAATTACGTCCGCTGGCACCGACACTCGGATACCAGCTGCCGCTTGAAGACGGTCATACGCTGTCGGGTCGCCGTCGGTAAAGAGGGTTGTCGTGGTATCGATGCTGGCTCGTTCACTATCGGTTTGACCGACGAGAACGTCGACAGTCTCTCGGCCGCCAATCAGCGACTGTCTGGCCAACCAGCGGCCCTTTGCGTCGTCGATATTCGCTCGAATCTCTCCGGCCGAGAGTGATTTCTCACCCAGCTGCTCAAAGTACCGACTGACGGCATCCCGAGCAAACACTGGATCAGAGATTCGGTCGGTTGTACCGATATCTGCTAAGACATCTGAGATTATCCGGAGATGTCCTCGAACGCCGCCGTCTGTCGCACTCTGTTCGTACACGTAGTAGGCGGGGGGATCTAAGCTTGGGTCTGTCGGCGTCTCTTCGTTTGGGTCAGCAAGAGTCCAAACGTGGACCGTCCCCCCGTTCGGGCCCCACTCGTAGGAGCGGTTGCAGCGGCCGGCGGCTTGGACGATACTGTCAAGCGGTGCAATGTCTCGAAACACCGTCTCGAAGCTGAGATCAACCCCGGCCTCGATAGCCTGCGTCGAGGCAAGTGCAAACGGCTGCTCGGCAGTCGACAGTCGGTCTGCTAACTCAATAATGACGCGCCGGTCGAAGGGCCGATAGCGGGAGTTGAGCGTCAAGAGGTATGTGGTGGCTCCTTCGGATAAATTACGCTTGTGGCCGTTGCCTGGGGCCAGATCGAGATCATCGAGGACGTAGGTAACAACCTTCGCTGGATCTGCCAATGGATTGGCAGCGTTGATGTCCACCTCGTCGAGCGCGTTCGCGATTGCTGCTCCAAGGTGAGTAACATTTGGGTGTTTACTGGCGGCAGCGGTGAGTTCACGCGAACTCTCGATAGTATTACAGATCGCCAGCGCCGAACCGGTTGGTTTGGCTGCCTCCAGCAGTCGTGCGGCGGCGGTCTCGTGGCTGACGTGCGTCTTTTCGACACCACGCTGGTGAGAGAGAGCTGACTCGTGAATCCAGTAGCGCACCCGTTCGGTCGTCTCAAAGTATGTCTCCGGCGCCGCTGGCGGCAGCATATCTGTGTTCGCATGACCGTCACGACAGCCCGAACAGCCACCCGTGTCATGGGCGTGACCAGCCTCCAGTAGTGACATCGTATCTAGATTCCGAACTAGCGTTGGCTGTGTGGCAGTCATGGCAATAACGCGAGCCCCGTACTCTTCGGTGAGCAATTCTAAAAGCCGGGCAACGCCATCCCACCAGTCTTTGGGAAGCGCCTGTGGCTCGTCGAGGATGACAAGCCCCGACTCCAACGCTGGCAGCTTCAGCCCTTGCCGATTCGTGGGACCCGTCAGGCTTTCGAACAGCTGCACAAACGTCGTGAGAATCGTTCCATCTCGCCACGCTTCTCCCAAGAGGTGGGCCGTCTCTTCTGTAGTGTCGCCGGCGTCGGTATCGTCGACATCCCCATGATCGTGTCTGTCATGGCGGACGACGGTCTCACTGAGATAATGGTGAACTGTCAGTGCTGATGTCTGCGGGTCGGCACCCCACAGCTCTGGATCTTCAAAGATCTCCCGAGTCTGCTCGATAATGCTCGTGTATGGAAGGGCATACACGATTGGCCGCTCGCCAGCGGCGTCAGCGTCGACTGCGAGGATGTCTCTCGCTTCAAATGCTGCCGACAGCCCGGTGAAGGTTTTCCCAAGCCCTGTCGGGAGCGTGAGCGTCGCAATCGACGAAGCTGAGTCATCATTACCCAGCCATTCGTGGACCCCCCGGACTGCCTGCTGGCGTGCCCGTTCCCGCTCGTTATTGAGCGCTGCCATTCGGTCGTCTTCCGGTGGGTCTTCGCGGAGCGAGGCGACATACCGTTCGATAGTCTGCTTATCGAGCGTTTCCAAGTCGAAGACGTGCTCTTCCGGCACGTCCATTGCGTGGGTTTTGTCGGCCAGCGTGAGCGCAGACCAGCAGTGCAGCGTCCGGTCGTACAGCTGTTCCGGGAGTACAGCACTGTCCGGTGTGTGCCCAGTGAGGATATTGCGAGAGCTGACGTCCCGCAATTCTTCGGCGGGAGCGTCAGATAGTGCCCACTCCGCGAAGCCGGCCCATTCTATATCGGTAGCTGGCGTCTGCTGGAGGAACGTAGTTGCTCTCTCTGGCCACGCCTCGGAGATGGCCGTCACCTGTGCGTTGATTGCCGTTTCGGTACCCTCAACGGCTTCTGCCAGTGTCTCAGCGGTGTACGAGGCGGCATTCGGGAGAGCTTGGTGATGGCGAGCAACAGCCAGTGTCGCTGCAAGTCGGTCGCGCGCTGGCACATCACACTGCCCAAGTACGTACCATGTGGCTAAGGCGCCGAGTCGGGCGTGATTTTTCTCCTTGTTCGGCCCGTCGTAGGACCCACGCACGTGGGACTGGAATTGTGGTGTTGCCTTCCCAAAGTCATGCAGTAGTGCCGCCGTCTTGAGTGCTGCTCGCTCGTCGGCAGCTTGCCTACCGTAGAGACGCATCGCTCGGTCGGCGACAGCAGTGCTGTGGGCACTCAGCAGCAAATGGCCTCTGTCGGAGAGTGCGGTCTGCGGATAGTTGTATCCGGGCGCGTCAGCGTTTGGATGAGAAATGAGCGGTGAGGTCATACTGGTATCAGGGACGAGTGGTGTGACTGGTCACCGGAAGATGACGGTCCGATCACCCACCGTCACGGGCGTGTGGTCGGTATCAGCGCCGATTTGAACGGCTGTGTCGGCGCGCTGGGTGAACACGTAGTCGTCGAAGCGAGTCGTACGTCGCCCACCGTTGTCCCGCTCCATCACGGCCGGTGAGCGTTCGACGCTGTAGGTGACACCACCTTGCGGAATTGCCTCCGAGAGCGACCCCGGAACAACCGAGTCAATATCAACCGTCTCTGACTGGTCGACCGGTGCCGGCTCTTGGTCGGTCGCGACATCCTCGATTGTGGCGAGATACTCTGATTTGCCGAGGCTCGGCGGATAAACCGCTGTACCGGCTTTTAAGTGCTGTTTGAGATCGCCATAGAAGTCTTCATCCTCGACCGCCACATCGATCCGATACGCCGGGTCGGCAAGCACCTCATATGCGTGCAACTGGCGGTCCTTGGTCGTGTCTTGGTAGGTGACGTTGTACTCACTGTAGTAGTTGCCCGCGGTTGTGGTTACATCCTGCCCTGGGTCGGTCCCGAGACCGACAGTCGGGATGTTGACGGTACGGAGTTCGGAAACAGGGGTGATTGCGATGGCTGCGGTGTCGCCACCGAACACATCGTAGTAGGAGTTCCGCTCACGACCGACGATTGCTGCCAACATACCGGCAACGGTCGTCCGTGGTGGAATGCGATAGGTCTGTTTGGTGACCGACCGGCCTACGCGCTTGAAATGGCCCCACGGGGCCCGCACGGTAAACGATAGACAGCGGTCAGGCACGCCGTCGGTGTCCAGCTGTGGTGACATCTACGAATCCTCTGTGATCAGGCAGCGAGGTCTCGTTCCTCGATAACGTCGATATCGTGGACATCGTTTCCTGTTTCCTCCGCTAAGCGGCTCGCGAAGTCCGCCCCGTCGACGAGCTCGCCGTCAATCGAGACGGTGAGCCGGTCGTCACCGACGACGTGAAGCGTCTTGATACGCTCGGCGGCATCGTCAAGCGCTTCAACAAGATTAGTGGCGTCGACAACAACATCGCTAATCGACCGGAGTGGCTCGTCGCTTTCGCCAGCAAGGTCGACCATGTCCTGGAGACCGCCGATGTGGAAGTTGTCTTTCTCGTATTCGACGCGGAGGTACAGCCGGGGATCTTGACCGAGCTTCGACCGCGACGTGGTCTGGTTCTTGAGTGCCCGCCAGCAGAGCGTGTCGAGCCGCTCCACATCGGCTTGGGTTAGATCCGTCGCTTCTGCGCTGTTGTTGTCGACAAGGCCGTAGAACGGGAAGATGCCGTATTTGATGCGCTTGTCGTCAAGATCGAATCCACCCTGACGGTTCTCCTCACCTGTCGAGATGACGCTCGTCAGCGAGTCGTACTCCTCGTTTTCTTCGACTTCGTTCAGCGACTTTGCTGGGAGGAATTGAACTGGGCCCTGTAGGTGGTTCGGGAGGGCCGTATTGAGTGACTCGCGAAACCGCTCGTCTTCTTCGTCGTCACTGGCCTCAAAGCTCAGCGTCGCGCCGAAATACCGAACGTCGGTGGCGTTCGCGAGGAACTCGTCGCCGATCTCTTCGATCTCTTCGATCTCGCCGGCTTCGCCCACGCGGTCAAGCACATCCTTGATTAGATGGGTTCGGGTTCGGGACTCTCCTTCGACCTTCTTGACGTAGATGTCATAGCCGTCATCAAGCAATTGGTCCCGGAGATATCGCTTGAGCCGAACGTCGGTGACGATACCTTTGCCAGTGTCGGGGTCTCGCCGCGGTCGGTTGTCACCGATGGGGTTTCCATTCGGATTGCAGTCTTGGGCGTCGTACACGAACAGCAGCTCGGAGCGGTTATCGAGTGTCATGGGTATCTATGGAGTTGTGAACGGCGTCGATTGCGTTAGTCAGCAGATTGCTCATCCGTTGCAGCCTGCTCTGCAGCCTCTGTCTCGCCCTCGTACATATCGAACGCAACGGGCATCGACCGGCGGCCATGGGCATGGCCAAGGACAAAGCAGAACTGCAGTTCTCGCTTGTCGATGTCCCAGTCGGTCGGCATCGCCTCGGTCGACTCAAGCAGCCGGTCGATCGTCTCCGGGAAGAGGAGGTCGCGTTCGTAGCCTTGATCGGAATCCTGTGCGTACACCTTGGCCTTTTCGAGAGCCGCGGTCAGCGCATTCTCAAGGCTGTTTTTTGTCAACTGGTCGCCTTTCGTCTTGGAGTCAAGCGGTCGGCCGACATTCCGGCTCGAATCCTGGTGCCAGCTCACTTGGCCGATGAGCACGCCAGCCAATGCCGCTGCTCGCCGCGTCGTGTCGTCGAAGAGTGGTCGATTCAGAAACGCTTCGAGACGCTGCTCACGGATCGCGGCAATGTCGCTTGTATTAATGTCTGTCTCTGAAGTCATGTGTGTCTCAGTTGGAGCGATTGATGCGTCGATACCTTTCAGCAATCCCGCCCGGGAGATGGTCTCAAGGTGGACCAACTGCTGGGCAACAACCTGCCATGTAGGGGGCTCGCCGTCCGCTGATTCGTCAGCGTATCGCGTGAGATACTCCCCGAAGAGTGCCGATGCCTCAACGGGCGTCCCCGCCAGCAGCCGGTGATCAATAATCCGCCGGAAGTCGTCTCCCTCTTCGTCACGGTAGCCGAACACCGAATCCGTGAATTGGTGATTGGTAAGCTTCGTGAACGCGACTTTCCGGGCCAGACGCGTGCTTTCATGCCGCTCAAGCAGCGGCCAATTCGGTGACTCACTAAACCCGCCGGCAGCGGGCGTCAGTGTCGGCCCGTCGACGGTCTCCCGAAGGGCGTCGGCTAACTGCGACGGCCAGTAGACCGACGCAACTGGCTCCTCGGCGATGACGTTCTTGTCGTCGCTGATCGGCATCGTCACCGTGTAGAATCGGAGCTCTCGCTCGGCCAGCTCACGGACCATCTCGTCATCGCTTTCCTGGAGGTGGAACGTCACCTGTGCCATCGGTGACGCCTCCGACTCATCGATTTCCGCATCGTCACGGATGGAGTCAATAGCCAAGTACAGCAGTTCGGACTTCTGGCCGGTAACCTCGCCGGCAAAATACGGGAGGGCATACGTCTCCATACTACCACGCCGGAGAACGCAGGTGTCAATGAGGTCTTGTCCTTTCGCGAACAGCATCGCCACGTCGTCTCGAACCGGATAGTTCCGCCAAGAGGCTGTCTTCCGCAGCCCGGGCTGGGCATCGGGATGCTTGACGGAAAACAGGCCCAGCGGGCTTTCCGGCGTTCCGACGACGCGGCCCTCTTCGCCGCTCACAACACCAACCGACTCGCCCTCTGAGGCATCGTTGTCGATGTTCTTGTCAGCGGCATTCGCCGAGGCGTATCGCCGCATCGCCTCCATGAGTACGCCAACCTCGGCGGGATAATACCAGTCCACGTCTGCGCCGTCGACGGACTCGATATCTGCTTCATCAAGCCGCAGCCGAATCGTTAGCACCGTCGGAACCGACTCCTCTGCGGGCAGGATATCGACGATAGTCGACTGAAGCTCCTCGAATACAGCCGACTCGTCGTCGAAGGCTGCTTCGAGTTCCTCTAAGAGCCACGCATCCGGATGCCCGTCGTCGCCACAAAGCGATTGGACGCTATCCTGCCCAGTCCAAGATTGCACGCGGCCGAGAATCGTATCCCGGACGCCGGTTGCGTCATTGCCGTTTTTCGAGCCGATTTGAGTCAGCGAGTACTTCGCACCCCGGCCTGAGGATTTATGCGAATATCCCAATTGCGGGATATCCGCATCGCGGAGCGTATCTTGCTCGACATCGACGAGTTTCGGGTCCGGCCCGGTCAGATCCAGCGACACCGTCACCAGCCGGCCGTCGTCGACAAACGGTTCCAGTGTACTCGGCGTCCGGTATAGCCGGCCGCCACTTTCGGCGACCGCGAGCACGCCATACAACGCCATGACATCCTCGAAGCTTGTCGGTGGTCGGTCATGCCAGAAGTCGTCAATCGCGTCTTGGAAGTCCTCGCTGGTGAGTTCGCGTCCGTCGCTCATGATGTGGCTGCCCGCGGGGGCGTCTGTTCCCGCAGGTTCAGGAAGCCAAAGCCATGCTCTCGGCGCTGCCCGATGCCGGCATCCAGCGCGAGGTTCAGATGATACCGATGCGTCTCATCGCGAACGCGGTAGCCCAGCCGCCACTTCGAGAGTAGCACGGTTCGGTCAACGGCTGTCGCCGGCTGGAATTCGATGGCGTAGGTGACATCGTCCTTGATCGGCTCGATTTCAGTAAACAGCGGCGCATCCACCTCCATCGGTCCATCATAGTAGTCGTCACCATACAGCTCGTGAGTCTGCTGTAGCGACCGTTGGATGGTCTCTTGAAGCGGCTCAAGACCGTGCTTTGGCCGCCAGAACATCTTGGTCTCTGACTCTCCCGCTTCGATTGCCGAGGTATCCAGCCCATGTTCCTCGGCGAGCTGCTTGTCTAGTGCACAGAAGACGCCCGTTCCGGTATCGAGCCGCCCTGTTGAGCCGGCTTCACCGACCTCCGGGGCGTGAACAGAGATGTCCGCGATCTCAAAGCGCATCTGTCCGACCTCAAACGCCTGATTCTGCTTGAATTGGGCGACCAGATCATCAAGCACCTGCCGGCGTGGTGAGGCGATTCGAACATACCGTCGGTCACCCTCATCGATGGATCCCCACGGGAATATGTTCGAGAAGGCAAATCCCACGCCGTGATTTGTCTCGTGGACATCGGCGTAGTCCTCCTTGCCGTCCAAGGCTCGCCAAAACCGACCACGGAGCTTGTGATGTGCGGATGTATCGTAGGCTGCATCCGCAATCGCATCAAGGGAGAGCTCTATCCGCACGAGCTATCGCCTCCTGTGACGGTGTTGTTTGTTGCCACGCTTCGGCCATCAGAGGGCTGATTGTTATATTTTCGCCCGCGCGCGTCGGCTAGGTGATTGTTGGATCCGTATGCTGCCCCGGCTTGTGTCGGAGGGTATTGTCGCTTGAGCCGCAAGTAAAGAACTAATAGATAACGACTGCTGCCACATCTCATCGTTATAATGATTCTCGGCCGGAGGTTCATATCCCACAGGAGTTCGTCTGAAACCGCTGGTCGAGTCGGTCGTCGCATCGGTAGCGTCCCCGCTTCGATCTCACAGAGGTCCGTCTGAAACAGCAGATTCGTTCACTGGTACCCGGGCAGCATAACGCTTCAATCGCAGGTCGATATAATACTCGTACAACCGCGAGAAACCTCATCGGCGCTTGCAGAACACTGGCGGTCAGTACGGGATGCTCTGTTCGATTCCGTCGAGCCATCCAGTAAACTTGACCCAGATGTTAACCAACAGAACCCATGCTGCTCCCGACTTTGTTGGTTAATAACGCGATCCGCAGACTGCGACGGGCAAACCCATACGACATCACACGCATCGGAAATCGTTACGCACGTCAACAGAGGCACCAGCAGTGTCTAGTCGTCATCGGCCACCTGTTCCCGGCGTCCAAACGTTGATTCGGGTCCAGAAAGATCGCGG
>Ga0102942_1000496_pt1 | contig 14668 bp, 9 predicted proteins | sample SalPon2_C_H2O_MG_FD_78171 | JGI IMG/M metagenome (GOLD analysis project Ga0102942, IMG submission 78171) | Salt pond water microbial communities from South San Francisco under conditions of wetland restoration - Salt Pond MetaG R2_C_H2O_MG | ecosystem: Environmental > Aquatic > Non-marine Saline... | reverse complement strand
GGTGGAGCGGCGGTAACCCCCGCTCCGACAGTCCGTGGAGATACTCTTCGACCTGCGGATCGAGCGCTGACATGGATACGTACTCGTTGTTGGTACGAACTACTATAATTGTACCTGTCGCCTGGACGTACACGTCCGCGACGGGTACGGGCTATCGAAACCGACGCCACCTTCGCAGCCGTCGTGCCCACGGCCGACGCGCATCCGACGCTCGAGGAGGCACCGCGAACGCCGGGACGAACCGATCGGTGACCGCCCGAACCGCGGCCGATGAGATTCGTTTCGACGCGAATAGTGTATTTGATAACTTAGAAGTGATCTTAATTACCTGGAAAATTATAGGTAGGCCGTCCCTGTACACGAGTTCCCTCGGACTCGGGAAATCGTGCGAGAATACCGACTCGATCCGACGACTGGGCGACGATCGAACGCGCTCACGACCGAGTCGGGCGTCGACCGTCGACCGTCGCTCCGCTCCCGTCGACCGCGAGCCGATCGTGGTCGACGGTAACCGGTTAGAACTGATTTGATCGGCTTTTAGCGCGTATTCGTGCCGCTCGTCGTATGCTCAGTAACCGCGTAACCGTCCCCAGTCGGACACCGTCCCCGTGATTGTCAGATAGTTTATAAAAAACACGTATCGAAAAACAAGATAATACATATAATCGGTATGTTCGGCCGGCGTGACCGAATGCCGCGCTCGTTATCGTTCCTGACACTGTGGACGCCACCGTTATCAGGTGTTCCGTCCACCGTCGAGACGGAGCTCCGCGATGGCAACCGAATCGGACACCCAACCCAGCTACGCACCCGCCGCCACGCTCGGAACTCGGCTTCGAGCGGCGGACATCGCGCTCGTTTGTTCGGTGCCGCTGGTCCTCGGCCTCGTCGCCCTCCTCCCGTTGGCGACGCGCCGGTCGCTCGTCTTCGATTACACGGCGCCGACGGCGCCCACGGCCGTCGCCTCGGTGTTCGTCCACCTAGACCTGGGCCACCTGCTCGTCAACGTGGGGCTGTACGCCTTGGTCGCGCCGGTGACGTTCGTCCTCGCCGCGGCGGGCGGACGCCGCCGACGTTTCTACACCGCCTTCGTCACTTTCGTCTGTGTCTTCCCGCCCGTCCTCTCGTATCTCAATCTCGCGATTCCGCGGTCGGCGGTCGGCGTCGGCTTCTCCGGGGTCGTGATGGCCTTCGCCGGCTACCTCCCCCTCGCGCTCGCGGAGTATCTCGACGACCGGTTCGGCGTCGGTCCCGCGACCCAACTCGCTCCCCTACTCTTCCTGACCAGTCTGAGCCTCGTATCCGTGTTGAGCCTCCGCTCCGTCTTCGGGGTGGTCGGCTACCGTGCGGCCGGTCTCGCGCTCGCGGCGTTGCTCGGCGCGCTGTGGTACGGCCTCGCCCTCGTCGAACGGTGTCCGAACCCCCGTTCGAACGCTCGGCGCCTCCTCGCGACGCCGGGCGCGGCGGAACTGGTCGCCGTCGCGGGCGCCCTCGTGTTCGCGGTACCCTTCGTCGCCTTCCCGGCCACACCGAGTCGCGACACCGGCGTTCTGAACCTCTACGTTCACCTGCTGGGCTACGCTCTCGGCTTCCTCGTGCCGTTCGTCACGGCGGCGACGACGCGATTCGTGGCCCGTCGTACCGGGGCGTGAGCCCGACGGCTCACAGCCGTCCCCGCCGTCGCAGAACGATCACCGCGACGACGGCGGCCAGAACCCCCAGCACTACGAGCGCGAGGGTCCGCGTCTCGAATCCGCCGGCTTCGACGCCCGGCGTCGGTTCGGGCGTCACGTCCACGTCTGCGGCCGTCTCCGTCGTCTCCGGGGTCGGTTCGGGGGTCGGTGCCGGCGTCGGCTCGGGGGTCGGTGCCGGCGTCGGCTCCGCGGTGGGCACCGGCGTCGAACGGGCGGTCCGCGTCGCGTCTTCGGGGGTCGGTTCGGTGTCGGTATCGTCCCCACCCCCGCCACCGTCCGCCTCGACTACGTTCGCGCCGTCCCCGCCGTCGTCCGGCGTCGGCTCGGGGGTCGGTTCCGGCGTCGGCTTGGGGGTCGGTTCCGGCGTCGGCTCGGGGGTCGGTTCCGGCGCCCGTTCGACCGCCAGCGTCCGGCCCTGTTCGTCGGTCACGGTATACGGGTCCCCGTCCTCGTCGCCGAGCGCCGTGACCGAGATGGAGAACCGGGCCGTCCCGATGTCGTTCGCCTCCATCGTCACCGTCGCGACGGTCACCGGTCCGGTGTCGAGCGTGTTCATCCCCGTCGCGGCGAGACGCACCTCCCTCGATCCGTTCACAGCGTGCGTGTACGCCGCGGAGTCGTCGTACGTCACGTTCCGGATTTCGAGGACCGAACTGTCGTTGGTTCGTACCGTAACGTTGAACGACCCGACCCCGCCGCTCGCGTCCTCGACGACCACGTCGTACTCCACCGTCTCGCCCGGCTGTACCGGGCCGTCCTTCGGCGACAGCATGACTTCGGTCGTCGACGCGCCGGCGACGACGCCGGTGACGACGCCCAGACAGCACACTACGATCAGCAGGATTCGCACGAATTCCCCACGCACGCCTATACATCGGTCTATATATTCGATATTATTAAAAATACCGTGGATTATCAGGCCAGATATTCGATAGTATTAATTGGTGTGACACCATGTGTCACTCAATCACGGTGTCCACGTAGTGTCGGGGAGACACACACCACGACGGGGAGGACGAGCGTTTTCGAGACGCACACGGCGGTGGCTTGCGGCGCTGATGGCGGTGGTTCTGATACTTACGCCGGCGGTGGTTTACGTTCCGGCCGGCTCGCTCGCACAAGCGGGCAACGACGGGACAGTCGGTAACGACGGGACGATCGGCAACGACGACCTCGTCGGTAACGACGCCCCGATCCAGCCGGACGAGCCGCTTCCCCCGGTCGTCGGGGCGCGTCGACCGACCGATCCGAACGACGACGGGCGGTACGAGGACGTCAACGGCGACGGGACGTTCGACGTCGTCGACAGTCAGGCGTTGCTCGCGCATCTCTCGAACGACACCGTCCGGAACCACACGGTCAGATACGACTTCACTCGCGACGGGGTCGTCGACGCAAGCGACGTGCAGTGGCTGTACGTCCGGGCGGTCGAGCCGTCGTCGACGGACCCGGACGGCGACGGCCTGAACAACTCCGTAGAGATCGAACTGGGCACCAACGCCTTCGCCGTCGACACGGACGACGATGGCCTCACGGACCCGGTCGAGACGAACGGCGGGAACGAGGTCGACACCGACGGCGACGGAAGGATCGACGCGCGTGACCGCGACAGCGACGGCGACGGCGCCACCGACGCCCGCGAGGGCGACGTCGACACCGACGGGGACGGCGTGCCCGACTACCGCGACGCCGACGACGACGGCGACGGGATTCCGACGCTCGTCGAGGTAGCCGACGGCGCGAACTACACCCACGACGTGGACTTCGACGACACGCCGAACTGGCTCGACACCGACGCCGACGGCGACGGGGTGCCGGACGGCACCGAGGGTCGGACGGACCGCGACGGCGACGGCATGCCAGCCTACCTCGACAACGACCGGGACAACGACGGGCTGCCGGGGTACTACGAGCGAAACGTCACCGGGACCGCGCCGGACAACAACGACAGCAACACGGGGGTCGTCGACTACGAGACGGCGGACAACGGCGTCATCGACGGGATGGAGGACTTCGACGCCGACACGCTCGGCAACTACCGCGAGTACACGCTCGGCACCGATCCCCTCGACAACGACACGGACGGCGATGGCCTGACCGACGGCTTCGAGAGCCGCCACCGCGCGTTCGACCCCCTCGACGCCGACTCCGACGACGACGGCGTGCCCGACGGCGAGGCCGACCGCGACGACGACGGCCTGACTGCCGCCGCCGAGGACGAGTACGGGACGCTCGTCGACCGCGCCGACACCGACCGGGACACGCTCTCCGACGGCCGCGAGGTCGACCTCGGCACCGATCCGACGACGCCCGATACGGACGACGACGGCCTCGACGACCCCGCGGAACTGTCGCTGGGCACCGACCCGCTCGTTCCGGACACGGACGGCGACGGCGTCCTCGACGGCAACGAGACGTTCGAGACGACGGCGACGGCACCGGAGACGGGAGCGACGGTCGCCGTTCGCGGGAGCGGCAACCTCTCCGCGAGCGTGCGCGTCACGCCCAAGGAGACGTTCTTCGACGGCGTCGACGCCCGCGCCGGACCGACGGTCCGGATCACCAACCGGTCCGCGTTCGAGAATGCGACGGTGAGTCTCCCCGTCGACGACGCGGTGCCCGAGTCCGACTACGACTCGCTCGCGGTGTACACGTGGAACGGCTCCGCGAACGACACGTGGACGCCGCTGGAGACGACGGTCGAAAACGGCACGGCACGGGCGACGGTCGAGCACTTCTCCTATTTCACCGTCCTCGACACCGACGAGTGGGTGAACGCGACCAGCCTCGACGTGGGCGATCCCATCTCGCTCAACGCCTCCGGGACCGCCACCTGCACCGACGCCTGCGAGGTTCGCAACGGGACGACGGCCATCCTCGGCGGCGAGCCGAGCGCCCGCCAGATCCGGATCGAACAGGGCGACCGCACGATCGAGGTGGTCCCCCTGAGCAACGGGCAGTCGATCGAGCGGTTCTACGACTACGGCAACGCGGAGATCAACTCGCCGCTGCCCATCGCGAAAAGCGACACGAGCCGGCTGTTCCTCTGGTCCGGGCCGAACGGTCTGAGCCTCGTCGTCCTTCACGACGAGCCACGCGACGGGTCGGGCGCCGCGGTGTCGTTCGAGTTCGACGGCCTCCCGCTCGACGACGGGTCGTGGGTCGTTCGGGACGACGGCGGCGACTTCAACGATGGGCCGACCTCGCCCGACTGGTCGTGGAACAACGACAACACCGACGGCGGCGCGTTCCGGGGCGGTCTCACCAATGCGTCGGTCACCATCGAACCCAAGTTCAACGAGGAGGCGAGCCGTAACCCTCTGACCCCCGGCAGCATCGACCGCTGGGAGGTGGTGACGGGGCGCGCGACCGACCCGCGCAACGAATCGCTCGCGCTCGACGAACCGATCACGATCCGCGTGCCCGACGATCCGGGTGGCGGCGGCGACGGGACGGCCGGTGACGCCGGTCGGCTCGACTTCTCGACGCGGTTAGCCAACGACACCGAGGACGTACAGATCGTCTATCAGACCGAGCAGACGGACGTGAACCCGAGCGCGAGCGTCACGCTCACCGGCCCAGACGGTACACAGGTCACCCGCGCGCTCTCCATCGGCACCGTCGGGACGGTTCGCGAGACGCTCGACGTGTCCGCGCTCGCGGCCGGGAACACGAGCGTCAGTCTCGACGCCGACGGCGTCAACCTGCGCGCACAGCTGATCGCGCGCCAGAACCTGGACACCGACGACGACGGCATTCCCGACGCCATCGAGGAGCGGACGTGGACGCTGCCGACCGGGCCGGGCGACACCTTCTCGACGGATCCCCGCGACAACGACACCGACGGCGACGGCATCCCCGACGGCGAGGAAGTCGAGTTCAGACAGGAGGTCGTCGACGGCGAACTCCGGACGACGGTCGCGTTGGTGCGCTCGAACCCCGACGCGGTGGACACCGACGACGACGGCCTCACCGACCTCGAGGAGCGCCGCGGCTGGAACACGTACCTGGCCCGGAGCGCCGAACAGGGCGACCGGTTCGCCGAGGCCCGGCGGAACGACGAGAACGCCACTGCGGTCCTGTTCGAGCAGACCGTCAGCTCCGATCCTCTGCGGGCCGACGCCGACGGCGACCGGCTGGACGACACGCGGGAACGGCTCGCCGGCACCAATCCGGGCGTGGCCGACTCCGACGGCGACGGGATTCCCGACGGCGAGGAGGTCCTCGACGACGAGCGGGGCGATCCGACCATCCACGACCACACGGCGCCGGCGGTCGAACCCCTCTCGCTCACGACGAACAACGTCCAGCGGACGAGTTACACCATCTCCATCGCCGTCACCGACCAGAGCGGGTTCACGACGGTCAACTTCTACAAGAAGGGCGAACGACAGCGCCAACTTACCGAGATCAGCGAGACGGCCGAAACCTACCGAAACCTGGTCATCAACGTCGAACGGGGAGCGGTCGACAGCATCATCACCGGCGTGAGCGGCTTCTTCGTCCCTGCGTCGATGGACGTGGAGACGATCGACGTCCACGACACCAGCAAGCGCCAGACGATCAAGGGTCCCGACTCGTTCGGCTCGGCCGCCGACAAGTACAGCCAGTTGCCGATCAATCCCGGCAAGAACGCGTTCGTCGGGCTGATGGCGTTCTCCTCGGGTATCACCACCGTCATCGGCGAGACGATCATCGGCTTCGTGGAGATACTCACGAACCCGGTCCAGTATCTCGAGCAGATGCGGCAGCTCGCCGAGACGATTCTCGACAACCCGGCGATGGTGCTCAAGCTGCCGCAGCTGATGCTCCAGTCGATCCAGCAACAACAGGAGACGCGGAACCCGTTCGACCCCCGCGAGGCGGAGCGGGCGCCGTTCGAGGCGAGCTGGTACACCGGCTACCTGTCGGCGAACATCATCAAGGAGTATCTGACGGGCGGCTCGGGGGCCGTTCAGCGGGTGTTACAGCGCTCGCGGAAGCTCCAGCGACTCGTCGACGCCGTCGACTCCGCGATTCCGGACCGCGTGCCGAACCGCCTCCGGCCCGGCGTCCTGCGCCGCGCCGGCCAAATCGACGACACCCTTCCCGACACCGACGTGCGGACGGGAACGCTGAGCGCGCGCCTCAGTCGACTCCCGGAAGCTGACCGCGACCGGATCGTCAGGCAGTTCGACGACCTCGATCCGGAGACGCGGCGCTACCTCGGCCGGACCGACGTCGACGCGCCGGCGAGCAAGGCCACTGACCTGTTCGACGCCGCGAACGACCCGTCGAGCGCGCGCCGCGCGCTTGATGCCCTCTCCGAGAGCGACGACGAGGCCGCGGACATCCTGCTCGATATCGACGACCCCAACACGAAGTGGCGGTTCGCCCGGGCGTACGATCGGAGCGTCGACAGTGACAAACTGGCGACGGCGCTGCGTCGGTACGACGAACTGGACCTCGACGACAGGCGCGCCGCCCGCGACCTGCTCAAGGCGACCGGTGACGACGGCGTGCGCTTCTTCTCGCGCGCCGATCCGGGAACGGTTCGGGCGGTCGTCGGGAGCGCCGCGGACGCGGACGGCGACTACGCACGGACGGTCGTCCGCCGGTTCAACCGCTACTACCGGACCGGCGACACCGCGGCCAGAGACCGACTCGGCGACGCCGTGTTACGCATCGACAGGCTCGAAGCGACGGGGAATTCGGAGGCTGCGGCCATCGCGAAGCGCCTCCTCGCCGACCGGCCCGACGGTGGGAGCCGGTTCGTCAACACCTTCGAGACGAGCGAACTGCGCGCACTCGACGAGGCGGTCGACGCCGGTACGGTCGACGCGGCGGACATGGCCCGGTTCGCGGACGACCTCACCGACGCTCAGATGGCCGAGCTACGCGGCGTCGCCGTCAGGAGCAACGATGTGACGATGGCGGAACTGGCTCGATTCGTCGACACGTCGGGCGGCGAGGCGAGCACGCTCGTCCGCCGGCTCGACGGCCGGAACTTGGTCCGGGCGATCCGCCTCGATCCTGCCGACCGCGACGTGGTCATCGCAAGCGGGATTCGCGGCCGCCTCGACGGCCGCGACGCGCTGGCGAGCGACAGTCTCACGCCTGCCGACCTGATGGAACTGGAACGCGACATCGACCTGCAGGACGCCCGGATGATCGCCAGGACGGCCGACGGCAAACCGCTCGCGCTGGTTCCCGGCACGTCCGACGCCGGCTTCGACCACCTCAAAGCGAGGCACTTCGACGGGACGGAGATCAACTCGAACACCGACCAGCCGACGACGTTCTTCCCGTCCGGCGTCGAGGCTCCTACCCGTGGGGGTGCGCCGGCCGCCGAGTTGCCCGGAACCCTGGACCGCGACGAACTCGCTCCGCTCCTGCGCGAGGCCATCGAGCGGTCGTCGGCGTCCGCTGACGACGGGTTCACCGTCGAGTTCGACCGACCTCGGCACGGCATCACCGAGATGCGGGTCGCCGCCGACGGCTCGACGGTCGCCACTGCCTACCCGCTCGCCGGTCCCGCGGTGAAGCGGTTCAACTGGGAGACCGGTCAGTGGGAGGAGTGGACCGACTCCGGGTGGCAACGCTGGGACGCCCCCTACGAAACGTCGGAGCGACTGCGGCCGCCGCACCCGGGCCGGCCGAACACGCCACGGACGACCGAGACGTTACGTGCCCCGCGCTCCGTCGTCGGCACATGACCGCGCTCGCGACGCTCGAAATCGGCTACCCGACGCCGACGACGGTCGAGTGCCGGATCGAGGTCGATTCGGTCGCGGACGTTCCCGACGAAGTGCACACGTTCGAGAGTTCCGTCCCCGCCCCCTCGACCGACCTCCTCGACTCGGTGTACGCGCTACCGTCGGTGTTGACCGGCGACTCGGCGTCGTTACTCCGCTTCGCTGATTGGCATCTCCGGATGCAGGCGCGCCCGCGGGACGCCGACTCGGTTCACCTAACCGTCACCGACGGGACCGATCCCGAGGTGCGCGTGCCAGTGAACAAGAGACACCTCTGTGAGGCGTTCGTGACCGCCGGGCGGACGTATCTGGAGCGTCTCCGTAGCGCCGACGGCGATACCGACGACTGTTACGGGCTGGCCCTGACGGTCGGGCTCGACGACCTCGAACGGCGTGTGGACCACTACCGCGAGACCGGCACGGCGGACGGCTCCGAGCCGACCGCCGATCCGGCCTCCACGGAGGCGTTCGTTTTCGACTGCCGCACACACGACCACCTCGTCACGTTCGTCGCCGAGACGGACGCCCTCGACGAGTTCGTCACTGGGCTCCGCGAGCGTGACGCCGAGTACGCCGACGTCGCTCACCGCCAACTGCTCGAACACCATGACGCGGTGTGTGAGCGGGCGTTGACCGTGCTCCGCGACGCGCCGGCGGTCGACGAGCGCGCGACGCTGCATCTGGAGAACGTCTGTTGGGCGGCGAATCCGACGCTGACGCCGATCGCACTCGACACGCTCCGACGGACTGATCGCGATACCGCCGTCGGCGTCGCCGCGACGCTCATCCGCAACGACGAGCCAGCCGTGGCGCTCGCCGCCGCCGAACTGCTCGCCGATGTGGGTGCGGACGGAGTCGACGAGCGGCTTCGAACCCGGATCGACGCGGCGTTCGCGGGGGCGGTCGCCGAAGCCGACGGACGGACGAAAGCGGAACTCGCCGCGGCCGCCGAGCGGTTCCGAACCTGATTCACAACCGGCAAACGCCCCCCACTCCACGCCCCTCTTTACGCCCCACCTCCTCCCCCCGAACGTGCCCCGTCCCCGCCTCCGCCGCTCCCTCCACGCCGCCCTCGCCCCTCTCCGCGGCGACGGCCGCGGCTGGGTTCTCCTCACCGTCGCCGTCGGCTGGCTGTTCACGCTCGGCCTCCGCTTTCTCGTCCCGACGCTGCTCCCGCAGGTGAAGGCGACGTTCGGCCTCGACAACGCCGCCGCCGGGTTCGCGGTGACGGTCATCTGGGGCTGTTACGCCCTGATGCAGTTCCCGGCCGGCCTGCTCGCCGACCGACTCGGCGAGCGGACCGTCCTCGCGACGAGTCTCGCGGTCAGCGCGGCGAGTCTCGCCCTCCTCGCGGCGGCGCCGCTCTTTGCCGCCTTTCTGCTCGCCGCCGCCGCGTTCGGGGTCGGTTCCGGCCTCTACGGCCCCGCCCGCGGCACCTCGCTCTCGAAGGCGTTTCCGGGCAACGACGGCGCCGCGTTCGGAATCACGCTCGCGGCGGGCAGCGTCGGCTCCGCGGTCATCCCCCTCGTCGCGGGGGCGGCGGTCGGCGCGCTGGGCTGGCGGCTCCTCGTCGGCGGCACGGTACCGGCGTTCGTCGTCGTGGCCGCGCTCGCGTGGACGACGCTTCCGGACCCAATCGACGCGTCGACGCGCGCCGACGGCGGGACGGCCGCGCCGCCGGTCCGGACGGTGATCCGCTCCCTCCCGCGTGCCCTCCGGGACCGGAACGTCCTCCTCGCCGGTCTGGGCGTGATGTTCTATCTCTTCGCGTTCCAGGGGTTGACCGCCTTCCTTCCCACCTACCTCGTCACCAGCGAGGGGATCGAACAGGGAGTGGCTGGCCCCATCTTCGCGCTCCTGTTCGTCGGGGGCGCGGCGAGTCAACTCGGGATCGGCTCCGCGGCGGATCGCTACGGCGCCCGGGTCGTCCTCGTCGCCGTGGCGGCCCTCGGCGTCGTCACCCTCCTCGCCGTCCCCGTCGTCGACGGCCGCCTCGCGTGGGGTGCCCTCGTTTTCCTGCTCGGTACCCGCATGGCTATCGCCCCCGTGGCCAACGCCTACATCGTCGCGCGGCTCCCGGCGGACGTACAGGGCGCCGTATGGGGGTTCCTCCGCACCTGCCTCTTTCTCGTCGGCTCGACGGGCTCGGTGTTCGTCGGCGCCATGGCCGACGCCGGCCGCTTCGACGCCGCGTTCCTCGCCCTCGGCGGCGTCACCGCGGTGGCGGTCGTCTGCTACGCCGGGCTAGCGCCGGGGGAGTGACTCCACGAAGATTATACTCCTCGCCCCCCGACACGCGATCATGAGCGACGACACCCCGTTCGACGTGCGACTCGACGACCTGCCAGCGTCGGTCGACCGAGCGGCAGTGAAGCGGATGCGCTTCGTGGCGCGCGTTCTCGACGACAGCGTCCGGATTCCGGGGACGGAGTTTCGGATCGGTCTCGACCCGGTGCTCGGCCTCCTCCCGGTCGCGGGCGACGCCGTGAGCGGCGTACTCTCGCTGTACATCGTCGCCGAGTCGGCCCGCCTCGGCGTCCCCTACCCGACCCTCGTCCGGATGCTCGCCCACATCGGTATCGACGTGGCCGGCGGGTCGATCCCCGTCGTCGGCGACCTGTTCGACGCCGCGTGGAAGGCTAACACGCGCAACGTCTCCCTCGCGCTCGCGGACCTCGCTCGCGGGGACTCGACGCCGACGCGGGACGCCGGCGTCGAAATCGAAATCGAGTGACGCTGCTCACGGGGCCGCCCGATCCGCCTCGGCCTCGAAGGCCGCGCGGTCGAGCGGGGGTTCGTACACGCCCGTCTCCGTAACGAGGTAGTCGACGAGGTCCATCGGCGTCGCGTCGAAGGCGGGGTTGTACACCGGCGTCTCCGGGGGTGCGTTCCGCGTCCCGTAGATTTCGCGGAGTTCGTCGCCGTCGCGCTCCTCGATCTCCACCTCGTCGGCGCGGCGCTCGGTGTCGATCGTCGCGTGGGGAGCGGCGACGACGAAGGGCACGTCGTGACGGTCGGCGAGGACGGCGTGTTTGTACGTCCCGATCTTGTTGAAGACGACCCCCTGGTCGCCGAACTCCTTGCCGCCGTCGAGGACCACCCGGTCGGCGCCGACGATCACCGCGTCGACCATCCCCCGTTGCATGCACAGGCCGCTCGCGTTGTCCGGGATGAGCGTCGTCTCGACGCCCCGCTCTTGAAGTTCGACGGTCGTGATGCGCGACCCCTGGTTCAGCGGTCGGGTCTCGTTGGCGATCACGTCGACCCGCTTGCCCGCCTCCTTCGCGGAGTAGACCACCCCGAGCGCTGTCCCCCAGTCCACCGTGGCGAGAGCGCCGGCGTTGCAGTGGGTCATCACCGTGTCGCCGTCGTCGAGGAGTTCGGCGCCGTGTTCGCCCAGACGCTTGTTTCGCGCCACGTCCACGTCGGCGAGTTCCTCGGCGGCTGCGAGCGTCCGCTCCCGCGCCTCGGGGATCGAGGTACAGCCCCGAAGGACGCCGAGCAGCGAGTCCACCTCGCGCGAGAGGTTCACCGCCGTCGGGCGGGCGGTGGCGATGGCCTCGGCGTCGGCCGCCACGGCGTCGACGAACGCCTCGACCGACTCGGCGTCGGTACGGCGCGTGGCGAGGGCGACGCCGTAGGCGCCGGCGGCGCCCAGCCCCGAGGCGCCGCGGATTCGCAGCCTCTCGATGCTCTCGATCAGCTGTGGCACCGTCTCGGCGTAGTACGTCGTGTACTCGCCGGGGAGTTTCGTCTGGTCGACCATCGCGATGCAGTCGCGCTCGTCGTCCCATTCGATCGTTCTCATGGCTAGTGGTAGCGTGGCCCGTGACTTAACCCGCTCGCCCCGGCGACTCCCCGCGGCGGCGGGTTCCACGTACGCGGAACGGGACGCCGCCAACCCGCAATCGCGGAGTTCGCTCCCGAATCGGCGCACGTCGAGATGGCGGGGGGCGCGTAGCGACCACGACGTTCACGCACGCCAGTACGACGGCGTCAACAGCACGAGCACGGGGATGATCTCGATACGGCCGATCCACATGAGAAACGTCATGGCCAGTTTGGTCGAGCGGGGGAACGGCGCGTAACTCGCCATCGGACCCGCGATGCCGAACGCCGGGCCAACGTTGAAGAAGGTGGCCGCGGCGGCGCTCATCGCCTCGAACTCCGTTATCGCCATCCCCACTCGTGAGGCGTCGACGACGACGAACACCGTCGAGAGAATGAAGATAACGAGGCTGACGAGCGTGTACGCGTAGATGTCACGGACCGTTTCCTCGTCGACTACGTCGCCGCTCAGGCGGACCGGCCGAACGGTGCTCGGCTGTGCGGCGACGAACAGGTCGCGCCGAAACGCCTTCACGACGACCAACCAGCGGAGCGTCTTGATCGAACACGTCGTGCTCCCGGCCATCCCTCCGATGAACATACACACGAACAGAACGTGCTTGGCCGACGACGACCAGAGGTTGAAGTCGGTGCTCGCGTAGCCGGTTGTCGTGACGATGGAGACGACCTGAAACAGCGAGTGGCGGGCGACGGCCTCGACGCTCCCGTACGTCGCGTCGGCCGCCTCGACGCTCGCGACGACGACGGCGAAAAAGGCGAGGATGCCGACGTAGAACCGAAACTCGTCGCTCTCGCGGAGGCGGCCCACGTTCCCCCGGAGGACGAAGTAGATGAGGACGAAACTGGTCGCGCCGAGGATCATGAACGGGATGATCGCCCACTGGACGGCGGGCGAGAAGGCGGCGATGCTCTCGGCGCGCGGCGAGAAGCCGCTGGTCGAGATGGTCGTGAACGCGTGGGCGACGGCGTCGTAGAGCGTCATCTCCGGGGCCAGACCCAGCAGGTGCAGGCCGTAGAGGACGGCCACCTGGAGCCCGGTCAGGCCGAGATAGAGCTTTCCGAGGAGACTCGCCGTCTCCGAGAGCCGGGGTGTGAGTCGACCGCTGTCACCGGTCTGGCTCTCCGTCTCCATCAACTGCGCGCCACCGACGGAGAGCTGAGAGAAAATCGCCGTCGCCAGAACGAGGATGCCGAGGCCGCCGAGCCACTGGATGGTCGCCCGCCAGAGCAGGATCGCCCGCGAGTGGCGGTCGAAATCGACGACGACGGTTGCGCCAGTCGTGGTGATGCCGCTCATGCTCTCGAACAGCGCGTTGGTCGGCGCCGCGAGGGTCCCCTGCCCGGCGACGACGAAGGGTATCGCACCCACGACGGCGACCCCGAGCCACGAGAGCGACACCATGAGGAACGCCTCGCGGGCCCGCAGGTCGCTTCGCTCGGTCAGGCGTTCGAGGGCGACGCCGACGGCGACGGTGCCGGCCATCGGGACGAGAAAGGGGAGGAGGTCGCTCCCGTCGAGGAGTGCGACCCCGAGCGGCAGGACGAAGGGGATCCAGAGCCACTTGAGAATCGTCCCGACCAGCCGACCGCTCACGCGCCAGTCGACGCGGATCATCGTCGGTTCGTCGCCATCGTCATCGAGGGGAGGGGTGCCACCTTTGTAAACGATACCCTCGACGCGACCACCCGACGTTTTGCCGCCCGGCAACGTGAGTCACCTATGGCCGGCGCCCCCGTTCGACTCAGGCTCCCCCTCGCCCCCAGGTCAGTCCGCTGGCTCCTCGTGGCCGCGACGCTCCTGACCCTCCTCGTCTTCTCGGTCGTCCGCCCGTCCGCCGCGGGACCGGTCCCCGGCCCCTTCGGCATCGTCCCGCAGTCGACGTGGCTCCACGCTATCGGTTACGCCGGACTGGCCGTCGTTCTGGCGTACGCCCTCCAGACCTCCCCCCGGCCGGACTGGCAGGTGCTCTGTGCCGTGTTCGTGTTCGCGACGGCCTACGGTGCCGGGATCGAACTGCTCCAGTCGACCATCGCCTACCGGACGTTCGACACGGCGGACATCCTGGTCAACGCCGTCGGCGCCGTAGTGGCGGTAGCCGGGTGGAAACTGCTCGTCAGGCGCGTCCGGTTCTATCGGTGTCGACGGCTCGCCTCGTTGCGGCCGCCGCTCGAGTAACGCGTCCCACCAACCTATATGCCGTTGCCCCGCGCGAATCACGTACGGATGGCTCCCTACGAGGCCTTCGACGAGGACGTGGAGGTCCACGGCCGGACGATCGTCGCCGTCGCCGACGACGCCCTCTCCCGATTCTCCGACGCCTATCGCGAGACGGCGTTCGACGCCCTCGCGGCCAACGGTATCGACGACCCGTCGCCGGACGAGTGGTATCC
>Ga0102942_1000494_pt1 | contig 14701 bp, 4 predicted proteins | sample SalPon2_C_H2O_MG_FD_78171 | JGI IMG/M metagenome (GOLD analysis project Ga0102942, IMG submission 78171) | Salt pond water microbial communities from South San Francisco under conditions of wetland restoration - Salt Pond MetaG R2_C_H2O_MG | ecosystem: Environmental > Aquatic > Non-marine Saline... | reverse complement strand
GCGAACCAATTTTACACGCCCCACTGGGTCGTCCGGATGCTGACCGACAACAGTCTCGGACGGCTGTACCTCGAGAGCCACGAGCAGTTGACGGACGCGGTTGCGGCACACGAAGCCCTCACCCCCGAAGAGCGAAAGACGCGTGCCGGCACACACGCGGACGGCGACTCCGTGGCCGAGCTATGTACGTACATAACCGGGGGAACACAGCGTGGCGACGTAGCGCCACGAGCCCCCGAGGAGATTCGGGTCATCGATCCGGCGTGTGGAAGCGGCCATTTCCTGCTGTACGCGTTCGACGTACTGGAGCGAATATGGTGGGAACAGCGACCCGACATCGACCGCGCGGCAGTCCCGAAGAAAATCCTCGAACAGAACCTCTACGGCGTCGATATCGACCTCCGCGCGGCGCAGTTGGCAGCGTTCAACCTGTATCTGAAAGCGCGGGGTCGAGCGGAAGCCGAAGGTGAAGAAACGTTCGAACTGCCGTCCATCGGGATCGTGTGTGCGGACTCGAAGATCACTGACCTCGACGAGACGACGGCGGTGTTCGACGAAGTCGCACGCGACCGTCCGGAGGTACGCGAGGCGCTCGAACGGCTCGTGACCGAATTCGAGGATATTAACGGACTGGGGAGCCTCCTCGACGTCCGCGGGACGCTCTCGGAACAGTTCCTAGAGCCCGGGTCCGAGAAACAAACCACATTGAGTGCGGACTGGGCAGCGGACATGACGCTCTCCAGCTTTTTGTCGACGCTTCACGACGCGGTCGAAGAACGAACGGGCGGTTCGTTTCTGGCCAGAGACCTCGAGAGCTTCCTCCGCTTGCTGGTTATCCTGACCAGAGAGTACGACGTGGCCCTGATGAACCCGCCCTACGGGAGCGGGAAACGGATGCCCGATTCGGTGCAGGAATATATCAGGGACAACTACCGCTACTATCCGGAGTACTACATCAACTTCTTCGAGGTCTGTGAGACGCTGACTGGAGACGCAGGACGTATCGGGATGATCGTCCCCCGGACGTTCATGTTCAAGCGCAGTTTCGAGGACTTTCGCAACGACTTCATCGGTGGCAGCGGGGCGTTCGAGTACCTCGCGGAGTTCGGAAACGGCGTTCTCGACAACGCGACCGTGCGAACCGTTGGCACCGTCATTCGGACGGAGTCCGAGCCGAACGCGACCGGTCGGTTCATTCGACTCCACGACGTTCCGAGCGGAGACAAAGAGGACGTGTTTGTCGACGTGATCAGTTCGGCAGACGACGGGGGCGTGCAACGGCGCTTCGAAATCGATCATTCGGCGTTTTCGAAGATCCCGGGGAATCCGATCTGTTACTACACCCATCCGGAACTCAAGGCCCTACACGAGTCGACGACGAAGATCAATCCCGAAAAGAGCGGAATCGATGCCGACGGCGTGGCCGACGTCGTCCAGGGACTGGCGACCGGGAACAACCAGCGATTCCTCCGTGCCCACCACGAGGTTCCGGCGGACGCAGACTATATTCCCTACGCCAAAGGGGGAACGGATGCGTACGTCTTACCGGAGATAGCGACACGGGTCGACTGGCACCGATCCGGGGCGGAGGTGTCCCGGTACGACGGCTCCGTGATGCGGAACGAAGAGTTCTACGGACGGCCCGGGTTGACCTGGTCGTACATCAAAGAGACGGGCCGGCGGTTCGGCTACTTCCCCGGCGGCGGGGCGTTCGACGTCACTGGATCGATGCTGTTCCCGCACGACGAGTCGATGGGCTGGGAGATGCTCGCCGTTCTCAACTCGGATCTGTATCACGGGCTCTTTCTGTCGTTGACGCCCGAGCGCGACTGGCAGATAGAGACCGTCTCGCGGATACCGTGGGTAGACATCTTCGAAGCCGACGACATCACGGAGACCGTCAAGCAACAGTATCGGCTCTGTCTCGCCGAAGAGAGTGACGACCCAGCGAGCCCGTATTTCGCGGGGCCGGAACTGCTCCCGTCCGTCGCCGACGGTGAATTTTTCTACGAGACCCGTCCGTCCGTCGTCGCACTCGACGACCCGAGCGACATTCGCGATGATATCGGGGATTCGAGCGAGTCAATCCGTGCGCTTGCGGAGTCCGCCGAACGGAGCCGTCGCAAACGGCGAAACGAAATCGAACGCCTCGCGAGCGATATCAACGCGACCGTCTTCGACGCCCTCGACATCTCCGACGAAGCCAGAGCGTCGGTCGTCGAGGAGATCCGACTTCGAACCAAAGCGGACCCGACCAGTAGACCGCGAGCAGACGGTGAGCAGAGACAACTACGCGACGCGAACCTCAGATCGAACGCCGAAGGGCTGCTTCACTACTGTCTGGTCTCCGCGGTTCAGGAGAACGGTATCCTTCCGCTGCATGCGGAGTCCGAGAAATATCCGAGCCCCGTCGATGCGATCGAAACGCGGATGGAGCGATACTTCGGCGAGCATGCGTCCGATCGACTGGCGGAGATCGACCGGATCGTCGGGTCACAGCCGCCGGTCGAAGAGACGTATCCGAATGTGAGAGCGTGGGTCGAGTCCGAGTTCTTCGAGTTCCACATCGAACAGTTCGATCAGAAGCCGATCGTCTGGAAACTCGATACGGTAGCCCTAACGAGCGAAGCGGGTCGGGGGTTCGCCTGTTTCGTCGACTACGATGCCGTCGATAGCTCGTTGTTCGATAGAGTCCAATCGCAACTTCTCGAGGTGAGAAAAGCAACGCTCAGGAAGAAACGCAACGCGGCAGATCGAAGACGGGGCGATAGCTCCATCCCGGCGACGGAACGCGCGGAGGCAACTGAAACGTACGACCGCTGTGCGAACGGCCTCCAGCAGATCGAGATATTCGAGGAACGGATCCAGGATATCGCCAAGGAGACGCCTCGCGACTGGTCTCCGGAGAGTCGGAAAGTGGCGGAAGAACTCGGCGCCGCCGTCGAGCGGTTCCGGGAAGGGACGCAGGACCGGTTGCGAATTCTCGATACCCTTCACGACAGAACGGATGCGGACTGGTTTGCGGACACGTTCAGTCCGACGTTCTTCGAGACGGTACAGGAGAACCGCGAAGAATGGCTGAGCGCATTAGACGATCTACAGACGGCCTGCAACGCCTACGCCAAACCGGCGGACGAGCCCGTTGCGGCCCATCACTACGACCTATTCCCCTACTTCAGCGATCTCGTCGGCTCGGATCACTACTCGAGCAACGGGGTGTTGTTTATGACGTATTACTTCGAGCGCGAAGGAGCGGCGTTCCTGACCGAGGAGGGCGAGCCAACGGATAGTAGCCACACCGAAGAAGCGCGCCTCCTCGCCGAACTCGCGACCGGACTCGATGCGTACAAAACCCTCGCCGAAACGATCGAACGCCACTGCGACACGATTTCGAGCGCCGCCCAATCGAGCTGGACGGAGAGAGCGCTGTCGGAAGTCGTGACGAACGGCTACACCCCAAAACGAAAACACGGCGTCGCGATCAACATCTCCCCACTGGCCGACGCCGAAATCGTTCCGGACGTCGTCGAAGAGCGGGTGATCCCATGGAGGACTGTTTAGCTCGGTTGCGAGTCGGTCCGGCGAGAGTAGACGCCCGACGGACGCACAGTTGCACGTCCGCTCCGAAGTGTATTCGCCCCTGCGGCCCCCGCCGTAGACGAAATATAAAGTGCGTCGGTTCGGTCTACCAACGTATGACCCTCGTTTCCGACGGAAGCGGATCTCCGCTTCCGTCACTGTCTCGTCAGCTTTCTGCAGGAGACGTGAATATGGACCTGACCATGTGCGGTCTGCTCGTCGGGCGAGCCGAGGAACTCGCTCGACTCTACGCCGAACACGGCAACTGGAACGATGTCAAGGAGCGATGGTTCGACGAACGCCTATCGAACCGGAGTACGAGAGGGAGTTCGCAGAAGATCTATCGTGTCCTGACGTCGCGGTTCAAAAACGCCCCCACCGCGCTTCCGAATCCGAGCGCCCTTCCGGCAGTCTTCGACGAGTGCAAGACGGCGCGCGATAAGGCCCAGATACTCGCCCTGTACTTGACTACGGATGATTCACTGGTCCGCTACGTCGTCCACGAATACGTCGCTCGTGTCGCACACGGGACACAGGAACCGCTCGACTTCTCGAACGAGACGCTCATCCGGATTCTCGATCAACTCGAGTATTCCGACGGAAGCAGTTTCGACTATGCGACGTCGACCACCGAACGATGGTGCGGAGGATTCCGATCGGTGATGCGTGAAATCGGTGTCCTCGACGGGCAGCAGGCTATCGTGGGTGACCCCCCTTCGATAGGCGACGTGCCACTGCTAGTCGCGATGGATTACTCGTACGGAGCCGACGGCGAGGAATGGCTCACTGCGCCACGCGGGCTGCTCTATCTCTTCCAGCCGGAGGATCGCTGGGCGGAACTCTTCGACCGGGTCGCCAGCACCGATGTGTGGGCGTACTTCGAACATCACGGTGAGCTCGACCTCCGACCGACAGACGAGCCGTACTCGTGGGTGCAAGACGGGGGTGCTGCCTGATGGTCGACAGAGACTGGTTCGACGATCTCCCCGACGACTTCGAGGAGTCCGTTCGTATCGACCGAGACGAGCGCGACCACCGGAAACGGGCGATTCAGTCGTACCATATGACGGCCGACTCTCGGCGGTTCATCCGGGATTTCGTCGACCGGATGCTCGACCGAGCAGACGATATGCGGACCGGCTCCAACTACTGGCTCTACGGCTACTACGGAAGTGGGAAGAGTCACCTGCTGACCGTCCTCGACGGGCTGCTTGACACTGATTGGCTCGAAGGACAGCAGGAGACGGTCTGGTCCGATCTCGCGGGAGATGCCCGTGATGAGCCCCTGGACGGGTTGCGTGACCACTGGCGGGAGATCCACGACGAATACCACGTCATCCCGATCTCGGTCAATCTGCTAACGTATCAGGGGCAGAAGCAACGGAGCTTCAGCGAGATCGTCCTCAGACACGCACATCAGGACCCCGACCTAACCGGCGTCAACGATGGATTCTCGGAGGGGTTGTCTTCACAGCTCGACGTCGCCTACTTCGAGAAGTGGTTCCGCACGACGGACGCGTGGTCCGAACGCCAGAGCCGCGCCGAGGCCGCACTGGCAGGGACGAGAGCCTCGTCCAGTGAGTACGACTGGCAGTCTGACGCGCTCTGGAAGGATATTCAGCAATACGGCGTCCTAGCGGATGTCGTTCTTCCACGGCTCTTCGAGGACGTTAATGGGATGATCGATGGCTATACTGATTTGAAGCCGTCGGCTATCGACGCAGAAGAGACGGTGAGTAGGCTCGAACAGCTCCGAGCTGAGCGGGAAACGGAGCGGAAAAAACCAGTAAAACTCGTACTGCTGCTCGACGAAGTGAGTCTATTCATTGGGACAGACTACGGACGTTTGACTGAACTTCAGTCTCTCGCCGAAACGGTCGACGAGATTGCGGATGACGATATCCAGTTGGTTGTAACCGCTCAGGCAAACATCGAAGACACGCAGCCAGGGTTTGCCGCACACGGGGCAGACTTCACTATTCTCAAGGACCGCTTCCCCCACCGATACCAGCTTCCGAGCAAACACGTCGGTGATATCGCAAAGCGCCGTCTCTTCGAGAAATCCGATCAGGGAGAGACCACAGTTCGCGATATACTCGAGGCGGCGTCGGTGAAACCGACCGAGTCACTAGTCTACAACGAGATCAAACAGAACACGAAACCGCCACTCGACAGCATCGACGACGAGGCACTCGTCGAGTTCTACCCGTTCGTACCCTATCACGCACCACTCTTCCTCGAGATCTTGTTCAACCTCCGGCAGGAGGCGAGTGATCCGGCGAAGTCGATCTTCTCCGGCACCGCTCGGGCGATACTCGCACTGATGCACAACCTCCTGCAGTCGTGGGTCGAGGAAGACGAATCGGATCACGTCATCTCCCTCGTCGATTTCTACGAGCAGATCGAGCCCGAACTCCGAGAGATACTCACGCAGGATATGCGTGTCATCGAAGGCACTCGGGGTGGGGAGGACGACGAAGAAGTTCTTGGAGAGAACGAGGATGTCGACGAACTCGACGCGAGTCGCGGAATCGCTGACGAAGTTCGAGATGGTAAGTTGGAACCGTTCGATCTGAAGGTGGCGAAGGCCGTGTTACTGCTGCAGCACGTCCACGACATCGTTCCGCTCAACGAGGGGAACATCGCTGTCTCGGTGATGTCGGATCTCAATGGACGTTCCTGGATCAGTACGCAAAACCGGGTCGAGGAGTCACTCGATCGACTCCAGAAGTTCATCCGGCCAAACGAAGACGACAGCGGTGCACGCTACCGGTTCGCCACCCAGGAAGAGCGTCTCATCTACGACGAGGCGGAAGCCAACGAGCGCAATCCCGACTGGGATGCCGTACTGGAAACGCTGGACGAGCATCTCTGGGGCCGTATCACCCAGGATCTCTCGCTCCCGGAGTCGGTTCCATACGGTGACTCCGGCGAGGAATACCCTGTCGCGTATGGATTCGGTATCGATGGAACCGAGTTCGAGACGACTGTTGATGCCGAAGGAGGGCTCGACGTATCCATCGATATTCGAGGAGTTCGCCCAGCCGTGACCGCGGATACTGGTGATGAGGAGACACTGTACTGGTCGATCGATACCGATGGGCTGGACGATCTTCGAAAACATCTAGTCCAGTGGTGGGCGCTCCGGGACGCAATCTCGGCTCACACGGCGCCACCTGCCGTCGAACGCGACCTCACCCGACGAGCCAACGCGGTTCGGAGTAAGCTCGTGAGCGCGATGGGGAGTGGTTCGTACACGGTGAAAGACCGAACGGACATCGCCGGACTCTCGAACGCGGTCGGAACCGCCGTGGACGTCGGCTATCCCGACGACTTCCACCCGATGATGCTGCAGGTGACGGACGACCGCCTGCAGGAGTTGGCAGCGCTCTCTCCTGACGATCCACTCCCTGCGTGGGCACACACCATCCAGGTGCCGTCGTCGGACCCGTCTGCCAGTCAGGGTAAAAAAACGATCCAGAGCAACGTGATGGCGCTGACGGGCAGGCAGCTGAAAGGTCGCGACGGCGGGCTCAACATGAACACGGTACTCGACGGGATCGTCTCGAAAAAGCCGTTCTACGACGAGGCGCGACCGGCGCTCCGTGCAATCATCTGGGGGTTCTGTCGGGAGGGGCGGTTCGTTCCTGTCGACGAAGGGGGGAACACGCTCGAAAACGAGGCCGTCCTCGACCGCGGTCGGCTTTCCACGACGCGATTAAAGCTCCTCGAGATCACGAATCCCAGGACGCTCCTCGAAGAAGGCGGCTTCAAAGAAACGACCGAAACGGTCGCAGACGGACTCATCAACCTCCAAGAGGCGAACCAGCGATTACGCGCATCACTCACCGGCTTACGAGAGGACGTCCAGTTGGTCGCCGATACCGACGTCCACTCGGATGCCGTCTCCGGGTTGCTCCAATCGCTCGTCGAGGCCTTGTCCGCCCGTATCGACGCGACGTCCGACCGATCGACCGTCGTTCGGTCACAGGGCGATGGACTCGGCGAGGCAATCGAGGGGACAAACGAGGCACAGGAGTGGTTCGACGAGGTCAAAGACGTCTGGGATCGGCGGCTCGAGTCGCTCTACCGGTTCGATGCACAGCTTACCGCCGGAGATGCTCGATTCGAGTGGATCGACGAGGCTGTGCAGTCGTCCGTCGCCACTCAGCGCGACGCTCTCGACTCCTTCCAGGGAGACTGGTGGACGACTGACGGTTGGAACGCACTCGTGGGTACGACAACGACAGGACTCGATGGGGAGATTCAGGACTCGTGGGACACCTACGTCGCTGAACGGGGCATCCCCGACCTCGTCGACCGCGTCGCAGAGCATCCGTGGATCATTCCCGCCACAGAATTACCAGCAGGGGTGCAGATAGCCTTCGAGCGGACGTACATCACTCCCCTGCGAGAGCTTCGACAGTGGCACGAAACGACCGACGAGGCGATATCGTCGCTCTCTGCGGACGACGAGGACACACTCGTTTCAACGGCTGACGACTTCGCTGGTGCGGAACCATTTGCCGAAGCAATCGATCACGGCGTGGAAGACCTCGACTCTCGACTCGACCGACTTACCGAGATCGTTGGTGACCGGACGCCCGACGATGTCGACCAGATCGGTCTGCTTCCTGACGACCGTCAGACGATGAACAAACGGCTCGAACGGCTCGTCGAAAAACGGGACCTGGACATCGAAACCACGGACTCGGGAGTGATCGTTCGATGACGACCTCACCGTATCGAGCGTTCAAAGAGAAGCTCTGCACGTTCGCAAAAGGCCAGGCGGGTATCCGTAATCCGTTCGTCATTGCGGCTGTCGACCCCGCTGTCGAACATCGAACTGCAAACCGACTCGACGCATGGGCGACTGGAACCGATGAGCGACCAGTCATCGGCGAAGCGGTCTCCGTCCAACCGATCTGGCTCGACGAGCTGCTTCCACAGACCACGGTGTACAACCTGTGCGTCGCACTCGGGAGCGAGACGAGCCCGGAACGCATCGAGGGGACGATGCAAGACCGTCTCGCCGAAGAACTCGTCCAAGCGATGATCCAGAGTGAAATCGACGAAGAGCAGCTGGAGCAGCAGAGCCACGTCGTTCTGCTCCTCAACCTCGGGAGTCTCTACCCGTTCACACGTGCCTCCGAACTCCTCGACGAACTCGATCGTCGGAACGTCAGATCGACCATCGGGATTCCGTTTCCCGGTGACGTCGTCGGTGGGAAGTTGAGTTTCTTCGGCGGCGACTCGCGGCACTACTATCCAGCGCATCAGATCGATGGGCAGATTCGCGAGGTGCATCTCCAACAATGAGTATCAACGACCTATTCCGCAGCGATCCGACCCGCCAACTCGAAGAGGTTCAAAAGATCAACGCTCGCGAGCGAGCAAAGACCGATGTCGCAGAGTTCCACGAAACGGCGAGTGCAAAGCGTGTACTCACTGAGCTCGGAGACGTCATTCAAACACATCCCGGAGAAGCTGCTCGATTTCTCTATCTCCACGCGACGTTCGGATCAGGGAAGACTCACCTGTTGAAACTGATCGGTCTCGTCGCCGACAGCGAGTCCGAGTTTGCACACCTGGGAGATACGCTGGCGGAGCAGTGGCCTGGCTTCGACAATCTGGCGCAATCGATTGATACGTCACACGTCGAGCGCCTCAAACCCGTGTTCCTGAACCTCCTCGATCGCGACGCCTCGAAGGAGCCTCCGCTCCCGTTTCTCATCTTCGAGGCAATCGGCCGCGAGCTTGGCTATCCGACCGACCCGAACTGGGTGCTGGAGTGGGCCTGGGCTGTCGGTATGGAGTACGACGGCGTCTGGGATGCGCTGCAGACCACCGAGCACGACGGGCAGACGTTCGAGGACGTGCTCGAAGAGCGTGCCTCGCTTCGGCGATGGCTCTACGAGGCACTCCCAGCACTGTCGGAGACGACGGGGACCGGGCTCGACAGTCGGGACGGCGTGAAAGCGTCCATCGAGCGGGCCGAAGGCGAGGTCGACCCCGAGTCGTTCGACCCGGCTGAGTTGGTCGAACGCGTCGAGACCGTGACTGCAGCACTGAACGAAGGGGGACCGCACACCGAGCTTCTCCTTGGCCTCGACGAGGTCGCGCTGTTCGTCGGCGACAGCCGGCATCGCTATCGCGAGTTCGAGGAGACGATGGAGGCGCTCCAGCACGGGCCGAATCCGGTGGTTGTGACGACTGGTCAGTACTCGCTTCCCGCGACACGGGAGAGCCTCATCGGGAAGCCCTCTGAAGACCACTGGACGCATCAGCAAGTGCCGCTCGAAGGTGCGGACACGGAAATCATCGTCCGAAAACGCTGGCTGCAAAAGGACAGTGCAGGCAGCGCTCGAGTCTCTACGCTTATCTCGTCGATGCCTGACCTCTCGCTGGAAGCGTATTCACCAGTCGGGAGTGCAGACCCTGATCCAGTTGAGTCGTACCCGTTCCGCGAGTACGACCTCACTCTGTTGCGGAAGGTGATGCAGGAACTGATCACGCAAGGCCGAGCGACCGAGCGTGACTACATCCAGGGTCGTGCATTGCTCGTTCTGGTACGCTCGCTGTTCACGAAATTCGGCTGGGCTGCTGCAGAGGAGGGTGCCCTCGTTACGTGGGACGAACTGTTCGACCTGCTCGTCGAGGAGACGACCTACGTGCCGCTGTGGGTTCAGGAGATGCTCGAGAACACGCTGATTCCGACTTTCGACGGGAACGAGGATGCGTGGGAAGTGCGCGTGTCGAAGGCGCTGTATCTGCTGAACCAGACACCTGCCGTCCCAGCGACGCCGGAGAATCTGGGTCGACTGATGCTCGACGACGTTGCCGCATCGGTAGATAGGGCAGTCGAGCAGACGCAATCCGCGCTGAATACGCTCGTCGACAAACGCAAGGTCCTCACGGAGACAAACGACAAGGGCGACGAGGTGTACACGCTGGTCTCCGAAGACCAGGAGAGTATCCTGAGCCGAGCGCAGACGAAGGCCGAGCAGATCTCGCCACACCAGCTATCCGCCTGGCTGGAGACTCGGCTTCGAGAGAACGACGACTTCTTCCGGAGTGACCGCACGCTTCACGAAGCCGATATCGGGAACGAACGGCTCGTCCCGCTTCGGTACGAGTACTCCATCCTCGATCCAGTTGGCCGCGCACCAAAGACCGAGTACGACGCGGTTCGGATCCGCGTCCTTGCGGACGATCCAGACACCGTTACGGATCAGGTCGAAACCTGGCAGGGCGTGAACGACGGCCGAGACGGTGGTGAACACATCCTCATCTCGATCGGCGTTCCGGAGTCGACGTTGGACAGGATTCGGAACGTCATCGGGATGGGCCAGGTACTCGAGGAAGAAACGGAGAGCCACGAGGAGCTAGAGCGCGAATATCGGACGGACAAGCGGCGGCTGGAGTCGTCAGTAACCGACCTGCTGGAGTACGCGTCGGGCTATACGGTTCACGATTACGAGGGAGAGCGCCCAACCGTCCTCGAGGAGGTCGTCGAAGGGCAGGTACAGGCGGTCTTCGGCTCGACGCGGACAGTACTCTCACGACCGCTCGTCGAGGTCGACGACGCGACGGAGCTGGCGAAGTTCTTCCGTGGGAGCGGCAGGTGGCCGCTCGCAGACGCCGACGCCGTGATGCTGGGCGTGGACACCTCGACCGCATCGATCGCGGAGACGGGCTGGTGTCGTGAGTTCATCGACGAGTACGAGTCGAAGACGGCTGTGAACGTCGAGACGCTGCTCCAGCAGACACGGACGGCGAACGGTGACTACCGAGGAACGCCACAGGAGTCGATTGCGGCGCTGCTCATCACGCTGGCTACCTCGAACGAGAGGGTCGCACTCAAGCGAGACACCGACTACGTGACCGATCCGGCCACGATCGGTCGGCAGGTCCGGACGAAAGGCGGGCTCACCTCGTTGCAGGTGCGGTTCGGCGTCGATACGGTCAACCCCAAAGCGATCCGCACGGTAGTGTCGACGGTCCTCGGCGAGGATCCCGAGGGCAGCGACCCCGACGCGTGGGTGGCCGAACTCGGGTCGTGGGTCACCGACAACAGTGTATTGATAAAGCGGACGGTCAAGGGAGCCTCTCGGGAGTTCGACGTGTCGCTGGATGCGCTCGAGAGCGTGCTGTCGCCAGCGTACAGTGGTGACGATATCACCACGTCCGAGTTGGTCGAGGACGGTGTGCTCTCGGAGGCAGAGACGTTCGCAGATGCGCGCGAACTCTTCGCTGCAGTCGACGGCGGGGAGTCACTCTGGGAGCGGTTCACCGCGGAACTCGACCTGCTGGAGGAGTGGCATCCCAGCGCGACGATCACCGGCCGAATGCAGACGACTGCCCGGAGCGGCTCTGTTCCAACGAAGACGACGGTCACCTCGCGTCTCGCGGATGCCACAGGCCACCGGGTTGACGAACTCTCCGAGCAGTACCGTCGAGTGACGGGCGAGTCCACCGACTCGTCGGAACCGGCGGAAATCTGCGTGGAGTTGGCCGAGTGGCTTCGGGAGAACGAGTCGACGGTCGGTGGGATGCTCGACGATGCCACGGCCACGTTCGATGGGATCACGTTCGATACTCTCGAGGGGGTGTTCGACGTCGCGTGGAGCGGTGACCGGATCGACGAAGGTTCGCTCGTTGATTCGGCTGTGAGACAGCAGACAGCAGACTACGAGACGGTCAGAGAGCTCCTCGAGGGGGAGCCGAGTCCGTGGTCGAAGCTACAGTCCGACTACGAGGAACTACAGGCGGAGCACCCGAACTCACCAACTACCGAATCGGTCTCGACGGTGCTCACTGCCTCGCGACCACCGTCGATCCAACGAGTTCGACAGCTCATCGAGGAGGCGAACGACCCCAAGCCACCGGGAGCTGACGATGATGCGTGGGCGGAACTGCAGCGCGTCGCCGAAGAGCTCCGCCAAGAGCTTCCGAACGCTGCCGTCACTGACGAGGTGACGGGGGTCGTCGACGCGGACGACCGCCCGACTGACGAACGAGCGGCGGAACTCCTCGACGAGTCGGAGACACTGCTGGCTCGAATCCGCGAGGTCAGCGACGCACTGGACGATGTCGACGACGGCGGTATCGTGGTGATAGAGGAGTAGCTCTCAGGAACGAGATCCGTCGGCAACATTAAAGACGCTCCTATCAGTCGGTGATAGCATACTGGGTTCCGTTCTATGGATGCCGATTCACTCTCTCGACGGAAGGCGCAGTTGGACAAGCCCGAACGGGAACAGCTCGAAGACATCGTCGAGGAGCTCCGCGAACGCGTCGAGGACAACGTCCGATATCAACTGACACAGCAGGGGCTGGATGACAAGCCGGCGGACGCGGCCGCGCTGGACGAGGAGCTGGAGCAACTCGTCGACGCGATCGAACTCGAAGCCGTCGACGGCCACACGTGGGACAAGGCGGTCGAGCAGTACGTCACTGGCGTCGGGTACACCATCGTCAACCGTCTCGCCGCGCTGCGCTGTATGGAGGTGCGGGATTTCGTCGACGAGGAGGTCACCGCCTTCAAAGAGAACGGCCTGACCCCCGCCGCCGAGACGCTCGTCCACGAGGAGTTCCTGTTAGAGGACGAGGCGATTCTGGCAGCGTACCACACCCAATGTGAGGAACTCGCCGACGAGATCGAGATCCTCTTCGACCGCGACTCGGCGTACAGCCTGATCGATCCCGACGACGACACGTTCGAGGAACTCTGTGGGATGCTCGACGAGGTTCCGGACGAGGTCTGGCGAGCGGACGACGTGCTTGGGTGGGTCTACGAGTATTACAACACGAAGCTCCTCGACGACCTGCGCCGAAAAGGTGACCGCGTGGGCCTCGATCCCGAAGACGTTCCCCCGGCGAATCAGTTCTACACGCCCCACTGGGTCGTGCGGATGCTCACCGACAACTCGCTCGGAAAACTCTATCTCGAGCACACCGGCGAGTTGCAGGACGTGGTCGAAACGCAGGAAGCGTTCTCCCCGGACGAGCGCAAGAATCGGCCACTCTCTCCCGACGAGTCACCCGACATTGCCGATTTCTGCACCTACCTCGTCCCCTCCGAGGAGGAGGGGGAGCCGACCGACTTCGAGCACCCGGAAGAACTGCGTGTCATCGACCCCGCGTGTGGGAGTGGGCACTTCCTGCTGTACGCGTTCGACGTACTGGAGCGTATCTGGCGTGCCGAGACCGATCTCTCTGCGGAGGAGATCCCACGCAAAATCCTCCAGCACAATCTCTACGGCGTCGACCTGGATATGCGGGCCTGTCAGCTCGCGGCGTTCAACCTGTATCTGAAGGGCCGGACCCGCACCGAGGCCGAAGGTGCGGACGGCTTCGACATGCCCGAGGTCGGCATCGTCTGTGCGGACGCGAAGGTGGCCGATATCGACGGCGTCGAATCGGTGTTCGACGAGGTGGCCGGCGACGACCAGAACGTCGAGGACGCCCTCCGGCGAATCCTCGACGCCTTCGAGGAGGTCCACGGACTCGGAAGCCTGCTCGACGTTCGCGGGACGCTCGGTGACCTGTTCGAGGACGACAGTGATACCGAGGGCGTGCAGATCACGCTCGACGACGACCCGCGAAAGAGCCACACACTCGGGCAAGTGTTACACAGTCTGCGTGAGGCTGTCGACGACCACCGAGACGCGGATTCGTTCCTCGCACAGGACCTTCGGAGCTTCGTCAGACTGCTGGATATTCTGGCGCAGGACTACGACGTGGCGCTGATGAATCCGCCGTATGGGTCTGTGAATCGGATGCCAGATTCTGTCGAAGATTACGTCTCACGCCATTATGAGTATAAGCCGGAGTTCTATATCAATTTCTTCGAAGTATGTGAGAATTTGTCTAAAAATTCAGGTAGGATTGGGATGTTAGTCCCCTGGAGCTTCATGTTCAAGAAAAAGTTTCAGAAGTTCCGTGAAGATTTCGTTGGAGAACATGGCGGGTTCGATTTCCTATCTGAGTTCGGATACGGCATTCTGGATAATGCGACCGTCGGAACAGTTGGTACCGTGGTAACCAGCGGCAGTAGCAAGCGGGCGCAGAGTGGTACCTTTGTTCGACTGCACGATAAGGACGCGAGAGAGAAAGAATC
>Ga0102942_1000483_pt1 | contig 14792 bp, 10 predicted proteins | sample SalPon2_C_H2O_MG_FD_78171 | JGI IMG/M metagenome (GOLD analysis project Ga0102942, IMG submission 78171) | Salt pond water microbial communities from South San Francisco under conditions of wetland restoration - Salt Pond MetaG R2_C_H2O_MG | ecosystem: Environmental > Aquatic > Non-marine Saline... | reverse complement strand
GGTAACGTCCTCTTCGTCGTCATGGACACGGTTCGGGCGGATCACCTCACCCCGTACGGCTACGACCGGGAGACGACCCCCGGGCTCGCCGAGTTCGCGACCGAGGCGGCCGTCTTCGAGGAGGCCGTCGCCCCCGCGCCGTGGACCCTGCCCGTCCACGCCTCCCTCTTTACCGGCCTGTATCCGAGTCAGCACGGCGCCGACCAGGAGAACCCCTACCTCGAAGGGGCGACCACCCTCGCGGAGACGCTCTCGGCCGCCGGCTACGACACCGCGTGTTACTCGTCGAACGCCTGGATCACGCCCTACACGCATCTCACCGACGGGTTCGACCACCAAGACAACTTCTTCGAGGTGATGCCCGGCGACCTGCTCTCCGGCCCCCTCGCCCGCGCCTGGAAGACGATGAACGACAACGAGCGTCTTCGCGCTATCGCCGACAAACTCGTCTCTCTCGGCAACGTCGCCCACGAGTACTTCGCCGGCGGCGAGGGCGCCGACTCCAAGACGCCCGCCGTGATCGACCGCACCAAGGCGTTCGTCGAGGAGGCCGATGACTGGTTCGCGTTCGTCAACCTGATGGACGCCCACCTCCCCTACCACCCGCCCGACGAGTTCGCCGACGAGTTCGCCCCCGGCGTCGATTCGACCGACGTGTGCCAGAACTCCAAGGAGTACAACTCGGGCGCGCGCGACATCGACGACGACGAGTGGGCCGACATCCGCAACCTATACGACGCCGAAATCGCCCACATCGACGCCCAACTCACCCGGCTATTCGACTGGCTCAAGGAGCGAGGTGAGTGGGAGGACACCACGGTCGTCGTTTGTGCCGACCACGGCGAACTCCACGGCGAACACGACCTCTACGGCCACGAGTTCTGCCTCTACGACCCGCTGGTGAACGTCCCGCTCATGGTCAAACACCCCGCGCTCGACGCGGACCGCCGGACCGACACCGTCGAACTCGTCGACCTGTATCACACGGTGCTCGACGCCCTGGACGTGTCGGGCGGCGACCCCGCCGCGCCGGGCGAGACGGCCGTGGGCCGCGACCCCACCCGCTCGCTTCTGCGCGACGACTACCGCGCCTTCGACGCCGCGGCCGACCCCGACCCCGGACAGGCCGCGGCAAGGAGCGGAGCGTACGGCTTCGTCGAGTACTCCCGGCCCGTCGTCGAACTCAAGCAACTGGAGGAGAAGGCGGCCGTCGCGGGCATCGACCTCGACGAGGAGTCGCGCTTCTACTCGCGGATGCGCGCCGCCCGCCGCCCCGACGCGAAGTACGTCCGGATCGACCGGATCGACGACGAGGCCTACCGCCTCGATACCGATCCGGCCGAGGCGACGAACCTTGCCGGCGACGACGACGACGCCATCGCGGCGACCGAACGCGTCCTCGCCGACTTCGAGTCCAACGTCGGCGGCGCGTGGACCGGCGCCGCCGACGACGACGTAACCGACGACGCGGTCGCCGACATGGACGACGACGCCCAGGAACGCCTGCGTGATCTGGGCTATCTGGAGTAACGTACGACTTTTTCGTGTTGGGCACCCATCATTTCGTATGGAGCCCAACGTCGGCGGCACCGACCGCACCGTCCGGGTGATTCTCGGCGCCCTCGCCCTGCTCTCGTCGATGGCCGTCGTCGTCTACGGCGGCGGGTTGGGTGACCGTCGGATCGTCGTCGCGGCCGTGACGCTGCTCGTCGCCGCCGTCATGTTCGCCACCGTCGGCGCGCGGCGCTGTCCGATCAACGCCGTACTGGGTCGGAACTCCTGCCGGAACGGGACGTAATCGCTCACCCGGGACCGCCACGCGACCGGGCGACGAGCAGGAGGCCGAGGAGTACCCCCACTGCCACTGCCCAGTCCGACAGCGCGCCGTCCCCGCTCGTGGTCCCTCGCTCGGTGTCGGTCCCCTCCGTATCGGTCGTCGCGGGTGTCGGTATCGGCGTCACAGTGGACGTGGCCGTTGCAGTCGGCGCGTCGGTCCCCGGCGCCGCCACGGGCGTCGCCAGCGTCACCGATGCCCGATGGTCCCGCCCGTCGACGTCGACGGCGCGGATCACGACGGTCGTCTCCCCGTCGGCGGCGGCGACGCGCCCCTCGACCGCGACGTGGGACGTGGGGTCGCCGTCGTATATCGTCCGGCTGTCGACCACGGTGCCGTCCGGACCGACCGACTCGACCACCACCCGCGTCACCTGCCCGTCGGTGACGGTTCCCGCCACGTCGACGTGGCTCCCGTTCACCACGGCGTCGGCGACCGTGATCGTCGGCACGAGATGTCCCCGGTAGTCGAGCGGTATCGACCACGACACTTCGTTCCCGGCCACGTCCGTCGCTTCGAGAACGATCGTCTCGGTGCGGTCGCCGATCGGGACGGTGAACGCGAAGTCGACGGCGAGACGCGACCGGACCGGTTCGGCCGACGTCGGGTTCGACACGAAGCGCTTCTGTGCCGTTCCCCCGACCCGATACGACAACGAACTCACTTTCACGTTGTCCCGCACCGTTCCCGCGACGTGGAGGTCGTCGCCGGTCCGTTCGAACCGATCCAGCTCGATCTCCGGATCCCGATTGTCGAGCAGCCACGCCGTGATGTCGTGCGTGCGTCGCTGGCCGTGGACGTCGACGGCCACGACGTGGAGTTCGTTTCGCCCGAGTCCGAACAGGAGCGGTTGGGAGACGTTGTCGCCCGGGTCTTCGATCCGGTAGGTCGCTACGTCACGTCGCGCCCGCCCCGCGAACCGCCACTCGTGGATCCGTTCGATCCGCACCTCGCGGACGCCGCTCAGATCGCTGAGTTCGGCCGAGAGCGTCGTCTCCGCTCGATCGATGGCGACCGCACCGGTCGGCGGCACCCCTGCCGACTGGAACGGCGACGTGTACGTCACCAGCGGCCCGGTCGAGTCCTTCCGGACCGTCGCAGTCAGTCGATCGTCGCCGTCGACGACCACGGCCATCGTGTGATTGCCGTCGGTGAGGTCGAGCGTGAACCGCTCCGAAACGTTCGTCGCGTTCGGCTCGACCGACCGGCGCGGCTCCCCGTCGATCCGGATCGTCACCGAACGGATCGACTCGTTTCCCTCGATATCGACGACGACGACCGGATCGTCGGTGACGGTGACCGTCCCGCCGTCCCGAACCGTCGTGCCGTCGACGGTCACCTCGACCGTCGGCTGCGCCACGGCCGTCGGGGCGAGGGCAGTCACGAGTCCCAGCGCGAGCAACACGATGGCGAGGCGCCGGCGGCGTGTCGGTCCCATTCCGTGCTACCGATCGGTGCGACCGATCGGCGTGCGTGTGACGGTCAATCTTCGGTCCAGTAGTAGAGGTCCTCCCGCGGCGCCGCACAGTCCGGACATTCGTCGGGCAACTCGTCTAGGTCGTCGACGGCGCCACACTGCGAACACCGCCACACCAGTTCCGCCCCGCCGAACTCGTGGCCCGCGCGTTCGTGCTCGATCGACAGCGCCTCGACCCCCGCCCGCGTCGTGACGAAAAAACCGTCCTCGTCGAAGCCGCGGACGGTCCCCAGCGCCGTGCCGTCGTCGTCGTACACCGTCTCCCCGACGGCGAGTCGTGGTTCCTCGGTCATACCGACACCTTCGCGTTCGCATCGCTTAAGTGTAAGTGAAAAATCAGGATTGGGTCGTTCGACTCCCATCGAGGGCGTACACCGTGCCCCCAACACCGACGAACGCGAGGTCACCGGCGGTGGCCGGCCCGGCGAGCAGCGATTCGGGCGCGAACTGCCACCGGTCCGTCCCGTCTGCCGGGTCGAGGGCGTGGATTCGGTCGTGGCCGACGGCGGCGAAGACGGTGGTCGAGGCGTGGACGTCCACGTCGACTGCCGCCGGGGTGAACGACCACGCGCGCTCTCCCGAGACCGGATCGAGGGCGTAGACGCCCGGCCCGCCGACGAACAGCCGTTCGCTCGTCCGGGCGACGTGTGGCCGAAACGCGTCGGTGTCGACCGAGAGCGTCCACCGCGTCCCGCCGTCCAGCGGGCTCAGGGCCAGCAGTCGTCCCGCACGGTCGGCCACGAACACCGTCGTGCTCGCGGCCGCACGCGGAGTCAACACGCCCGATATCGTGAAGTCGACGTCGCGGCGCCAGCGCTCGCGCCCGTCCGCGAGGCCCACCGCGCGAACCGTGCCGTCGTAGCCGACGAACGCCCGTTCGCCCCGGGAATCGACGGCTGGCCCGTACATCACGGTCGGACTGTCGACCCGCCACCGCTCCGCGCCCGTCGTCACGTCGAGTGCCCGAACCCTCGCTGGCGTCCGCACGAGGAGCGTCTCCCCGCGAACCGCGTGGCCGGTCGCGAGCGCATCACCACTCTCTACGCGCCACCGCTCGTGTCCGTCCTCGGCGGCCAGCGCGTAAATGGCCTCGCCGCTCCGTGCCACGTCGTCGTCCCGGCTCCCGACGAACACCGTTTCGTCCGTCGTGCCCAGCAGGAAGACCCGCCGTCGCTCGGGCGCGTCGAACCCCCAGACGCGCGTCCCGCGCGAGGGGTCGAGCGCGTGCAGTTCGGCGGCGTCGCTCGCTCGACGGGTGGCGACGTAGACACGCGGGCCCGCTTCGCCCTCGGCGTACATCGGTTCGGTCACGGCCGGGGTCGGGAGCGACACACGCCACTGCTCGGTGCCGTCCGCCAGTCCGAGGGCGTGGATGGCGTGCCCATCCTCGCCCTCACCGCCGCCGTCGCTCCCGACGTACACCGCCGGCTTGCCGGCACCTGGGGCGAGCGACACGACGTCGAGCGCGTCGTGTGGCGTCTCGTGACGCCAGCGGACGGGGACCGATCCGCTCGTCTGCGTCGCCGTGGCATCGACCGTATCGGTCACGCTGTGTGTCGGTGAGCCCGTCGATTCGGGCGACTCCGATGTGTCGGCACAGCCGGCCGTCGCCGCCAACACTGCGAGGAACGTTCGTCTGGAAGGCATCGTCCCGCTCGGAGTAACAGCCGCCGCCGGTATGTGTACTTCGTTCGACGCGCTACATGAAGTCGTCCAGCCGCGACGGCTTGTTGTGGTCGTTCTGGAAGACGCTCTCTAAACTCTTCTCTAGGACTTCGAGCCGCTGTTTGGTGTACGGCCGGCAGCCGAACTCCTCGGCCACCTGAATGGCGGTGTCCATGTACTTGTTCACCGACCCTTCGTGGACGGTCAGGTTCACGCGGCCGCCACACTCCCGGCAGTCGCCCGAGAGCGGCATCCGTCGGTACGACTCGCCACAGTCCAGACACCGGGTCTCTTGGCGCGAGAAGGCCCGGAGGTTGCCGATCAGGTCGGGTAGGAAGTGGTACTCGATGACCCGTTCGGCCACGTCCGTCTCGTCGACGGCGCGGAGTTTCCGGGCCAGATTAAGCTGGGCGTCCATCTTCTCCATCATCGACCCCAGCGTCTTGTACGCCGAGAGATCCGGCCCGAGCGCGATGTCCGAGGTGTCGTGGGTGTGGTCGAAGCCGTGGTACTCCGTCTCGGTGTCCAGCGACGCCTCCGCGATTTCGATATCTACGTCCTCCGGATCGGCCATCTCGCGGGTCGCCTCGTAGAATTCGAGGGGGTACTCCCGCACCACGTCCATGTTGTGGGCCTCGTCGTCGATTTCGGTGGGGTCGATCCGGGAGGACATGACGAGGGGGGCGTCCATCGAGTTGTGAGCGTACAGCCAGTTCGCGGTAAAGATGGGCTCGCCGCCGACTTGGAGGTCGTAGAGGTGCCCCTCGTAATCGACCGCTTCGATTCGTTGAATCCGGAGGTAGGAGAGGTCGCCGTCGACGAGCGGTCGTAGGTCAGCGAGTCGTGTTTCTGCGGCCGTCGGCAGGCTGCGACTATCCAACTCGGCGACTATCTCCCGTAATTTCTCCAGCGACACGTTCCCGCGTCGCCGGAGATACTTCGGAATCAGTTGCTTGATTCCCTTTATCTCCATCTCGCGAATTTCCATCAGTGCGTCCGGGATCGGGACGACGAGACTCTTCGGCTGATACGGTTCCTCGCCGTCGAGAATCCTGCGTAACGGATTGTCGGTCGCGCCACCGGACACCGTCACCGTGTAGATGTCTTGCCTGTTCCCGTCGCGCTCCGTTTTCGTCGAAATATTGGCGACCAGTCCGAATCGGTGGAGCAGGAACACGAGGCTGTCCTTGACGTCCTCACTGGTCGAGTGGAACGCGATGGTGGTCGCGTTGTCGTCCGACTTCTCGCTTCCGTCTCCGGCGATGAATCCCCGTAGGAACGCGAGGGCGACCTCGCGCGGTGCCCGGAGAATGGACTCTGGGATCACCTTCTCGCTGGAGTCGTACGACTCGGCCTCGACGAATCCAAGGTCGTACAGTACGTCCCGGAAGACCGTCGGCAGCCGAATCTCGTACGCGCGGTTCGACCACCTGACCGAGGGATCGTGGCCGAGCGTCGACTCGACGTGCGAACGCGCTCGCTCGACGATATCTTCGTCGCCGTTGTGGATCGCCGGATACGTGCCCGACAGCGTTCCTTCGGCGACGAACAGACCGAGTAACCAGGCGAACTCCTCGTCGACCGTAATCTCGCGGTCGATTCCGATCTCGGATCCTGCCAAGCCGACCGTCACATCCGACGGAACATCCTCGAAGCCCCCCGAATCGAGGATGCGTTCGAACCGCTCGTAGCCGATTTTCCGCTTAGCGAGGCGGTACGACAGCCCACGCATGAACTCCCCGTGGGCGTCGCTCCCGTGCTCCGTCGACTCCCAGACGGTCCGGAGCAGGTCCTCGACGCGGTCGTCGATGAAGACGTACGGGTCGTCGACCGCCTCGGTAACGTCGACCGTCGTCTCGACCGGGTCGATATCGAGTTGTCGCGGTGCGAGGACGAGATCACCCTCCTCTAGGTCCTCGCCGGCGACCTCCTCGATTCCGTCGTCGTAACGGAAGAGGCTGTGATCGGCGGTGATGTCCAGTGACCGGCCGAACTGCGTCTCGACGCGTAGGAGCGTCTCGTTCTCGTCGGCCGGATATCGGATCGCCTTCTCGATCGGCGCAAGCGATGCCCGATGCTCGTCGTCGAAGACGTACGTCTGCCACCCTTCTGAGAGACACGGCTTCTTGCGGAACTTCCCGTCGCGTACGATTTCGCTATCGAGTTCGTCCCAGAACGACTCGACGGTCGGGAAGCGGATTTGGCCTTCGGGTGAGACGGCAACCAGTCGTGAATCGGCGGCGACGCTCCCGCCTCGCTGGTCGGGCAGATACTCCCGACTGAAGTTCAGCAGCCCGTCCATGAGGAGCATGACGCAATCTTCGTCTCCATCGCATTGCGCGAGGGGGATGTCGTTCGCGTAGAGCGTGTGCGTGTCCGCGACGGTGAGACAGTACGTGTGTTCGACGGTCGATCGAACGATTCGCGTACGCTCGACCGTATCCGTCTCTGCTTCGCCGCCATCAGCCGTAGTTCGTCCCGTTTCTAACTCGGCTGGCGGCCTCTCCAACGGCGGTGGCAGTTCGTCACCGGCCGACAGATTGCGCGCTTCGACGCGTTCGATTCCGTCGCTCCACCGCAACATCTCGTGATCCGGCGTCACGGTAATCTCCCGCCCACTCCGCGTCTCGATTTCGACGAGATGATCGGGTGCCCGGTGTTTCGACACCGCCTCGACCGGCTTTAGCACCTGCTCGCCGTCGTCGTCGATACTCGGAACGCGAACGTCGCCGTCGAGCTTCTGCACCAGTGTGCCGAAGTCGTCCGTCTCCGGATCGTCCAGCCGTTCCTCCACCAGCCGCTCGATACGCTCGTGGTGCCACGTTCCCGCCTCGTCGCAGTACCACACCTTCGTCTCCGGATGGAAGCAGTTCCGCCGCTTCGCCGCGTGGAAGTACGGATGCGCGTACCCCACCGCCGCCGACGTGAACCCGACCACCCGCCCCACCACCGCGGCGGAGGTGTGTGGCGCCATCCCGAAGACGAGTTCGCCGACCAGATCCTGTCGCTCCTCGACCTCGTAAAACGCCGGCAGGTCGTAGAACTCGGTCAGCAGGTCGTCGACGAAGTCGGCGGTCTGCAACAGATGCTCCGCCGCGCCGTCCGAGAGCACGATGTCCTGCACTTTGAGTTCGACCAGTTGGTCGTCGAAGCGGAGCGGGTCGCCGTCGATATCCGTCTCGTAGCCCAGTTCGCGGAAGTCCGCCGCGGTCACGTCGAGTTCCTCGGGCCGGACGGCCGTCACCGGCAGGTCCGTCATGTCGTAGCGAACCGTGCCGTCCTTGAACGAGCTGACGCCGTGTTTCGCGCGAAGGACGCCCTTCTCCATCGGCTCGGGTGTCTTGTTCGCCGAGGTGAGACCCTTCACGCCCTTCAGAATCTCGAAGGCCGCCTCGCGCTCGCCGACGGTGTCGAGCGCTTCCCGATATCGCTCGCCGAGTTCGATCCGTCGCCACTCGGCGCTGGTCACGTCCCGTTCACAGCGGTCGCAGTGGACGCGCCCGGACTCGTCGGGGTCGACGAGTTGTCCGCAGGACTCGCACTCGTAGACGGGGTCGGTGTGGGCGCCACAGTCCGGGCACTGCGTCCGGTAGGTGGTCGTGCCGCAGTCGCCACACGACCGTCGACCGACCTGGACGTTCACGACGCCTCGCCCCTCCTCGGTGTGGGCGTGGGCCGCGCTGCCCACGTCGCGCTGACTCCCGCCCGCCTCGCCGATGGGAAAGAGCGTGTGGACCGCGGGCGAAAGGTCACGACGCTCCGATTTCTCCGGCCGGCCCATCCGATTGCCGATGCGGGTGGGCGCCCGTTCCCGGACGGTAAACGGCGCAACCTCGTTCACGACGCGGATGGCGTTGTCGCCGCCGCCGTACTCCCGTGCTGCGGGTGGGAGGTCCTCGAGCGCCCACTCCCGATCGAGATCCGTCGTGATCCCCAGCGACCGCGCGAGCGGTCGCCAGTCGGCGATTCTGATCCCCTCGTCGGTCGCGACGTGCTCGACGAGGAGGCGTTCGAGCGTCCGGTCCACATCGTGGTCGCCCCCGATCAGGAGTTCGTCCGCCGTCCCGTCCGCCGCCTCCGGGGTCAGTTCGATCCCGCCGTCTCCCTCGACGGCCACGATGTCGCCGTCGGCGACGGCCTCGGCCAACTCGTCCACCGCCGCGACGCTCACGTCGTGCCAGAGGTAGGTGTACGCCGGATGGAGCGGGCAGTCGTACTCGGTCGCCCACCGGAGCGCCTCGGCCCCGGTCGGATCGTCGAGGGCGACGCGCGGGTCGTCGCGGAGCGCCTGCACGTCCGCGTCGCTTTCGGCGAACTCCTGCCCCCACCACTCGGTCGTGTACGAGGCGGGCGCGAGCGGGTGGTTGTTCTCGACGAACTCGCCGTAGTTGACGAGATACTCGCCGAGGTCGATGATCTCCTCGACGCCGTTGCGGACCGCGAGCGCCTCCGCGGGGTCGTCGATGCGGCGCACCTCGCCGTTCGCCAGTCGGACCGTCGGCCCCTCGATGGTGTCGACGGGGACGACGCCCGCCGCCTTCCCCGGCCGTTCGGTCTTGATCTGGGTCCCCGTCGCGAGGAAGTCGTCGACGAGATGCATCGTCGCGGGATGGACGCCCGCGGTGGCGAAGCCGTGGTTGCGGGCGCGGCCGTACCGGAGGCGAAAGCCCCCCGCTTCGGACGGGTGGCCGAACACCGGCCGGCCGGCGATCAGGTCGCGCAGGAACTTCGTCGAACGATCGACGCGAGGTGGCCCCGTCGGCTCCGGATCGTCGCCGTCGTCGGAGTCGCCGTCCGCCGCGTCGTCGCCGTCGTCGGCCTCGCTTTCGTCCCCGTCGTCCGCCTTCCCGATGGTCCCGTCGATGAGGTCCTGGAGCCACGGCCACTCCACCTCGTCCAGTTCCCGCGTGTAGCGCTGGATTTTCGGCGCCTTCAGCGCGATTCCCTCCGCGAGCACGAGACACATCCCCCCGCGGGCGGAGTTGGTGTCGATCCGCTCCAGATCACGGAACCCCGACACCTCCTCGTCGCCCGTCGCCTCGCCGTCCAGCATGATCGGCATGTGCTCGGCGATGAACTTCGTCTCCTTGTCCTTCGGCGTGTACTGGAGCCCCGTCTCGGCGTCGTAGAGGCCGACCTCCTCGGCGTAACGCTCGATCTCGTCGTCTCGGGGTTTGAACTCGTCGATGCCCAGAAGGGAGCGGGCGTAGTCGGCGACGAGCACCGAGAGCGCCTGAGCGGTCCCGCCCGCCGAGCGGATCGGCCCGGCGTAGTAGACGTTGACGAACTCGGTACCGTCGTCGTTGTCCAACAGTTCCACCCGGTCGATGCCCTCGATGGGGGCGGCGACGACGCCCTCGGTCAGGAGGGCAACCGCCGTCCGAACCGCCCCTTCGATCTTGCCGGCGTCGGTGTCGTAGTCGCCGACCGTCCCCTCGACGAAGTCGGTGACGAGCGCCAGCGCCGCCTCCTCGCGGCTCATCTGTCCGTCGAGTTCCCGGACCCGCTCGGCCACGCCGTCGATGCCGAGGATGTTCTCCACCCGGTCGGCCATGTCGCGGGCGACCGGAATCTCCACCTCGGTGGTCGGGTCGGCGCCCTGCGCTCGCGCCCGCTCCGCCCGGTCGAACGCCTCGTCGAGTCGGGCTTCCATCCGCTCGAAGTAGCGCTCGTCGTCGGGCGTCACGTGTCGGTCGTCCCCGTCGGTCGGCCGAACGCGTCCGGTTCCTCGAAGGCCCGGAGGTGGAGCGTCCCCTCGACGGCCGTCGCGGCGTTGAGATAGCCGCCGACGGCCTGCCCGCTCGGCCGAGTGAGGACGGCGTGCGGGCGGGCGACTGGACCGTCGCCGTCGGTCGAGACGCCGCCGACGCAGACGGCGACCGTCAGCGGTTCGTCGAACCGGACCGCGCGGTGTTCCCCGGCCGCCGGATCGTACTGCCACACGTCCGCGTCCGTCACCGTCCCCGTGCCGGTGAACCACGCCGACGTGATCCCCTCGGCGTCGGCGACCCCCTCGATCGCCTCCCGCCAGTCGTCGCCCTCCTCGACGACGACGGCGTACTCCGCGCTCACGGCGAGTTCACGAGCGTCCATAGACGCGACACGGACGGCCCCGGATTAAACCTCTCGGTGAGTCGATCGTCGCCTCGACTTCGCCCGACGACGACGGCCTCGTGCCCGCCACGCCCGGAACGCCGGGATCTCTCGACGACGCCTCGTTTCGACCGCCGGTGGGATCGACTCCGTCGGTTCGGCTCGTTGGATGGACCGTGGCACTCTGCGTCGTGTCACTGCTTCTCGCGGGCGTCGCCTCGGGGTGCGACGGGGCGTCGAGCGGGGACGCCGGGCCCGGTCGAACCACCCGAACGCCGCGACGGCGTCTGGCTCCCGCGCTCGCTTCGACGACGAAGACGGTCGGATAACGGAGTGAGCCGTCGCTGCGGGGCGACGCGGACGGAACGAACGCCGCGGCGAAGCGGCCGTTAGAACGGGGCCTGCGGGCCTTCGTCGCGGCCCGAGTCGTCGTCGGTCGTCTCGCCGGGGAACGACGGCTCCATGCCGCTGCCGGCGTCGTGTCCACCCTCGCCGCCCATGCCTTCCATGCCCGTGTCGGCGTGGACCTTCGTGATTTCAGGAATCTCCTTGACCATCCGGCTCTTGATCGCCTGGATCGTCATGGGGGAGATGCCACAGCCGGAACAGGCGCCGCCGAGCTGGATGCTCACTTCGCCCGTCTCGGTGTCGATATGCTGGATCGCGGCGCTCCCGCCGTGCATCTGAATCTGTGGGAAGTTGCGCCGGAGGAAGTTCGTCACGCGCTCGCGGAGTTCGTCCTCGCCGTCGGCGTCCTGAGCGTCGGTACTCATACGCGAAGCAAGGATACGAATCGGCTTAGGCCTTTGGTTCGTCGGCGTCGTCGAGGTCGAACACCGCCCGCAACTCCCCCTCGATTTCCTCGACGTAGCGCGAGAGCGTCGCCTCCAACTTCTCCTCGTCGACGATCACTGCGGTCACCCGCTCGGTCGGGTCCTCGGGCAGTTCGATCCGGAACTCGCCGTCCTCGTAGAACGGCTCCGACTCGTTCAACACCTGCTGGTCGATGGCGTGGACCAGGTCGGAGTCGAACCGATCGTTCATCGTCTCGAAGGCGTTCTTGTACGCCCGCTGGAGTTCGGTGAAGTAGTTGGCGTACTTGTCCTCGAACTTCTCGGGGTCGAAGTCGGTCATGGCGGTCTTTGCCCCCCACCGGGCAAAAGTCGGACGGTCCGTCTCACCCGAGCTGGTCCGCGACGGCGCCGTCGACGGCGGCGACGAACGCCGCCTGCTCGCCCGCCGGAATCGTCGCGCCCGCGGCCACGTCGTGCCCGCCGCCGTCGCCCCCGACCGACCGCGCCGCCTCCCGCATGGCCGCCGAGAGATCGAGCCCCCGACGGACGAGCGAGTGGGAGCCGCGGGCGGACACCTTCACCTCGTCGTCCCCCGCGGCGGCGAACGCCACGATCGGCCGATCCCGATCCACGCCGTCCACCCCCAGCGCCATCCCGGCGACGATGCCGACGATGGTCTCCCGGATTCTCGTGCCCGCGTCGAACCACTGGACGTGTTCTTCGACCTGCACGCCCTCGGATTTCACGAACTCCAGCCCCTCCGAGAGGTTCTTGCGGTGGTTGCGCAGGAGCGTCCGGGCGCGGGACAGCGCCGCGTCCCGGTCGCCGAGACACACTGCGAGCCCCACGTCCGCGCGGTCGTAGCGCGCCGTCGCGTTCAGGAGCGTGGAGAACTCGCTTACGTCACGCAGCTCCGTCCCCTCCGCCTCGGCGATGAGGGTGTAGGTCGTCCCGATCAGGTCGTTCACCCGGTCCGCCGGGACGCCGCTCGCCACCGCCCGCTTGAGGAGGGCGCTCGCGACCGTCCGCCGTTCGGCGTCGGTGAGGTCGACCCACCGCTTCCACTCCCCGTCGTCGGTTTTCAGCCGACTTTTCGAGGAACGTGGTTCCTCGCTGGCGTCACCCGGGAGGTCGAGTTCGGAGAGAAAGCGTACCGCCCCGGACTCGTCGCCGCTGATCCCCGGCACCTGCACGTCGCTCGCGTACTCCAGCAGCTTGGGGAGCGGGCGCGTCTGGCGGCCGTACATCGCCAGGTCCGTCCCCTCCCGCAGGACGCCCGCCGCGACCCCTTCGGCGACGATACCCTCGTTCGCGCCCGTGAGGCCGTCGACGCCGCCCTGCATGTCGCCGACGGCGCCGACGACGGCGAGGGCGGCCAGATCCCGGTTGTCCGTCCCGTCCGATTCGAGCGCCCGTGCGAGACAGTACGCCGCCCCAGCGCCCGACAGTTCGCTCGCGCCGTTCAGCCCCTCCAGCAGGGGGTTGCAGTGGAACTCGGTCTCGGCGTCCGCCGGCTGGTGGTGGTCCGCGATCACGGGCGTGAAGCCGTCGTACTCGACGATGATGTCGAGTTGGCCGCTCCCGAAGTCGGTGAACAGAATCGTCCCGTGGTCGGTCGCCGCCATCGACCGGATCGCCGCCTCGTCGAGCTGTTTCTGGAAGACGGTGTCGAACGGGATTCCGGCGCGTTCGAGCGCCGTCGCGGCGACGGCGGCGCTCGTCAGACCGTCGGCGTCGATGTGGGACGCTAGGAGCACGGTGTCGGCCTCGCGGAGGCGGTCGGCACACGCGGCCGCCCGGTCGGCGAGTTCGGGAACGGGCCCTGCCATCGGTCCGGAGTCGGTCGTCATCGGTCATAAACCCTCGACTCCCCCGCTATGCGTGGAGGTGCGCGACCGTCTCGCGGGCCAGCGCCTCGAACGTCGCCTCGGCGGGCACGGCGTCCACGTCGATGCCGACCGACGCGGCCGTCTCTCGCGTCGGCTCGCCGATGACGCCGACGACGGCGTCGTTCAGCCCCGCAATCGCCGCGTCGCGAACCCCTCGCTCCGCCGCGGCGTCGAGGAAGTGTTCGACCGTCAGGGAGGACGTGAAACAGGCGGCGTCGAGGGCGCCGGCGGCGGCGAGGTCGGCCGACTCGCCCGCGCCTTCGGGGCGCACGAGGCGGTAGAGCACTGTCTCGTGCACGTCCGCGCCCGCGTCACGTAGCCCGTCGAGAAGGACGGGGCTGCCGTGGTCGCTGCGGGCTACCTCGACGCTCGCGTCGCCGGCTTCGCCGGTCGCCACCCGGTCGGCGAGCAACTCGACCAGGCCAGCCGAAGAGAACTCGTCTGGCACCAGGTCGACGGTGTATCCCGCCGCCCTCAGGGCGTCGGCCGTCTTCGGGCCGATGGCGACGACCGTCGCGTCGCCGGGGTTCCAGCCCGCCTCGGCGACGAGTTCCGCGCCCGTCTTGCTCGTGAAGACGACGTACGCGGCGGCCTCGGGCGTCGCGCCCGTCGGCTCGACGGCGAGCATGGGGTCGGCGACCGCCTCGACGCCGAGGCCGTCGAGGAGCGTCCGGGCCGTCTCGATGCGCTCGTCGGCGGGGCGGAAGACGGCGACGCGGGGACGACCGCGCTCGCTCACTCCTCGGCCTCCTCGCGTGCGTGGTCGATCATCTCGGCCGCCCCCTGCTCCCGGAGGTCGGCCGCGAGGTCGACCGCCGCTTCGACGTGCTCCGTGATCGGGAGGTCGGCGGCGCGTTCGATAGCCTCCGTCCCGTCGAGCGAGAGCACCTGGACCGTCACGTGGACGTACTGGCCCTGCACGACGGCGTGGACGCCGATGGGGGCGATACAGCCGCCGCCGAGTTCGGCGAGGACCGTCCGCTCGACGGTCGTCTCGACGCGCGTCACCGGGTCGTCGACGAGGTCACGGATCGTCTCCG
>Ga0102942_1000481_pt1 | contig 14805 bp, 21 predicted proteins | sample SalPon2_C_H2O_MG_FD_78171 | JGI IMG/M metagenome (GOLD analysis project Ga0102942, IMG submission 78171) | Salt pond water microbial communities from South San Francisco under conditions of wetland restoration - Salt Pond MetaG R2_C_H2O_MG | ecosystem: Environmental > Aquatic > Non-marine Saline... | reverse complement strand
TGAATACCACGGGCCTTTCCACGGTGGCTTGATTGGCTCAGGATCGACGCCCGGATAGGGGTTCGGAGTCGGGTCCGGTTGCGGGTTGTATGGGGGAATTGGATCAATCTCAGGCCAGTCATCGATTGGATAGTCGAGATCAGGCCCGGTCGCTTGTGCTGGCTCGTCATCGAGCAACTGGTTGATCATAGACTCGATCCGCGACTTGATATCGTCCTGGATCTCGGTACATGGGTCTGCGACGATCTCCCGGCTCCACGTATCCCCGATCTTGATGTAGCCAACGGTCTCGATTTCGGGAATCGTTGTAATTCGATACTCGAAGCCTCTATACGTTGCCTGTCGATCAGTTACTGATTGCTCAGTCATCTGTATTGCCGGTTAGTTGCTGCATCGCCTTCAATGTTTCCTCGTATGATTCGAGTTGGGCTTCGAGATCACTGACGCGGTCACGGAGCATCTGTAGCTCCATATCCAACTCGGACCCAGGCCCATCTGCATTGTACGTGCGCGTGTCAGTGATATCCGATTCGGAGCCACGATCTGGGCGCTCAGTAGCGTCTGTGTCCGATTCAGTATTGGTTCCGTCCGATTCATCAGCGTCGTCTTGAACACGCTCAGACGGCATCTCACCGGACAAATAATTCTTCAGTGAACTCAACTTGTTCTGAACGTCGTTTCTGAATGTCATATCTCCTGTTTCGACCGACGGCATTTTCGACACTTGGACCCCGACCGAGTCTGCCTCTGTATCGGCCTTGGTTTCGTAGATGCGAAACGTAACCAGTTCGTCACCGGTATCCGTTTCGGACTGCATAACGTCTATGTCGTCAATATCGATCCCTTTTGTTTCGGCAATTGATTCGATCTGCTCGACCTCCGTATCGAATCGGTTGATTGATCTGGTGCTCATCGTGTGCGACAGTTGGCGATCGATTGTGTGTGACTACGAGAACGTTCGTTTGAGACGTGAAATGACCCCCGTTGCTCTATCGGATGGTGTACAGCCTGCGTATTCGATCTGATCGAGGACCGAGTCAAAATCCATCTGATTTTCGTCGTACTCGACCACAATTCGGTCGTTCAGAAAGTCAGCAGTGACTGATTCAATACTATCGACGCCTGATAGAAACGATTCGACTTCGTACGCATCTCGCTCGTCATCGAGATCGACAACGGTTACAGATTTTGTGCACATGGGTGGCTCATCATTGTGTAACAATGAAGCTATGGTAATCTATGTCTCCCAAACATATAAGTCTTTCGGTCAATACTACGTACAATCGAATGTTATTCGAAGCCCCATTACCGATTAGGTGCCTCGATTACACCCGAGCGATGGCTCGAATCGAAATCGGCAACGTTGCGAACTCGATGGAGTTCGCAATGACGGAATCGAAGATTCCGGAAAGCGCCAAGGTTGCCGTGTTTGTCGATCTCCGATCGACTCATCGCAAACTGTAACGGAGTGAAGTTTGCGAAACGGAATCTCGGTGAGATTTCGAAAGATTTATATACTCCCGGCTCCTTGAACAAAGTGGGGAAGGCGGGTTCCGATCCGCCCGAATTTGCGGAGATCCTGGACGATATTCTGCTGGTCGTGTAACCCGATAGGAGCACACTTGGGAGACGACCGTCGCTCGATTTTCATGCAGTGCAGGCGCAACGTTTAAGGTAGTAGAGGCCATACAATCAGTTCCGAATCAATCTATGAATCAGCGAACACGAGACAGCGTCGATGAAGAAGCACAGATAACAGATGTTGCAGTCCCGCGGAAAACAGTCGATCCGGATGAAACGATTGACGATCGATTGACCGATAACGTGCTCAATCGGATTGGACCGGCCCGCTATTTCCAGCGCGACGAGAACGGCGATCCGGTTGAAACGTGGCACGACGTATTTGACAGAGTCGCATCGAATATTGCCGATGCGGAGTACGAGTTTGGTGGTGATGAGGCGCTTCGGAACGAATGGAAGGGGAAGTTTGAGACTGCAATGAGAGAGCAGCGGTTTATTCCGAACACGCCGACTATCTCGTCGGCTGGAACGGAGCTACAAATGCTCAGTGCGTGTATTGCTGGTGATTCTCCAGTATACACGCGAAATGGTCTTAAACCAATGGCAGATGTAGAGGTCGGGGACGAAGTTCTGACGCACGAAGGTCGATTCATGCCGGTTACAGCACACTGGTCGAATGGGGTCAAGGAAACGGTTGATGTGAAGTACGGTGGCCACGGTGGGAATTATGATGTGACAGCTACTGGCGATCATGAGTTCCTGAACCAAGATGGCGAATGGGTCGAACTTGATGATCTTGAATCTCCTGCTCACCCATCACTTCCGTCGGAAGAATCGTTCCCGGAGCGTATCAGTATGGTGGAGTATACGTCCCGCCTTTCTGAACGAAAGCAAGAAAAAGAAGTCGTTTCTGATGGTGGCCTTGTAAAGCTCAAGAATATGAGTAATTATTCCGACCGGGATTTCGATGGGCAGATGTCACAACCGTCGGCTGTTGTTGAAAATACAGATGATCTCGGATGGCTATTCGGTCTGTTTATGGCAGAAGGTGATGTGTATGGCAGCGATGTTCGGTTTACACTTGGAAGCCATGAGACAGAACTTGCTGATCGGATGATCAGTGTTGCTGAGGACACATTTGACTGTCCAGTATCAATTTCTGAATCGTCACATGGGAATTGGATTCAGTACCGCATTTCGTCTGCATTCGTTGCTGATCTCTTTGTGACACAACTTGGTACTGGTGTTACAGAAAAGCGCATCCCAGAGTGGATTGGACGTGCTCCTGAATCGTACAGAGAGTCGTTCCTACAAGGTGTACTTGATGGAGATGGGCATCGGAAGGAGTCGAGCGACAAACTTGCGCTTGCCAACCCGACACTTGTGTATGAGTGCAGTTTGCTTGCGCGAAGTGTTGGGAGAGATGTCTCGTTCAAGCTTGACAAACGGAGAGAAATATCTTCAAATGATACATCTGAAGTGTTGATCTCGGACAGCAAAGATTCAGATCGAATGGGACTCAAAACTACTGCTGGCGATTCAGTGGAAGTCTTTGATATGGAGGTTGCCGGTGACCATTCCTTCGCAGTTGGTGACTTTATTGTCCACAACTGTTTCGTCCTGTCTCCCAGCGATTCGATGGAAGATATTCTCGATACAGTCAAGGCCTGGGGGCTTGTCGAAGCAGACGGCGGTGGTATGGGTGGCGCATTCTATCGTCTTCGTCCGAAGGGAGCACTTGTTAGTTCGACTGGTGGCACATCGTCCGGCCCGATGCCATTCATCGAGATGTATGACGCAGCCGGGGGCTCAATCAAGCAAGGATCGATCCGATCGGGAGCCCAGATGGCCATCATGCACGCACACCATGCCGATGTCGGCCGATTTATCGTTTCGAAGCGGACAGAAGGTGACCTCGATAACTTCAATATCAGTGTTGCTGTGACGGACGAATTTATTGATGCGGTTCGAAACGACGAGTCCTATACGTTCTACACCTGTGACTCGCTGGGTCCGAGTGGCAAAAAGGAACCGCAAGAAGTGCTTCCGGAAACAGCACACTTCTATGATCCCGAATTCGAGGACGCCTGGAATGACGAACGGAACACGCCCGGTGTCGGACTCGATGGGAAGGTTGTCGAGGAAAACCTGTGGCGTGACTACGATATCGAGGGGATCGAGCAGTATCGTGACCAGATCGATCTCGAAGTTGGTGAACCGCTCGAACTTCCGGCCCGATTCATCTGGTCGATGATGATGGACGGTGCGTGGAAGAACGGCGAGCCTGGTGTGTACCACATCGATGAGGCAAATCGAGAACACACGTTTGATGTGGGTGAGCACCCCGAAAACTTCCAATACGCCACTAACCCATGTGCAGAGCAAATGTTGACAGAAGGAGAGGCTTGTTTGCATGGGGATGAGCTTGTGAGTACAGAAAACGGCATCTCTCGTATTGAAGACTATAGTGGATCGGGTATTGTTACATCTGATACACGACGTGACTTTGTTGATACTGAATCTCAACTTATCCCACAGGGAAAGCGAAATGTTGTTTCAGTTGAGCTTGACGGTGGTCTTGAGATAACTGCAACGCCAGATCACGAATTTATCACACCCGATGGTCCGGTCGAAGCGCAAGACCTTGTCGTCGGCGAAGATAGTGTTATTTGGATGGGGAATAATGTTGCTACTCCTCCTGTTGATATGAGTGATGATGACGCATGGCGGGCATTCACTATTGGATGGATGCATGGAGATGGTTGGATGACAGAGAACAGCATTGGTATTTCATTCAACAAAGAGGATGGTGATTTCGAGTTCAAGGAGCGGGTACTTGAAGAATATCACTCACTGTTTGGCGAACGGAGTCCGCTCAAAGACGATGAGACATCGTATCAGGAACAGACAGATGCAAACCATGCATTCGATGTTGCTGATGAGTACGGGTTCAATTATTCCCGTGCAACTGAACGGACGCTCCCTGATTGGTTCTACACCGACGCCAGTCAAAATGAACAACTGGCATTCCTTCGTGGGCTATTCACAGCCGATGCTGGTGTTTCCGGAAAGGCAAACAGTATGGTGAAGTACGCTACAAGTAGCCATGAGCTTGTAGATGAACTTCAGTCTGTGCTTGGTGCGCTTGGTATTCAAACGCGCTCGTACTGCACAAGCTTTTCTGATCGGAACGATCAACTTCGGGTACAGATATCAAAAGAATCCGCTCGAAAGTTCATGGACATCATTGGCTTTGAGTCGTCACAAAAAGCTAATGAGTTTGAATACGACCCGGACATGTCATACAGTGACACAGACACCTTGACTGTTCAGTCAGTGTCTGATTCAGGTCGTGCGGAAGTGTATGATCTTAACGTACCAAGTACGAACAAGTTCTACACAAACGGTGCACTTGTCCATAACTGCAACCTCGGACACGTCAATCTCAGCCTGATGGTGGACGAAAATGCGCCTCAGTTCGATGCATTTGCATCCCGAGACGGGATTTCGGGCGATACGGAACGGGTTGTCAACGCATATCTGAACCGTGCGCTCAACCACGAACAGTTCGAGGATACGATCAAAACCGGAACGCGCTTCCTCGACAACGTCGTAACACAGTCTGAGTTCCCGCTCGATGAAATTAGCGAGCAGGTCGAGAACAAACGGAAGATCGGGCTTGGGCTCATGGGCTTTGCACAGATGCTCGTCCAGATGGGCATCCCGTATGGGTCCGACGAGTCCTATGCTGTGGCCCGAGAGATCATGCGTCGGATAGACAAGACTGCGACCGAGTACAGCCACGAACTGGCGAAGGTTCGTGGTCCATTCCCGGACTGGGACGACTCGAAGTGGGCTGATCCGTCCGAACACGCTGACTGGTTCCGGAAGCATGGCCATGCTGATCCGTCCGACGTGGACTCGAATGGCTACCTGATGCGCAACCATAGTCAGACGACAATCGCGCCGACTGGAACAACCAGTCGCGTTGCAAACACGACCGGTGGGTGCGAGCCGATCTACAACACGATCTTCTTCAAGAACGTCTCCGAAGATATTCAGGGCGACGAGATGCTCGTTGTGATGGACGACTTCCTCGAACGGGTGCTCGAAGCTAACGATATCGATCCCGACTACGTCGAGGACGAAGCAGTTCGGCTCATGAAGGACGACTCGTTCGATACGATCAGTGACGTGGACGTTGTCCCGGAATCGATTGACGACCTGTTCACGACGACTGAAGAGCTTTCACTTCGGGAGCACATCGAGATGCAGGTCGAGTTCCAGAAGCACTGCTCGTCCGGTATTTCGAAGACCGGGAATGCTCCGTTTGATGCAACTCGGGATGATATTTCCGATGCATTGCTCTATGGGCTCGAAAACGGGGTGAAAGGCACAACTGTCTACCGACAAGGCAGCCGGAAGGAGCAGGTCAATACGACGAGTCTGACGAACAAGGAGTTCGATGATGACGAGATCGAGGAACTGGTCGAAGACGCCCAGCTACTGGCCTCGATCCAACCCGACGATGCTGAATCGCTTGTTGAAACAATTGAAGATGAACTTGACAACGGAGGTGAGAACTAATGGTAAACCCAGTGGAGTTTGACGCTTGTCCTGACTGCGGGAGTGCACACATTGTCCCCGATGGGGGCTGTGTTTCATGTCACGATTGTGGTTGGGCTGGCTGTTCAATGTAACAGCGTAGTATAGCAACAAAAAAAGCAGTCTCTTTCTACTCGAAGTCGGCTTCGATTTGTCGCAATTCCTCGCCAGCCGTGATCAACGATTGATTCCCACAGTACGGATAGAACAGTGGCTCCGGCTGTTCGGTTGGCACAGATACTCGCCTGCAACCAAACTCGGTGCGCGGGTCGTCCCCCATATGTTTATTCGTACGGTGGCCCGTTGTGACGACAGTACGGGCACATTCCTTGATACGTCACGTACTCTCTGTTGCACGTCGGACAGGTTCGCGTCTGTTTACTTGGCACACCGAGGCTCCGTTTTGCTGCTTCACTGATATTCGGATGTGCCTCCAAAAAGTGCACGATCATATCGGCATCGGTGCACCCGAGGAACCGTTGCTTGCAAACCGGGCATCGGTCGTGGTGATACGATTCCATATTACGGTTTGATGACAAAGCAACCATCATCCAGTAGTGATTCGATCAGGGGGTTTTCCGGATCAAAGTAGGAGTGGGCAACCCATGTTTGAGCACCCATGTCCGAGATCGGGATGATAGCGTCTTCGATCGTTTCATCAGTAACGTATGAGTGATCTTCAGTCCACAGGTCGACGGCCAAAAAGTCGGCATCGTACCCACGAATTCGAGTGTCTCCGTCAGGACCACCACCGTTAATCGAGTTGATAACACCGCCACTATCGAAGACGAGTGAGCTATTGGACTCCCGTTCGACACCGAACTCGTCCTTGCTGATCGATGATCGATATATTTCGTCTTCGATGAGCAGGATGGCACCACGTGCACCTGACCCGTGCGGACTGATCAACAGCACATCGTTGCCATGCAACGCCTCGTACAGAGCCTTCCATCGGTAGTCATCCGTGTTGGACAAATGTTCGTGAATGGTAACCGCATCGCCATCGTGGTCGAGCAATGGTGTGCATATCTCACTTCGATCTCGATAGAACAGCATCTCGGTCATCCGTGACGGCGTTTCAACGATCGATTCGAGCAGGGTTGGTGTTTTGGCGTCCATACAGGTCCCTATGCAGTCCAAACTGAAAAGTGTTGTGTTTGGACCGAAAGACTTATCCGTCTGGAATGCATACAGAGGCATACATGGCTCGTAAAGAAACATTTTCCGAGACAGTAACGTTTGAAACAACAGGCACTGGTGATGGTGGATCAGGCGGGGGCGAGGATGTCCCGACTGTATTTCTCTCGTCTGCTGAACTTAATCAGACGCCTGATCCGGGGCAGCGCGTGACGCTTGAAGTGGCACTTGGTGCCGATGAATCCGTCGGCAATGCCTGGTATGAAGCAACGATCGATGGTCGGGTTGTGTCCGAATTTGACGGCATCGAGATCGAACCCGATCGAGACGGTACGAGATCGACCATCATCACAGCCCCTGATGCTGACACATTCGATGTCCAGATCCGCGGTGGACCGGATGTCTAATTGAGTTCCGACTGAAGCGAGACCGCTGTTTTTCTATGGCCACCCATGTGGTCGACACAGTGGGCGCTGACTGGCTTTCCGAGTCGTTGTGCCCTGATCATCGCGTTCGACTCGCATCGCTCGCACACGTCGTCTGGGAGCGCCGAGCCGATCGCTTCGTACCCATCCGGATAGTTCAGAATCGATATCTCAGTTGTGTAATCACACTCGGGGCAGACTTGTTCGAGGGCTTGACAGGGCAAGTCCTTCGTTTGTGACTGGGTTTCGAGTGCTGTTCCACAGTCAGGACAGGTTGTGATCCCAGCAACCATCAGCAGTTGAAAGGGAACTGATCGCCAACGTAGTAGCCGAACTCGGCGCTTTCGTTGGGAAGCAGTACATCTTCGTTACAGTTGGGACACGTTCCGAGGTTCATTGCACTCGGTCGTATGTCCTATGCAGTCAAAAGTGTTTCGCTATACGATCGCATCGATCTGCTCGGCTCTGATCGTGCCAAATGCTTGTGATCTGACCCAGACCAGTTGTCGACCGGAGCCATCGTTGGGGTTGAAGTAGCCCAGCACTCGCTCGCCATCCGTCGCAATCGGTTTGAACGTGTTCTCGTATTCGTCATCAGTGTCATCTGCACCCGTGCCGTCGCTGTCGTTCGATAGGAAGCCCATACTGAACCAAGTCGCTGCTCGTATAAAAAGGTGTCGCTACAGTCGTGCACGAATCCGCTCGGCAACTGGGTGCCGGTGACATTGTTTGCCATCGTCACAGTAGCACACCAGCACGATATCTTCACCTGACTCGACCCTGCTGATGATCGATGTGAGGGCTGCTTGTGCGTCCATCGTGTTCAAGTGATCCTCGAATCGCCCGAAGTAGTTGACCCGATCGAGCGCCTCGTTGTGCGCGTTCGTTTTGAGCATGCCGTCGTTCACCAACTGTTTCTTTGTTCTGAGCCAGTGGAAAAACAGTTCTTCGGGTGGAGCCAGGCGTTGTTCCAGTTCATCGACTGTTGCTCGTAGTGCAGACTGCTCGGATCGAACGACACCGATGTACGTCGTCTCGTTTGTGTCCGATCCAAACGATGCTAATCGTGACTGATCACTGGCACTGTCCGTTTTGGCATCCGAGAGCGACATGGTGTCGATTGATCCAGTCATCGTTACTCGTTGTATCCGTCGTATATTTTGATGTACAAGTCAGCGTCTGTGTACAAGTACCCAGGCCCGTCTTTGTTCACGATGAAGCTCCCGTGGTCTATCACATCGCAGAGCCATGTGAGCGCATCCTCGTACATCGGTTCGACACAAATAGCTGTTGCGGGTTTCCCTGACGGGCGCTCGTAGTCAATTTCCAGTACATCGACGCTGTCTTCCAGATAATCACGCGGGCTCGTCTGATGACTAACTGTTTGTAGTTGTAGTATCATCAGTCATCACCTACGTTTCTAGGTTTTCTTTAATTAACGCCCCTGTTTCATTCAAGACCAATATGTAACATTCCGTAAGATCCGATATTGTAAGTAGTTCGACAGAACTGCGTGACAAATCAGTACCTGCTTCGACTGTTGCCTCCATAACACGGATCATATCTTCGTGTGTATCTATTGCAGATTGTATTTTAAGCGGATCTACTCCGTCAGTTGTGTCAACAGTAATTTCTACACTCATCAGTCATCACCCTCATAGCCAGAGGCAGCCGTATCTGCCAGACCACCCTCGCTAAATTCTTGGACATCACGTTGCTCAGTCCGTTCGAACACGTGGATCAGGCTTCGGGGCGACCAGACTTTGCCCGATTCATCGATATAATCGTCATCGTCGCTAATATCGAGCACATCGAGGGTCTCGGTCATTGTTACCTTGTCCCAAATCTCGTTCTCGATAACGTTGATATCGATCTGTCTGGCATCAGTGAACAAAATCGCCCCTTTATCCGGATCGTCGTGCTCGATCGAGGCGAAGAAGTAGGGCCGATTCCGGCCGAACTCGTCCTGTGCAAACCAGGACGGGAGTGCGACGAGCACATCGTCTTTGGCTCCATTCTCGTACCGTTCAGTCCAGACCCGCCACAGTTCGTTGGCACCGGCCTCACTTAGATCGAGTGCATCGATAGCGACGGCTTCCTGTACAAACTCATCTTGCGTTGCGACAGTGATTGTCTCTGCCATGTACAGCGAATACTACGCTGTCTGTCTACAAAAAGGTTTCGATCTCAGTGGATCGCTGGTGCACCGTTCCGGACGACGTGTTCGATGTAGTCAGCCCGCATATCGACCGGCATTAGTTGTACGTCGAACACCGTGTAGCCCAGTTCCTGGTACACATAGCGAAGTTCATCGTGTACATCAGTTGCCATTGCTTCGTCTTCAGTCCTGGCGTAATCGTCTTCGAACGGGATCTGTTCGAGCAGAAACACAGTGTCGTATGTGTCCTCGCACAATTCGTACACCTCGTCCGGGACCGACCGATCTGTCAGTCGGGCGTATGCGATGTTATCGGCTATCGATCGGTCCATAAAGACGGTCTCGTCGTCCGGGATTGAGGCCTGGATTCGTTTGTCAGCCTCTATCACGGCATTCTGGTAGTCCTGGGGCTCGTTCGTTCGCCACTCGTCAATATCTCGCCCCTCACTGATGGCCTGGTCGATTACGATGCGAGCGCCTTCCGGTGCTGTCCGATAGCCACGGGCCGATAGTTCACGAATGACGCTGCTTTTCCCTGCACTCGGGCCGGCGGTGATGACATTGCTGCTCATATCAGTTGGTATCGATCGCTGTTTGTACTAATTCGTGAATCTGTCCAAACCGATCGTGTGATTTATCAAAGAAAAACGTGTGCATTCCGCTGTCAGCTTTCATTCCGACAACAGAATCGTGTCGATCAACGAACGCTTCGAAGACGTAGTCATGGATCTCGGTATTGCTCACACCGTCGATCAAATCGACACCGATGTAAATGTCTTTCGTCTGCATCCCGCCAGGTGTTTTTCGAGACCCGAACTTTGCGTCGACAAACAACAGGTCGAATGTGCTCGATACTTCCTCTTCTGTCACATCACAGTAGTATGTGGTGTCTACTTCCTTCATATAGGACCGTAGGCCCTCATTCCACTTAACGATGTCGGTGCTACTCGTACTGGAAGCCAAGCGATCGAAGTTCTTTCATCAACCACATCGGCAGTGATCGGTGGCCAATAGCTCGCGGGATTGTTCCATCATCGTCACATGGGATGTGAAAGTGGAGTGGTCCGTCTGAGTTCACATAAATTTTATCATCACCAACAGAAATTCGCACCGTCCCGGATTCCCGTTCAACAGTTTTTGTTGTATTCGGTTTCACTGGGACCGGCTGTGCGGTAACAGTGCCGTCAGGTTCGAGTGTTACATCAACGTCGAGTCCATCTATCGTTACAGTCTCCGTTTGTGCTGGCCATCCAGCGAATGTATTGTCGCTCATACCAGGGCGTACGGTGCGAATCGGTAAAAGGGTGTCGCTTCGTTACTGATCGTCCTCAATCCGGCTTCCAGTCACACCCGTCTGGCCCTGGTACTTCGAATCGGGCTTTGTGCCGTACGGCTCAGTTGCCGATTCGTTCGTGTAACTGAAGACGATCTGTGCAACCCGCATCCCGGCGCTGAGTGTGATTGGATTTGGCGAAAAATTCGTAAATTCTAATACAACTTCACCAGTAAATCCGGCATCAACCCAGCCTGCGGTATGTGGTATCACACCAAGCCGGCCAATACTCGACCGACCTTTCACTTCGGCCGTGATATAGTCCGGCAGATCGATTGTCTCCTGTATATGTCCGAGCACAAAGGGCCGGCTATCGTAGGGACCTAACTCCGGATTTTGCATCGACGTAATCGTAAACTCGTCGGCTTCGATTTCGTACACGTCTTTGTCGGGGAGTCCTTCGTCGTGTCTGACCGGACCAGGCGTTCGTTTCTGTTTTGGAACGATCCACTCGGTACCAAGTGTCAGATCATAGCTTGCTGGTTGCACATTGGTCGGATCATACGGTCTGATATCAAGCCCTGGCTCGTCATGGTTTCGCTTCGATGTGAGTTCACGCTTGATATCCGTATCGGAGAGGACGCCTGCTTTCATACTGTCTCCCGTCGATCCAGTTCGTTCACGACGAACGTCTCCGGTTTGATATCATACACACGCCCACAGTCGTCACAGGAGGCTGTGTAGCGGAGTGAATCGGGGTCTGGTTCCAGAACCCACTGGAGCGGTCGTCCGCACACACAGTCGATCATGGCGTCTGTGAGCGACACTGGCTCACTGGTCCTCGATATAAACTCCCGATCCGACTCGTGCCACTGTATGGTGTCAGTCATCGGCTCGACTTGCCATGATCTCGCCCGTGTCGGGGTCGAGCGTTTTCACGTCTGTGACTCGAAACCCGGCTCGTTCTAACTCGATTAGTTTGTCATCATCTGTCCACAGTGCAAACAGATTCCCGCCGACCTGTTGGAGTTTTCCTGAATTGTTCATCTGGTTCTCGGGCAATGCATCGATCTCGTATACGTCTCCAATCTCGAAGTTGTGTTCAGTTGTCATTGTTATGGTGCAATATCAGTCGGGCCGTGTTCGTCCCAAATGTGCGCCGTCATCGGCATCCAGTCAGCGAACTCGTCGTCTACGATCTGTTCCGTTAGTTCCCGGATCTCCCACTGTGCATCGCCCCGCATCCGGAGATTCGCTATGTGGAGCAACGTGCGTCCGCTCATACTGACAGTCATATTGACTTTCGTTCCAATCGGCAGCATGAATCGAGCATCTTCCTTCGGGATTCCGTCGTCAACCATTTCTGCATACTGTTCAAATAGGTGATCCGACTCGTGTTCGAAATGATCCAGCCACGATTCACGGTTCGATACGTCGACGTTGCCGTCACCACGAGTTGCGTGTTCAGGATTAGTCAGCGATTCCGGCATTGCAAATGCATCGTCTTTCTCGCTAAAGTCGACATACCGCTGACTCTGTACATCAAATGAGGCATGTCGGTGCCGGGTCAACTGAGCCATACAGGCTCGACTCACACCCTTGATCCCAAGGGTAATCTGTGGATGCTCCCAAACTCCATGATGACCGCGTCTGAGTGTCTTTTCGAGCAACGCGTACTGCTTGCAGTCTAACTCGTTCGGTGTTCGATCGAGACACTGATTTGCCCCATCCCGATGCCGATCCTTCACACTGACACCGTCCATCAGTGTCTCGTACGATACATCGGCCACGAATCCATCAAAATAGTCGCCTCTGGCTGCGGTACACACCAGTTGCTCAGGGTCTGGTGTCGATCTGATTGTTTGTACGTCCATACAGACGGCTACGGTCGGGCCTCACTTAACGCTTTCGACCTGCACGTCGAGCGGTTCGTCTCGCATCTGGTCCGTAATATCAAACCACAGTTGGACCAACTCTGCGTACCGATCAGCGCCCTCGGGTCGAAGGACATTCGAAAGTGCATGCCCAATACACTCGGTGAGCAAGTGATAGTCCCACGGCGTCAGTTCGAGATCATACGTGCGCTCAGTCGTTTCCGTATCGATCCACGGTGGGTGCTTCGACCGTTGCTCGATGAACCGATGATACAAGTGCAGGGTCTGCTTTGGATAGCGCCCATCAGTCAGGTCGTCAGCGAGCATGGTGCCCAACATCGAGACGAATAGCTCCTCCGTTGCCTCGTCCATCGAAATCGCCACATCGATTGTGTGTTGATTGGCGTCCGGGTCAGTATACGAGACCGCAAATTCCCGTCTGAAGACAGGATTCAGTTCATCACTCATACACGATCGTACGGCCCGATCGTACTTCAATCCGTCGATTAGGCCTTCATCATGGCGACGACTCGCTCCAACTTGCGCCACAGATCACGGATCGACATCGAGTCCTCGTTCCGGATGACCACGTCGTGCTCCGGATACGGCATCTCTCTGTACTCGCGTTCGTACAGTTGCTCTCGCAACTCGTAGATGCGATCTTTATCAACGACATCGCGGTCGTCTTCGAGGTGCTTTTCGACGTATCGCTCGGATCGAGCGTGACTATCAGCATCAATTCGGACGACAAGCGTTGTCCCGATATGCTCCCGGAGCCACTCGATCTCGGCTTCGTCCCGGCAGGAGGCCACACAGAGCACTTCGAAGCCGTTTGACCGTTGTTCCCACAACCAGTCCTTGTTGATAGCTGTCGGTCCTTCCGGCCCGTGTTCTTCTCGAATCAACGAGGCCACGTTCCAGATGTAGTCTTCATCAGGCTCGCCAGTCCCATCGAATCGGTCGTACGCTTCGGCCCGAATCGCGTCCCCAGTGTCACGACATGGGACGCCAATGTCTTCGAGGACGGAGACGGCTGTCGATTTGCCAGCACACGGTGGGCCGACGAGTGCCAACACGAGTGTTCGATGCGTATCGAAGGCTGGCTCAGTTGTCATCTGATCGTTTGTAGCCGTCCTGGAGTGCTCGGCGCATCTGTGCCAGTTCGTCCTCGGTGAAGTCGAAGCAGCGTGCGTTTTTAAGGTACTCGATAAGGATCTCATCAATGTCGAACTCACCAACCATCCCATCAAATGCGATTCCGGCCAGGTATGCGAATGGCTCGCCCTGCTGTTCGAGGATCAACTGGTTGCCGATCATCGAGGACAACTCGCTCGCCGTAATTTCCGCTTGAAGCGTCAATTCACCATCATCGGCATCGGATTGTGCTGCCATATGGCTTCCTATGCGATCCGGAGTAAAAAAGGTATCGATTAGCTATCGTAGTACTGTTGTTCGAACTGGAGCACGTTGTCACAGCCGAAAAAGTCGAGACAGTGTTGGTGGACCCAAACGCCGAGTTGGTCGTCTTTGATCAAGAGGCCTTTTTCCGGACCATGCCAGCAAATGGCACACGAATTCGGCGTCCGTTTCAGGGTCGATCCGCAGGCCGGACATATCTTTGGATCGTGGTCAGGCCCCGTGTACATGTTGTATCTTGGCTTTGAATTCCTCGTACGAACAGTCCATCCATTGGCCCTCAAATCGGCCGTGACAGCTATTACAGAGCGATATGAGATTGTCCATGGTGTTCGAGTCGTCCGGGTTCTCGAAGCACCGTCTGGGCGTGATGTGATGGACATGGATGTTGTCTGT
>Ga0102942_1000480_pt1 | contig 14834 bp, 10 predicted proteins | sample SalPon2_C_H2O_MG_FD_78171 | JGI IMG/M metagenome (GOLD analysis project Ga0102942, IMG submission 78171) | Salt pond water microbial communities from South San Francisco under conditions of wetland restoration - Salt Pond MetaG R2_C_H2O_MG | ecosystem: Environmental > Aquatic > Non-marine Saline... | reverse complement strand
TACGCCCTCTTCCCACACAAGACCGTGGCTGAAAACATCGGGTTCGGATTGAAGATGGAGGGCGTAGCTGAACCGGAGCGGGAGGAGCGTATAGCGGAGTTCTTGGAACTGGTCGATCTACCGGGGTATCAGGACAGATACCCCGAGCAGCTATCCGGGGGGCAACAGCAGCGTGTCGCACTCGCGAGGGCGCTCGTCATCGAACCCTCCGTCCTGCTCTTGGACGAACCCCTGTCCAACCTGGATCTCAAACTCCGCAAGGAGATGCGCTTCGAACTCAAGCGGATTCAGGAGGAACTCGGGATTACGACCATCTACGTAACTCACGACCAGGAGGAGGCACTGGCAATGAGTGACCGTATCTTGGTGATGAACGATGGGAGGGAGGCCCAGATCGGCTCGCCGACTGAGATATACAACAACCCCGAGAACGAATTCATCGCGAATTTCATCGGAGAAGCCAATATCATCACGGGAACGGTGTCGGAACCCGGATCCGACAAAGTTGGAATCGACGTGGATCTTCCGGGTGCAGGGATTGTCGAAATCCCAACGGATAGCGTCACGACCCCGATGGCCGTAGGCGACGAGATCATGGTAAACATTCGCCCGGAAAACGTGCGTATCTCCCCAATCGGCCAGAACCATCCCGAGCCGGTGCTTTCGGGCACCCTCACGACGTCGACGTTTCACGGCAAGAATACGAGACATTTGGTCCAAGTCGATGAGCAGGAGTTCATTGTCGAGACGAGCGGTCAGTCCGCTGCTGGGGAGTATACGCACGGCCAGGAGGTCGGCCTGACCTGGGATCCGGCGGATATCCTCGTAATAAAAAATGGGCGCGGTAACCAAAATTCGTAATATGATCGACTTATCAAGTCTCTCGGAGCGGTTCGATGTGATCCTCCAGCGACACCCGAATCTACCTGCGACCATTCAGTTGCTTCCGGCCACACTCTGGTACGTCCTGATTTTCGGGCTCTCGATGACGTTCATTTTCTCATTTAGCTTCCTCACGCAAGTCCCCCCACAAGACGCAGATGTGAGTGCGACATTGGCCAACTACGTATTCGTGCTGTCTCAGTCCGTCTACGTTGAGACGATCATCTACTCGCTGCTGGTCGCGCTCGTCACGACGGTGGCGTGTCTGATCCTCGCCTATCCGCCCGCCTATTACCTCGCGATGGTGCGTGAGAACAAACAGACGCTGCTCTTGGTCTTGCTGATCTTGCCCTTTTGGATAAATATCGTCATCCGAACGTTTGCCTGGCGGTTGGTGTTCAGCCAGAACGGTGTCCTCGATTGGTTCTTTGCGGACCAGCTGGGGGTTGTAGATGATTTCAACTTACTGTTCTCAGACCCGGCCGTCGTGATCGGACTCATCCACGTCTTCCTCCCGTTCATGATCATCCCGATCTACGGCTCATTGATCGATATCGATAAGTCACATGTGGAAGCAGCGAAGAACCTAGGAGCCAATAAGGCGCAAGCATTCTACGAAGTCACGCTGCCCCAGAGTAAACCCGGGATCGCAGCGGGTGTCCTGTTCGTGTACATTCTATCGGCAGGGGCATTCGTGACGCCACAGCTCCTCGGAGGGACGGGCCAGCGGATGATAGCGAACATCATCGGTGATCTGTTCGTCTCCATCCGCGCATGGGAGCGAGGAAGTGCACTGGCGATCGTCTTCTCGGTCGTCATCATTATTGCTGTCTATATATTCAACCGAATGGTCGGGTTGGAGGACCTCTATGGAGGTGAATCATGAATCTCTTGAACAGGGCGCTCCAGCGCGTCGAGATTTCGGAAGCCCGAACCTCACAACTCCTAGGTATCTTCTCGGTCATTACCTACGTCTTCCTCTATGGTCCCGTGATCCTCGTCGCGATATTATCATTCACGACCGAAACAATCCCGACGTTCCCCCCGAAGGGATTCACCCTGAATTGGTACTTTAATCTCTTTCCACCCGAACCATATAACGAACGGATATTCTCGTCGCTCCTCGAGAGCATCCAACTGGGTGTAATCACGGCAATCATCACCGGTGCTATCGGAACGCTGGCGTCGCTCGGTATGGTCCGTAACAAGTTCGATAGTCGGTGGATCAACAGCTCGAATTTGAGACTGTTCTTCATCTTACCGATCGTCATCCCGTGGATCGTTACCGCCGTTGCCGTTCTCATCCTCTACGGTGCGCTCGACATCGTCGGTAACTACAGCACCCTCGTCATCGGTCACGTCCTGATTACCCTCCCGTTCACGATTCTTATCGTCTCCGCGCAGCTTTACGGGTTTGATCGATCTCTCGAGGAGGCCGCCATGAATCTAGGCGCCTCTCGTATTCGGACGTTCTACGAAGTCACGCTCCCACTGATCGCGCCGGGAATCTTTGCGGGGATGTTGTTCGCGTTCACACTCTCGTTCGATAATTTCACCCAGACATTCTTTTGGGCAACTCGGACGGAGACGTTGCCGATCGTCATCTTCTCATCCATCGAACGAGGGTATGACCCATCGATCAACGCGATCAGTACGCTCATCGTCATCTTCTCACTCAGTATCGCACTCATTGGGGAACGACTCTCCAGACGAGTACTATCGTAGTATTCGGAGATATTCTGGTCGTGTTAGCTTTGGCATTAATTCCACCAGATGACGAGAGCTTGGAGCCATGATTCTGCGGTCGTCGGCTTCGCGTTGCTGAAATATTTGAAAACAAAAAGGTTCGGTTTCACCTCACAAAAAATATATTCGACAGCATTCCGATTGCCATGGAGTTCGTATCTGCAATCGAGGCCGTATCAATCGAGGGCAGTTTGGAGCCATTTGGCGGCATCGACGAGAAACACGGCGGATTCGACATCGTGTTTCTCCCGCAGTTCGCTGAGGAATAGTTCGGTAAGACCGGTCGCAGAGGTCGTAAAGAGCCGAACATGAATGAATTGGTTTGTTTCGGGATCGATAGCAGTGTACAGCCAGTATTGGTGGCCGTCGAGTCGAATCACGGTTTCATCGAGCGCGATGTGGTTCGAGCTCGCTCCGCCGTTGGGGTGTAAATCGGCCTTGTGCACCCAGTCGTGGACGGCAGTTCGAGAGTGCTCGACACCCAATATCTCAAGAATTGCGATTGTACTTGAAAGTGATAGTTCTGCCAAGTACAGCTGAATACCGAGCCGCATCGCGAACTCGGGTGTCCGCTGACGCTCCACAAACTCTAATTTGATCCAGTCGTTATCACCGCTGAGGCGGCTGATTTCGGTCATGAATCACTTAGAAATCAACACGTTTGACTCTTTACGCTTGACCTAACACGACTGCTGATTCCATGCGAAGGCAAATGCCTGCAACCAATTTTCAGCGGTGCTTGGTTCGACATGGCTAAGTATGTTTGGTAATTGGTAAATTAGCTGTTTTAGTTTTCTAAATATATGTTCGACGGTGTTCCGATTCCCCTGTGTAACATGCTGGAATCGGGGCTCGAGGCGATGGCAGACCGCCTGCAACCACGGAGCACTGTCGACGAGATGTTTCTCGCGAAGTTCAGAAAGGAACATCTCGGTTAATGCCTGTGTTCTCGTCGAATAGAGCCATACGTGGAGCAGGCGATTGGTGTCGGGATCGACGGCGGCGTACAACCAATATTGCTGGTCATTGAGTTGGATCACGGTTTCATCGACCGCAACGTGATCCGGGTCGGCACCATCTCCGGGCTGTAAATCAGCCTTCTGCACCCAGTTGTGAACGGTGGCCCGACATCGTTTGATACCCAAAATATCAATAATTAAGATAGTATTTGAAAGTGATAATCTAACCAGAGAGGGTCGAATACCGAGTTTCATCGCTGTCTCGGGGCCTCTCGCTCCACAAATTCTAATTCGAAGCGGTCGCTATCACCGATGAGGCGGTCGATTTTGAGCATAGACCACTCAAAAACCGTACCGCCTCATCCTTGCTCCTTATCTGAACACCGCCCGTCAAGTAAGGAAAATATTCGAGTGTAAGGTGACTCTACACTATGTAAGAAATGACGATCGCAGAAGCCGCCACGATCACGAGTAAAGGATAGGTGACAATCCCGAAACGGACTCGAGAGCGACTCGGACTCGAGACTGGTACCGAAGTCGAATTTATGATAGATGTCGACGGGACTGTCCGGGTCCGTCCAAAAGAACCGGCGATGGAGCGGCTCCAGGCGGTCAAGCAGAAACTCGCGACACACGATGTCGACGTAGAAGCGATGCGACGCGAATCGAAAGCAGTGTGGAGTTCATACTACGTCGAGGATTCGTCGTGATTTTTCTCGACTCGTGGGTGTGGGTTGAGTATCTCTTTAGCGGTGACAAGGACGCGGCCGCTGCGGCAGCAATCGACCGTGCGAATGCCCCTGATGAAGGCGGTCTCATCACGCCGACAATTCTTGCGGAAGTCTCATACCGCATCCGCGTGGTTGAGGATGAGACCACTGCTGAAGAGACCGTCCGTGCGATGCGTGCGTACGAGTATATCGACAGCGTTCCGCTGATCGACGCCATCGACGAATACGCCGCTGCCCTCCGGTTCAAATACTACGCGCCGGGAGAAGAGATGTATCCTACGCGGATGCGATACACCTCGCGACCGCCATTCGCTACGACGAGTGCGACGCCCTCTATTCGGGTGATCCTGACTTCGACGGGGTTGATGAGATTGAGACGGTTATCCTGTGGCCTGGCCGTCATGTTGTCGACTTCGATGCGGGACTGTCGATCCAGAACGGGAAGTGATCCTTGTGCCATCGTGCTTCCCGTAATGAGTCTCGTTCAGTCCCGCCTGCGATGCCTTGTAGTCGACGTGGGTGAGACTGAACGGGGCCGCGTCCTGTGTGACCTTGGACGTTCACGGGCGCTCCGTTCTCGTGAGCCAACCAGAAGTCCCGCGACTTCTGGTGACGACACACGGACCGCAGGCCGGCGGCCGAGGACCGCAGCGAGTCTCGGGAGCCCAGGACGCGGGGGCGTTCGAGGCGGGTCCAAGCGGGACACTGATAACTCGAGCGTGACTTCACCACGACTGCTCCGTTCGAACCGGGGATTTAAGCTAATTCTCTGTAATCGTCGGATAGACGCCGAGTCGACGCCAGCGATGTCACGCGATGAGTCAGCCGCCGACACGGTCGCTCGCTCGCACCTCCGGATCACGCCGGCGACTGAGCGCCTCGATCCGGCAACCGTCCACACGCAGTGTCGCCGACTCCACGCCCTCGCCGACTCCCAGTCCGGGCTCCAGTCTCTCTTCGACCGGTCTGACCCACCCACGATCGAGTTCTGTCTCCACAGCGATGGCACGCGAATCGAGTATCTCGTCGGCTGCACCGGCGACGACGCCGCAACGACCCTCGACGCTCTCGATCGGCTCTGCCACACCCTCTTCCCGGACAGCTACGCGATCGAGCGTGTCGAGCGGGCACCCGAGGCCCTCGTTCCGACGACAGCTGACGCCGACCCACAGGCCCTCGTCTGCGAAGGCCATCCCGACCGCCGTCAGGACTGGCAAACCCGCCTCACGCCCTTCGAGCAGTTTCGGACCGACGACCACGCTCGCATCCCACTCGCCACCGTCGTCGAGACGATGGCCGCGACGGACGTCCCCCTGGTCTATCAGGCGCTCATCCAACCGTATCCGGACTGGACCGCCGCGGCCGACGACCGGCGCGCCGCCATCGAAGCTGGCCAAGACACGCTCGGCGGCCAACTCATCACGTCGCTCACAGGGGTCGATGCCCCGACCGCGGACGCCGACCCAACTCGTGAGGGATCGGGCGCGGCCGACGCCCTCCCGGCCTCGGATCGGAGCCGACTCGAGGCGATCGATGCCACGGACGCCACGCGATCGTTCGTCGTGAACGTGCGCCTCGTCGCTGGCGAGGGTGACGGTGACGAAGACCCAGTAGCCGAACTCACGACCGCCTTCAGCGAGTGTTCGGGGCCACACTATTCGCTCACCATGCGCCGACTCGACGGTGACGCGGCTCGCGACGTGGCTACCGCGATTCGTGAGCGCACGGTCGACCCCCCAACCTACGACTCGCTCCGCGCTCGCCTCCCCGGCACGACCGTCCGGAGTCGCGGCCTCGTCGTCGACGCCGCGGCACTCGGGAATTTCTGGCTCCTCGACGGGTCTGCCCTCCCGACTGCGAGTCGACGCGCCCTCGACGTCACGCCGAGCGACCGGACGCCACACGCCCGCCCACCCGATCCCATCCTCGACACCTACGATGGACCGGGGCTCACGCTCGGCCGCCCACAAACGCAGGACGGGACTGTGCGTGACGACCCGATCGCCCTCCCGCCCACGCTGCAACGCCTGCACACCGCGTGGTTCGGCCGCACTGGCTCGGGGAAGTCCACGTCGCTCGTCCGCGCCATCCGTGACAACCACGCCGCGACCGACGGCGCCGATATCCTCATCGACCCGAAGGGCGACGGAATGGCTACCGACTACCTCCGCGCCCACTACGCCCGGTACGGCCATCTCGACAACGTCCTGTATTTCGACTGCAGCGAGGTGCTCCCCGCCATCTCCTTTTTCGACGTGCGCGCCGACGTTGCGGCCGGCGTCCCACGCGCAACGGCCGTCGACGATGTCGTCGATCACTACCTCGAGATCCTCACGGCACTGATGGGTCGCGATCGCTTCGAACAGGCCGTCCGCGCGCCCGACATCATCCGCTTTCTCGTTCGGGCGCAGTTCGATCCCGTCCACGGCGATGATGCGTTCACCCATCGCGACCTCCACGGCGCCGCCCGCCGGATGCACGAACGGCAGTCGGCACCCGCCGTCTCGAATCCCGATCTCGAACGGATGCTCGGGGGCGTGGTCGCCAACCGCGCCCGGACGTTCGACGAGGTGATGCAGGGCGTCGCGAATCGACTGGAGAAGGTGCCGACCGATCGCCGACTGGCTCGGCTGTTCAATCACGTGCCCGACGAGATCACGACCGCTGCTGACGCGGTGGCGACGACCGATCCACCCGCGGCGACGACAGCGACCGTCGATGCCGCCTCGACAGTTGGTGCGTCCGACGACGCGACTGCCGAGTCCGCGTCTGGTGTTGGGTCACTGTCCGACCCCGATTCCGAGTCCGGTTCCGATACGCCCGGTGCCGATCCCGCCACCACGGCTGCAACCGATCCATCGACTCCTGTCCCTGATGACGCCCACTTCGACCTCGGCCAGTATCTCGACGCGAACGTCGTGCTCATCCTCGATCTGGGTGGCCTCCGCATCGAGACGCGTCGCGCGATGACGCTCGTCCTCCTCTCGAATCTGTGGACCGCCCTTCGGCGCCGTCGACAGCGTCGCGATGCCGACCAGTTGCCGCTCGTGAACTGTTACGTTGAGGAGGCGGCCAGTATCGCCGCGACGGATCTCATGACCACCCTGCTCGCCCAGGCCCGCAGTTTCGACTGCGCGCTCACCCTCGCCATGCAGTTCCCGAGCCAACTCGATCAGGCCGACCCGACGGGGGCCGCGACCGACGAGGTGCTGAACAACATCGGGACGATCCTGACCGGCCCGATCGGTGTCGATCAGGGCCTCGCCGAGCGACTCGCCACCGCCGAGACGCCCGCTTCGGACGTGGCGAATCGCCTCCGAAGCCTCCGCCGTGGGCAGTGGCTCGCCAGCCTGCCCGCGGCGTTCGACGCGCCGGCCCCCCAGCCGTTTCAACTCCAGTCCGCCCGGCCACCTGCGGGGCATCCGGCCGCCGAGGCGTCCGTCGACGCCCCCGACGCCGCCACCGAGGCCATCGCCGACGCGACTCGGCGCACGCGTGACCGGGCGGGCGTTACGCTCGTCGATCCCGACCCCGCCGCTGACGCCGACGGTGAGGCAGCGACCGATCCCGACCGGCGCGTCGACTCCGCGTTACCCCACACGATGCGGCTCCCGTCGTGGGTAGAGTACGATGGCGATATTCACGCCCTCCGCTGTGACGCCTGTGACAATCGCTACGACCCGTCGCAGGCGGGGATGCAGCGAGCGATCGCCTGCTGTCACGATCCCGACGCAGTGATGCGGGACGACATCCCCATCTGCGAGCTGAATCTGAAGCTTACGCCCGAGGAGCGAGCCGATAGCGAGTGGTCCGACGCCCAGCTCATGTTCCTGCAGGCCGTCTACAACGCCCAGCAGTTACGGTACGACCCGCCGGGCTACGATCTCCTGCGTGACTCCATGCTCCGCTTGCAGGAGTACGTCGGCATCGACCGCGATGCGGTCGACGAACTCCTCGAGACGGATCTCCTGCGCCACGATACGGATCACCCCCATCGGCTGTATTCGGTCTCACCTGCGGGCCGGGACGTGATCGGCGAACACTACCGCCAGGGCGTCGATTATGGCCACGGACAGGGTGACTTAGAGGAGTCGAGCCAACACGTCTTCGCCGTCGAAGTGGGGCGACGCTGGCTCGAACAGGAGTACGTCGCCGATCCCGACTCGCCCGTCGTCGAGGTGGTGCCGTACTACGATCTGGATGGCCACCATCGCCTCGATATCGCGGGGGTCGATGCGGATGGGGCGATTCGGGTGGCCGTGGAGGCCGAGCGCGTGAACCACGATCTCCGCGAGGCCGTCCCCGACGATTTCGACAAGATCGCCGCGTGTGAGGTGGACGAGGCGATCTGGATCGTGATGACCCAGAGCGCGGGCCACGACGTGCTGCAGGCGCTCAACGACCCGCCCGATGGCACGCCGCGCGTCGAGAAGACGTACGCGGAGACGACGCCGCCCCAGCAGTTCCGCATCGACACGCCGGGGTTGACGGCGATGTATCCGGCTGAGTGGCTGCGGGCGCGACTGCAAGCCTAGGGCCGACCGTCGTGGTCTGCCCCGGGCGGCGCCGGTCGTGCCGACGGCAGCCGACCGCGTCCGTCCGCCGTTGGCCGTGCGGCTGTCCGTGGCTGGCCACTTCGGGCGGCCTCGCTCAGTTCAGTCGCTCGTGACCGCGATCGTGCGTGCCGACTCGGTGGGACAGGACGTGCACTGGGCCACGTGACCGGGCCGCAGTGGCGTGCACGGTGCTTGGCGCGTCCGGAACGCCGGGTCTCACGTCGATCGATGCGCATGCCGGCGATATACTAAAGCAGTTGACAGTCGAACACGCGGTGATGACGCTCCAGCTTGAAAGCCCCGCGTTCGCTCACAATGGCCGGATTCCGGATCGGTGTGGCTATGCACGGGCGAACGTCAACCCCCCATTGCGCATCAGCGGGGTGCCGAGCACGGCGGCCTCATTGGCGCTCGTGGTTGACGACCGGGATGCGCTCGCTCCGGCCGGCAAGGTCTGGGATCTCTGGGTCGTCTGGAATATTCCGCCCGATATTGGGCTGATTCCGGAGGGCTGGGCGGCGTCGGTCGCGAGTGAGGGTAAAAATGACTTTGGCAAAGTGGGCTATGTGGGGCCGAATCCACCGGACACGGAACATACGTATCGCTTCCGCCTGTACGCGCTCGATGTGCGCCTCGGACTGCCGACAGGGGCGACGAAAGACCGACTCGAGACCGTGATGGTCGGTCGTATCGTCGCCGAGGCGTCGCTTGCGGGAACGTTTCCGCCTGCACACAGTGAGCCGGCGTCTGGAGAGCCGCTGCTACCGGGCTGCTCGGCGACCAAGCACGAAGACCAGGAGGGCGATCAGGGACGCGCCGAGGAGTGATTCCAGGCCCGCGAGCAACTGGCTTTCCGGCCCGGCTGGCGTGATATCCCCGTAGCCAAGTGTGGTGAAGGTCACGACGCTAAAATACAGGTTGGCTAACAGTATTTCGACCGGCGCTGACACTGCGCTGTCCCAACCGGACAGCAGTGCAAACGAATGGGTCGACGGGATCGGTCGGACGTTGACACCGCTCGTTGCGGCGTACAGGCCGCTGAACACCCCGATGATAACCGCCCCCGTCAGGATAATTCGCCATGGACTCTCCCCGTACAACATGATCGCTCGCGCGATCGTTTGTTGGCTGTATCGAAAGCCAGCCACGAGTTTGCGTTCCCCGATCGGAAACCGTTTGGCGGCCTGTTTGTATTGGCGTCGCTCGAGATCCTTGCGGCGAACTGAGCAGTGCGCTTGCAGTTGGGGGCGTGCACTCCGGCCGCTGAGTTCCTCGATCGAATGGTAGAAGCTCTTTGCTTTCGAGATGTCCGTGTCTGTGCCCGGATACAGCGGATCGTACACACACACCGGAATTGCGCTAATGCGTCGCAGTCGATAGGTCGAGTCGGTGCGTGCGTCGCCGGGCTGCCCGAGAAACTGTGTTTCGTCGTCGATTCTGACATCGCTGATGACGGCCCCCGAGAGAGACGCGCCACGCAAGTCGGTGCCGAACAACGTGGCGCGACTCAACAGCGCTTGTTCGACCGCGGCCTCGGTGAGGTCGACGCCCGTTAACCTGGCGTCGGTGAGATCGGCCCGCGTCAACGTGAGCGGGTCCTCGATGGTCGCTTGTGTGAGCGTAAACCCATGTGCCAGTGCGGCGTCCGTGAAGTCGGCGCCGGTCTCGAACTGGCAGTGAAAGGTCGCATCGTCAGTGAAGGTGGCCTCGCGGAAACTCGTGTCTGCCAGTGTCGCTTCGCTGAACTCCGCGGGTGCGGCAAATGTCGCCCGGTCGAACTCGGCGTCGGTGAGCGTGGCATCGGTGAAGCGCGCCTCACTCTCGAATACCGCCTCCCGGAAGTCGGCTCCGTCCGCGATGGTGATCCCTCGGAAGTTGGCGAGTCCGGCGATCGTCAGTCGTCGGAACGTCGCGTGCGCACAAAACCGTGCCTCCGGGAAGTACGCGACATCGTCGAACGCGGTCTCTTGGAACGTCACTCGGTCCCTGAAGATCGCGGCTCGAATGTCGGTGTAGTTCTCGAACCGCGCCCCCTCAAACGTGGCCACGCGGAAGTCAGCCCCTCTAAAATATGCCTCGTCTTCGAAGGCGGCATCCCGAAAATCCGCTCGCTCGGTGACGGTTAAGTCGTTGAATTGGGCGATGTGCTCGATGGTCGTCCCTCGAAACCGTAGCGCCCCGGTACACGTTGCCCCGTCGAAGTACGCCCAGTCGGTGAACGTCGCAATCCGAAAGTCGGCTCGGTCCGTGAACGTTGCATCGCGGAAGTCCGCCCAGTCGTCGAAGCGGGCGCCTCTGAAGTCTGCACTGCCGTTGAACCGTGTGCCGGCAAAGTCGACTCGGTCGTGAAATACTGCGCCAGTCAGCAAGAGGTCCGCGTCGATGGTGTCGATGCCGCCGACAGGCCCCTCGAATGTTGCATGTTTGAGATTGAGCGGGGCCGCCCCTAATCCAGCGAGCGTCTCGCTGAGCGGCTCGAACGCGCCGAAGTTCGCGCCAATGAACTGCTGGGTTTGCCGTTGGACGGCCGGATCGCGACTGTTCGCGGCCCGGGCGAGGGTGGCGTCGACGGCGCGCATCACGTCGTGGTCCGTTTTGGCATGCAGTGGCAGGTGAAAGATGCACAGCGACTCGCCGTCGACCGTCTTCTCGGCGGCGTGGGGACACGCCCAGGCGTCCCCTTGATTCAACTCGTCGGCGGTCACGTAACACTCCCTCCCGTCTTGGCCGCTCCACGTGTCCGGCGGCGTGAGAACGAACTCACAAGTCTCGCTAGTGGTTGGCATACTAACATTTCTGCATGATTCGTCAAAACAGTTCGGGTGGCCAGGTGGGTGGCTCTCGGGCCACCTGGGTCTTGTCGGGCCGTGTGTGAGTGGTCATACGTGGGTCGACGGCTTGTAGGGGGCGTATACGGTGGCTTGTGGGTCCACAGCCAGTGGCTGGGGGGTCATAATCGGCGTTTCCCACCGGATGCACGGCTGGTTCGCCGAGGTATGAGTGTGTGCCCGGTTCGGTTCTGGCTCGCTTCGTCGCCCCTGTGTGTCGCCGATTCGGTGCGTACGCGGTCTCTACCGCCCGCGTTGCACGTGGGTCGGGGGCGCGGCGCTCGCTCTGTGGGCGCCATTCATCCGCGAATCGCCAGACGGCATCCGATTATGACGATTTCGCCCCCCGCCAATTGCCTGTCTCGGCCCCCTGTCAACCACCCGTGCTGTGCGCGATCCCCGTCCTGCGCCCCGCTGCGACCCGTGTGGGCGCGTGTGTGCCCGGGCCGTGCTTGTTGTCTAGCTCCGTTGGTGCAGGGGGGTGTCAGCTGTTCTTGCGGATGCGACGACCACTTATGATTGCATACGGGCCCGCGTATACCGGCGTAAAACCGGGCTCAAACGCCCAAATCCGATTATGAAACTACAACCTGAACCGACCCGAACGTTCATACCCGAATCCGGGGCCACGGTGGGTAGCCATGCGCCACGACCGATCGACATCCGGCGGCATCACCGGCGAGACTGAAATCGTCACCACCGATGGTCTGGCTCGTGTTGCGACACTCACTCCCGGTGACGACGTCTACACGCTTGACCTCGACACGGGACTGGCGACGACGACAGCCATCCGCGCAGTTGAACGGCGGGTCGTCGACACCCTCGTTGCGATCGAGACGCGACGGGCGGACCTTCGGGTTGCTCCCGACACCCCGATTCCATTCACGACGCGGTATGTCCCCGATCCACGTATCGTCCGCGCGGATGCCGTGGCCACTCGCGCAGCCTACCTTTTCGTGAACACGTGGCGCTCCCCGCCAACCCCGGAACCGACCCAGGTGGATATCACCGAGTGGCTCAACCATGATGAGTACGAACTGTGCGCGACGTTCGAGGCGCACGGGCACACGGTTCGGGCAGCGTTGCCGGCCGACTGTGAGCCAGTCCGTCGAAACGATGTCGTAGGCTACTGTTTCGATCCGGCCACGTTCAAGCGACATCAGGCGACGATCGAACGACTCGCCGACCACGTCGCGATCCACGCTGGGCCGAACCACCACCGACGCCCGTATCGCTTCGCTGCCGACGACTTGCTCCGGTTTCTCGGCTGGTACATCACCGAGGGGAGTGTGTATTGGCCCGAGACGAGCCACACGGCACAGGTGAAAATCGCGCAAGAAACACCGTCGCATCGGCGAGCGATCACCTCGCTGTTCGAGCGGCTTGGGATTTCGGTGTCTCGGGATGCCTCCAAATTCCAATTCGGCTCGGTCGTCTTTGGCCGACTCGTGGAACGCCTCTGCGGAGCGACCAGCCGAACAAAACAGCTGCCACCCTTCATTTGGGACTGGTCACAGGCCCACCAGCGACTCCTCCTCGACGTTCTCCTCAAGGGTGACGGGAACGACCGCGGCACCTACTATACGACGAGTGAGCGCCTCGCGACGGGGCTGCTTCGCCTCTGTCTCGAGTGCGGGATCAAACCGCGGTACGCACGCCGGGGCGATATGTGGCGGGTGTATGTCCGCGATGTGAACGACGGATTTCGCCCGGATCGGCATGTGCGTCGGATTCCTCCTGGACAGGACGTGTATCGACTCCACCTGTATGAGGGACAGGTGATCATGGCCGGGCGAAACGGTCGCTTCCAGTGGGTTGGAGTGGGTGACGATCGGTAGCGTCTGCGTTTACGCAATCCGGACGGGACGGTCACTGCGACGCTCGTGATCCGCGGGGTTCGTGGGGCGGTGGCGGACCGACACGCTGTCGCAGCAACACGATTCCCCCGCTCCCCCGCACCCATCTAATCGATAACTTGATACATGCGGCCAGTGTGGATCCAATAGATGCATCGACGCACCGTACGCTGGCGTTCTCTCGTCGGCAGCGGTGCGTCCGTCGCCATTATCGGGGCCCTCCAGTAGCCCCATTCAATACTCCTCCGCCGATTTCACTCGTCCACACCACTCACCAACCTGCGGTGTCGCCGGTCCGTCCGACGACGAGACGACCGCTTCCGACTCACGATGGCAAAACACACGACAGTCTCCGAGGAATCGCCCACACGAACAGTTACAACCGGCGCTGAGGCCGTCGTCGCGGCGCTAGAAGCCGCGAACGTTCAGCACGCCTTCGGCGTGCAGGGCGGGGCGATCATGCCCGTCTACGACGCCCTGTATTACTCCGACATCCGCCACGTCACGATGGCTCACGAACAAGGAGCCGCTCACGCTGCCGACGCGTACGGCATCGTCGCTGGCGAGCCGGGCGTCTGTCTGGCCACGTCAGGCCCCGGCGCGACCAACCTCGTCACGGGACTGGCCGATGCGGACATGGACTCCGACCCGGTAGTGGCCCTGACCGGACAGGCACCCTCCGACCTCATCGGCAAGGATGCCTTCCAGGAGGTGGATACGAGAGGGATGACGGCGCCCGTGACGAAGACGAACTACCTCGCGACCGATCCGGACACGGTCGGAGACACTGTCGGTGAAGCGTTTGCGGTCGCACGCGATGGCCGGCCGGGGCCGACCGTGGTGGACTTGCCCAAGGACATCACCTTGGCCGACGCCGATGGCGCGCCCGACGACGGCCGACGAGCGGGTAGCGTCGAGAATTCCAACACTGCCGACCGCGGAGCCGTCACGGCGGCCGCAGATGCACTCGCGAACGCCGAGCGACCCGTCGTCCTCGCCGGTGGCGGCGTCGTCAAAAGTGGCGCCTGTGACGGGCTCCGGCAGTTCGCCGACACGTACGGCGTTCCTGTCGTGACGACGATGCCCGGTATCGGCTCGTTCCCGGAAGACCACGACCTCGCGATGGCGGTCGCGGGCATGCACGGCACCGGATACGCGAACATGGCCCTCCAGCACTGCGACGTGATGCTCGCGGTTGGGACCCGATTCGACGACCGCCTCACGGGCAACGTGGAGTCGTTTGCACCCCATGCCGAGATAATCCACGTCGATGTCG
>Ga0102942_1000466_pt1 | contig 15059 bp, 12 predicted proteins | sample SalPon2_C_H2O_MG_FD_78171 | JGI IMG/M metagenome (GOLD analysis project Ga0102942, IMG submission 78171) | Salt pond water microbial communities from South San Francisco under conditions of wetland restoration - Salt Pond MetaG R2_C_H2O_MG | ecosystem: Environmental > Aquatic > Non-marine Saline... | reverse complement strand
GGAAAGGGATGGACAAGATGCTCGTCGACTCGATGGGCGACGTCACCATCACGAACGACGGCGTCACCATCCTGCAGACGATGGACATAGACAACCCGACCGCCGAGATGATCGTCGAGGTCGCCGAGACGCAGGAGGACGAGGCCGGCGACGGTACGACGAGCGCGGTCGCGATTGCCGGCGAACTCCTCAAAAACGCCGAGGACCTTCTGGAGCAGGACATTCACCCGACAGCCGTCATCAAGGGCTTCAATCTCGCGAGCGAGTACGCCCGCGAACAGGTCGACGAGGTCGCCACGCGGGTCGACCCCGACGACACGGAGACGCTGAAGAACGTCGCCGAGACGTCGATGACCGGCAAGGGCGCCGAACTCGACAAGCAGACCCTCGCCGACCTCGTCGTGCGCGCGGTGCAGGGCGTCACCGTCGAGGCGGACGACGGCTCGCACGTCGTCGACCTCGCGAACCTGAACATCGAGACCCACACGGGACGCGCGGCCGGCGAGTCCGAGCTCCTCACCGGCGCCGTCGTCGACAAGGACCCCGTCCACGACGACATGCCGACGTCGTTCGAGTCGGCCGACGTCCTCCTCCTCAACGACCCGATCGAGGTCGAGGAGGCCGACGTCGACACCGCCGTCAACGTCGACTCCCCCGACCAGCTCCAGAAGTTCCTCGACCAGGAGGAGAAGCAGCTTCGCGACAAGGTCGACCAGATCGTCGAGAGCGGGGCCGACGTCGTCTTCTGCCAGAAGGGCATCGACGACCTCGCCCAGCACTACCTCGCGAAGGAGGGCGTCCTCGCGGTTCGCCGCACGAAGAAGTCCGACCTGAGCTTCCTCAAGAACGTGCTCGGCGCGCCGATCGTCACCGACCTCGACTCGCTCACCGCGGACGACCTCGCGGTCGGCTCGATCGAGCGCGACGAGGAAGACGGGCTGTTCTACGTCGAGGGCGAGGACGCCCACGGCGTCACCCTCCTGCTGTACGGCACGACCGAACACGTCGTCGACGAGCTCGAGCGCGGCATCGAGGACGCGATCGACGTGGTCTCCGCGACCGTCTCGGACGGCCGCACGCTCCCCGGCGGCGGCGCCATCGAGGTCGAGCTCGCCAGTCGGCTCCGCGACTACGCCGACTCCGTCTCCGGCCGCGAACAGCTCGCCGTCGAGGCGTTCGCCGACTCGCTGGAGCTCATCCCCCGCGTGCTCGCCGAGAACGCCGGACTCGACGCCATCGACCTGCTCGTCGACCTGCGCGCGGCCCACGAGGGCGGCGACGCGCACGCCGGGCTGAACGTCTTCTCCGGCGAGGTCGAGGACACGGCCGCGGCCGGCGTCGTCGAGACGGCCCAGGCGAAGGAGCAGGCGATCGCCTCCGCCGCCGAGGCCGCGAACCTCGTGCTGAAAATCGACGACATCATCTCCGCGGGCGACCTGTCGACCGGCGGCGACGGCGACGAGGGCGGCGCCCCGGCCGGCGGCATGGGCGGCATGGGCGGCATGGGCGGTGCGATGTGAGCGTCGGATAGGCAATCACTCACACCCCCACGTCGGTCAGACCGCACATCACTCGTCGAACACGCACGCTCGCGTTCCCCCACTTCGTTTTTTACCTGCTAGCCGGCGATCCACGGCGCTCGTCAGTGAATCACGTCGGCAGCAACCGACGGCATAGCAGATGACAGCACCGCAGCTGGACGCTTAATAAACGAAAGAATTCGGTCGGCGGACCGCGGCGGGCTTACTTGCCTTGGCGGTCGTTGCCGGTGACGCTCGGGCGGGTCTTCTCCGTGCCCTTGCCGCGCTTGCGCTGACCGCGGCCCTTCGTGCCGGCCGAGGTGAGCCCGCGGAAGGCGCGCCCGCGGTGGTCGTCCGAGGTGATCCAGCCGAGGTCGTCGTCGTTCTCGATCGCGGGGTGAGCGGGATCGACCAGGATCACTTCGTGCCACTTCTGCGAGCCGTCCTCACCGACCCAGTAGGAGTTGAGCACGCGGAGGTTGCGGTACTTCCGCGACGCGCGCTCCTCGGAGATGCGCTGGATCGACTTGCGGCGCGAGAGGCGGTTGACGCCCTGGCGCTTCGAGCGGCGACCCGCCTTGTGGCGCTGCTTGCGCGAGCCGCCCTTGCGGACGCTCACGCGGGCGACGACGACGCCCTGCTTGGCCTTGTAGCCGAGCTCACGGGCCTTGTCGAGGCGCGTGGGGCGCTCGATGCGCTCGATGGCGCCCTCGTCGCGCCACTGCTGTTTGCGCTGCCACTGCAGCTCCGCCAGTTTCCCCTCCTTGGGGGACCGCCACGCCTCCTTGATGTGCGAGTAGAAACTTCGTGCCATATGTGTGTCCGCGGACGGTTGCGATTCAGCCGCGAAGCGGCCACATGTCGTCTCGTCCCGGGGAGCGAGACCCCTGCGGTCCCGACGCCCGGCGGCGAGTGCCCGCTGTGTCCGCACCAGCGAGTTGCCCGTATTTTCCGCGGTTCGCCCTTAACCGCTTCGCTACGGCGTTCGCGTGGGTGCGGGTAGCACGGAGCGCGTCAGTGACGCCACCGGTCGCCCCGCGCGTGGAGGAGCGGCTCGGCCTTCGCGGGGAGTCGAGGGTACCCGGCACCGTCACGGTCGGAGATGCCACGTCGGGTGCCGACCGTGCGGCGCCGACCGCGAGCGCCGCGACTCGCGGGTCGAGGCGTGATAAAGAGGGGCCGCAAGAAGTCGGCTCGTGAGGGCCGGTAGTTAGCGAGTGTGAGTCGCCGCTGCGTTACTCGGTACGCCGCGTAGCGAGGAGCGCAGCCGCGATGAGCGCGACGAGCGCGCCGAAGCCGGGCGTGGGGTCGTCGGTGTCGACTGACGAGAAACGAGTATCTGTGACGGACACCGGTTGTGGGGCAAAGTCCGGCGCCCGCTGCAGTAATTCACTCACGGATTTTGAGCGGGTGGCTCGTCTTGAGCAGGACCGAGACACGCCGTTGGTGACGAGTGCTGTCTGACTGGGCCGGCTTTGATGCGGTCAACTGGCAATTGCGTATATTGCAGGAAAGTCAATACCCCTCACCCCACGACAGCGTGGGTCTTTACGCTATTACTGGTCGCAGCTGCTCAGTAAGGCCACATAACGGATCGTATCGACGATCTTCTGCACGGGCATTCCGCTCACCCGTCGACAAGGCGTTTAGCAATCTAGAGCCCGTACAGGAATGTGGTGCGTGTCCGGGCACGACAATTACCCGGGTAAGGTGTCGTACCCCCACGTACCGTCTTCTCCGACGCCAAGAAGCGTCAGCAAACAGCGGTGTCTCTCATAGAGGCACACTGGCACCAGTTTGCACGGCCCACAAGCGACTGATCATCGCCTGAATTCGTCTGTGACTATTGCTCTCTCCCTTACCCGTCCGCGAACAGCCCGTCCACGATCGTCTCGATCAGCGCGTCCTCCACGCGCTCGTACGACTCGTCGCTTTCGGCGCCGATCGGCGCGTTCCGCGAGCGCGCCGTGAACACGAGCGCGACGAACAGCTCGTCGATCAGCTGCGGGTCGTCGTACCGGAACGCGTCGAGGTCGGCCCACCGCGCGGCGAAGGGCAGGTTCGAGCCGTGCGCCGCCGACGCGATCCCCCCGCCGCCGTCCGCGTCGGCGATCCGGTCCTGTAACGCCCGGAGCTCCCCGTCGACGATCAGCGAGGAGATGAGGGGGTTCGACCGCACCTCCCGCAGCGTCGTCTTCAGGAGGACGCGCACCTCCTCGCGGGGCGTGTCCGCCGCCGCGACCGCCTCGGCGATCGACGCCTCCAGCGCCTCGCGCTCCGCGACGAGCACCTCGACGTACAGCGCCTCCTTCGAGTCGTAGAAGCGGTAGAACGTGCTCGTCCCGATGCCGACCGCCTCGGTCACGTCCTTGATCCGCGCGCGCTCGAACCCGAACCGCTCGAACAGCTCCCGGCCCGCCGCGACGAGCTCGGCCCGGATCCGCTCGCGCTCCTCGTCGGAGAAGCCGCTCATGCCGCCCCCTCGTTCCCGCAGACGCCGACCGGTCGGTGTGTGCTCATGCCCGCCGTTACGAATTCAAAAACAAAGACGTTATTGATTCGTGGATTCACGTGTGGGTGTGAAACGCGCGGCGGCGACGCCCGGCCCGGTTCGACGCGAACGGCCGACGCGGAGCCGCGACCCCGGCGCGACGCCGGATGCGGACCGCCCGGCTCCCGACGCGGGCCCGCGGGACGCCGCCGCGACGTTCGATTCAGCATGAGACGCAACACAGTTCTCGTCGTCGTCGTGGTACTGGCGCTGGTAACGAGCGGAACGGCCGGCTTCGCCGCCGGGGCCGGGTCGTCCGCCGAGGGGACCGCACCGAGCCTCGACGCGGCCGGGGCGACGACCGCGCAGGCCGTCGACGCGGACGCGGGCGGAACGCGCCTCCAGACCGCCGGCCTCGTCCGGGGCTCGCCCGAACTGAGCGTGACGACGCCGGACCCCACGCTCACGCCCGGCCGGACCAACGAACTCGCCCTGCAGATATCGAACGACGGCGACATGGACCTCGGCACCGGACAGACCAGGGAAATCGTCACGACCGCGCGCAACGTGCGCGTGACCGCCGACGCCGGCGGCACGCCCCTCGACGTCGAGACCGGCACCCTCGCGATCGGCTCCGTCACCGAGAACCGACCCGGCGAGGCGACGATCGCCGTGGACGTCCCCGAGGGCGTCGAACGGGGCACCTACGAGGTCGACGTCGAACTGGAGTACTCGTACACCTATCAGCAGTCCGGCGGCGTCACCACCGACCGCGAGAAGACCGTGGACGCAGAGGTCGACGTGCGGATCTCCGACGACGCCCGCTTCGAGGTCGTGAACGTCACGACCGACGCCCGAATCGGCGGCGAGGGCACGCTGGAGGCCCGGATCGAGAATGTCGGCGGCGAGGCCGCCCGCGACGCGACCGTCGTCTTCGAGTCGGCGAGCGGCGGCCTCGCGTTCGCCGGCCGCGCGAGCGACGCCGCGCGGATCGACGAACTGGCGCCGGGCGAGACCGCGACCGTCACCTACGACGTCGCGTTCACGCCGGGCGCGCCCGTCCGCGAGTACGCGCTTGACGGGAGCGTCCGGTTCGAGACGCCGGAGGGACTCGAACGCGCCGACCAGAGCGTCTCCGCCGGCGTGGTCCCCGGCCCCGAACAGCGGTTCTCGGTCGCGGACGTCGAGTCCGACCTCTACGTCGGCGAGGAGGGCGAGATAACCGGGACCGTGACGAACGAGGGGCCGGACGAGGCCCGCAACGTCGTCGTGCAGTTCGCCGAGGGCTCCGCGAACGTGATCCCGATCGAGCGCTCGGTGGCCGTGGGCACGCTGGCGCCGGGCGAGACCGGCGAGTTCCGGCTCCCGATCGAGATCGGCGAGGAGGCGAAGGCGATCGACCGCACCGCCGACCTCGCGGTGCAGTACCGCAACGCCGACTTCGAGGCGCGCGCGTACCAGGACCTAGAGCTCGTGTACGAGGTCCGGCCGGACCGCGAGCAGTTCGAACTGGCGGTCGATGACCGCGAGATCGAGGCGGGCGGCCAGCGCAGCCTCGAGGTGACGGTCACGAACAACCTCGACGAGCCGGTCGAGAACGTCGAGGCGCGGCTGTTCGCGGACTCGCCGCTCGACAGCGGCGACGACGAGGGGTTCGTCGCCGAACTCGAACCCGGCGAGTCGACGACGCTCACGTTCGACCTGTCGGCGTCGGGCTCGGCCACCGCGAAGACGTACCCGGTCTCGTTCGACTTCCGGTACGACGACGCGAACGGGAACAGCCAGCTCTCGGACACGAGCCGGATCCCGATCACCGTCGTCGAGGGCGAGGGCGGGTTCCCGATCGGGCTCGGACTCGGCGCACTGGCCGTCGTCGTCGTGATCGGCGCCGGCGTCTACGCCTACCGGAGACGATAGATGAGCCGAGCGGGCGAGCAGGTCGAGACTGCGGTCACGCGGCTCAACGAGATTATCGTCACGCGACCGCGCGTCGTCGTCGCGCTGTTCCTCGTGGCGACCGCCGTCTTCGCGGGCGGGATGACCGCCGTCGAGACGCAGACCGACGCGACCTCGGGGTTCTCCGAGGACCTCCCCGAACAGGAGGCGCTCGACCGGATCGAGACGGAGTTCGACGACCCGTTCGCGGCCGACCCGGTGAGCACGCAGCTGATCCACGACGGCACCAACGTCCTCGACCGCGAGGAGCTGCTCACGATGCTCCGGCTGCTAGAGCGACTCGACGAGCGCGAGGATCTCCGCGTCGAGACCGCGACCGGCCCCGCGACCATCGTCGCGCAGACGCTCGACCCCACGGCGCAGACGCCGACGGCCCAGCGGCGCGCGGTCGAGTCCGCGACCGACACCGAGATCCGGCAGACGGTGCGCCGCCTGAGCGAGAACGACCGGTTCGCCGCGGTCGTCTCCGACGACTTCAACCCGAACGACGCGTCGGCGTCGACGACCGTCACGGTCGTCGTCCACGACGTCCCGCGCGGGTTCGACGACACGCAGGGCCTCCAGACGGACGTGCAGGCGATCGCCGAGGACGAGCCGGCCGACGTCCGCGTGTTCGGGAGCGGGATCATCAACGCGGAGACGGGCCAGATCATCGGCGACTCGCTACTGATCGTCATGCCCATGGTCGTGGTCCTCCTCTTGGGCTTCCTCGTCGTCGCCTACCGGGACCCGATCGACCTGGCGCTCGGGCTGTTCTCGCTGTTGATGACCCTGATCTGGACGTTCGGGTTCCTGGGCTTCTCCGGGATCCCCTTCGACCAGCAGCAGATCGCGGTGCCGGTGTTGCTGCTCGCGGTCGGCGTCGACTTCGGGATCCACTTCGTCAACCGCTACCGGGAGGAGACGGTGCAGGGGTACGACGAAGTGCCCGCCATGCGGATCGCGGCGAACCAGCTGGCGATCGCCTTCGTCATCGTCACGGTCACCGCGGTGTTCGGCTTCGGCGCGAACGTCATCTCCGACCTGGACCCGATCCGGAACCTCGGGCTCGTCTCCGCGGTCGGGATCGTGTTCACCTTCCTCATCTTCGGGCTGTTCCTCCCGGCGGCGAAGCTCGAGGTCGACCGGCTCCGCGAGCGGTACGGCGTCCCGGAGTTCGGCTCGACGCCGATCGCCTCTGAGGACTCGGCGCTCGGCCGTCTGCTGTCCGTCTCCGTGACCGTCGGCGAGCGCGCGCCGGCGGTGTTCATCGTGATACTAGTCGTCGCCTCCGCGGGGCTCGGCGCGTACGGCGCGGGCATCGACACGACGTTCGAGCAGGAGGACTTCCTCCCGCCCGAGGAGGAGCCGGGGTACGTCGAGTACATCCCGGCGCCGTTCGCCCCCGGCGAGTACACCGTGACGGAGACGCTGAGCCTGCTCGAAGACAACTTCGCGGCGAGCCAAGACGCCACGATAACGATCTTCGTCGAGGGGTCGTTACGCGAGGACCACGCCTTGGAGGCGCTCGCCGAGCCGAACGCCGACCCGCCGGGGACGCTCGCGGTCGGCCCGAACGGCGAGGCCGAGACGACGAGCATCGTGACGGTAATCCAGTCGCAGGCCGCGCGAGACGAGGAGTTCGCGGCGCTGGTCGCGCGCAACGACCGGAACGGGAACGGCATTCCCGACCGCAACCTCGGTCGGATCTACGAGGAGCTGATGGACTCGCCGGCCGGCGACCGAGCCTCGCAGTACATCACCGACGACCGGCGGGGCGCGCAGATCGAGTACACCGTCGAGAGCGGCGCGACGCAGGGCGAGATCTCCGCGGACGCGTCCCAACAGGCGGAGAAGTTCCGGTACTCGGCCACCGCGACCGGCCAGATCGTCGTCTTCGACGCGATCACGGGGATCATCTTCCAGTCGGCGATTCAGGGGCTCGTCCTCGCCGTGGTGTTGACCGGCGTGTTCCTCGTCATCACCTACGGTATCTTGGAGGGGATGCCCCTGCTCGGGATCGTGAACGTGTTCCCGATCGTGGTCGCCGTCGCGTCGCTGGTCGGGACCATGCGACTGCTCGGGCTCCCGCTCAACGCCCTGACGGCGACGATCCTCTCTATCGCGATCGGGATCGGGATCGCCTACTCGGTCCACATCACGGCCCGGTTCATCGACGAGTTCAAAGAGACCGACGACGTCGCCGGCTCGCTCCGCACGACCCTGACCGGCACCGGCGGCGCGCTCACCGGCAGCATGCTCACGACGGCGCTCGGGACGGGCGCGCTGGCGCTCGCCATCACGCCCGTGCTCGGCGACTTCGGGCTGTTGATCGCGTTGAGCGTCATCTACTCGTTCGTCCTCTCGGTGGTCGCGCTCCCGCCGGCGCTGTTCCTGTGGGACCGGTACCAGAACCGCGGCTCCCGCGTCGGTCCCGCCGCCGAGGCGTAGCCCGCGACGCGGCGGTGCGCGTCCGCGCCGCAGCGAGGGACGCCCCGGCAAGCCCCGATTACGAACGCTCTTGTGAGTCCGCGGGTGACGGCTCGGTATGCCGAAGATAAGCGTCGAGATTCCGGGCGAACTGCTCGACGACCTCGACGGACACGTCGGCGACGACGGGAAGTTCGTGAACCGCAGCGACGCCGTCCGCGCGTCCGTCCGCAAGACGCTCGACCTGCTCGACGAGATCGACGCGCGCCACGACCGGCTCGACCCCGCCGACGACGAGGCGAGCGATGAGTAGCCGGGCGGGGGGCGCCGGGACCGACGGCCCGTTCGCGACCGACCCGCTCGACCGGACGGCGGTGGCCGCGGTCGGGCTGATCACCCTGTTCGTCGTCGCGCTCGCGACGGCACAGCTCACCGCCGCGAAGGTGCTCGCGCTCCCGCTGCCGGTCGCCCTCCCGGTCGTCGGCCCCGAGATCGTGCTGCCGGGCGCCGCGCTCGCGTACGCGCTCACGTTCCTCGCGTCGGACTGTTACGCCGAGCTGTACGGCCGGCGCGCGACGCAGGTGGTTGTCAACGTCGCCTTCCTCGCGAACTTCCTCGTGCTCGCGCTGGTGTGGTCCACCCTCGCCGCGCCGGGCGTGAACCCCGAGGTGTCGGCCGCGTTCGACACCGCGCTCGGCCCCGCGGCGAACGTCGTCGCCGGGAGCCTGCTGGCGTACGTCGTGAGCCAGAACTGGGACGTGGTCGTCTTCCACGCGATCCGCGACCGGACCGGCGAGGGTATGCTCTGGCTTCGCAACATCGCTTCGACCGCGACGAGCCAGGCGCTCGACACCGCCATCTTCGTCGGCGTCGCCTTCTACGCCGCGCCGCTGATACTGGGGAACGGCGACCCGGCGCCGTGGAGCCTCCTGCTCGCGCTCGGACTCGGGCAGTACCTCCTGAAGCTCGCGATCGCCGTCCTCGACACGCCGATCGTCTACCTCGTCGTGGGCGCGGTCCGCGAGTAAGCGGCTCGCCCGCCCCGCTTCCTTTTCTCAGTCGCCGCCGACCGCCAGCGCCCGCGCGGCCCTGCCGGGGAGGTCAGCGGGCACGCGCTCGAAGGAGTCGCCGGCGTCGCCGGTCCGGTACAGCCCCGCGTCGTGGAGCGCCCAGACCTCGCCGGGCTCTCGCCCGCTCGCGAGGACCGCGCGGAAGGTCCCCTCGCCCGTCGGCATCCCGCGGTCGTCGAGCCGCTCGAAGCGCGGGGAGGACGACGAACCGCCTCCTCCCGGACTCCCGTCGCTCCGCCCCGCCGTCCGGCGGTAGAGGTACGCCTCGCCGCGGCGGTGGGCCGCCCCCGCGTCCGACGCCGCGCTCGCGAGGACCGTCTCCGGGTCGCCCGGGTCGACGGCGACCCCCCAGACGTAGCCGTGGTCGAGCCCCGCGTCGACGACGCGCCACGACCGGCCCCGGTCGCGGCTCTCGGCGAACCCGTCGCCCGCGGCCGCGTACACCCGGTCCGGCGCGTCCGGGTGCGTCGCGAGCGCGTGGTTGTCGCGCCGGGATCCCTCCGGCCGGTCGACCCACGTCTCCCCGCCGTCCGGCGTGAGGAGGAGCGCCCCCGCCTCGACGCCGACGAACCACCGATCCGGGTCGGCGGGGCAGGGCGCGATCCACCGGACGTGGTGGCTGTCCGGGCGCGGCGGGAACGACCACTCGGACGCGGAAGGGACCCGGGTCAACCCCGCGACCGGTTCGGCCGTCCGGCCGCCGTCGGCCGACCGGTAGACCCGTGAGGGCTCCGTCCCGACCCAGGCGACCGCGGGGTCGTGTGGGCTGGTCGCGACCGCGGTGACCGCGTCCGGGCCCGACCCGCCGGGACCGAGCGTCTCGCCGGCGACTCGCTCGAACGTCTCCCCGCCGTCGGTGGAGCGGAACAGCCCGGCGTCGGCGGTCCCGGCGAGCACGCGGTCGGCGGCCGTAACCCCCGTCTCGCCGCTCGGGTCGGCGCCGGAAGCGACCGAGAGGCACTCGACCGCGCGGTCCGTCAGTCGGACGGAGACGTCGCCCGTCTCGGGGTCGACGACTCGAAGCCCGTCGTCGTAGGCCGCGTAGACGCGTGCGCACATGGGCGGCCGTTCGGCGCGCCCGGACAAAAGCGTTCGACGGGCGCAAGAGACTTATCGACCGCCGCCGTGTGAACGGTAAGCATGGATCTTCGCGTGCAGGGTGACGTCCCCCCCGATCCGTTCCTCGGCGCCGCCGACCTGTTCGAGACCGAGTGCTCGCTCACCGACCCCGTCCACGTGAAGGTGCGCGAGGATCCCGACGAGCGGACGTGGGCCGGTCACTACGACGGTTATCACGTCCTCAACGTCTCGAAGCGCGCCGCCACCAGCGCGATGGCCCGAGAGCTGGCCGTCCACGAGCTCTCGCACATGGCCCGCTACGAGGAGGGCCACGCCTCCCACGTCCAGTCGACGGAGGAAGCGCTGTACCTCGGCCTCGCCGGCGAGCGCGTCGAGCGGCGGAAGCTCGCGCACTGTTACCAGATCGCGAACCACATGAAGGACATCTACGCGGACGACATCACCCTCTCCGTCGCGCCCGCCGACAAGCTCCTCGGCTTCCTGGAGTCGACCCTCGCGGCCGCGATCGCCGACCGGCCGGCCGTCTCGCGGGACGGGTCCCCGCCCGTGACCGCCGTCGCCGACCCGGAGATAACCGCGGTCAACGCCGCGTTCGCGCTCGCGTTGGTCGAGCGCCACGACATCGCGGGGCCGGACCACCGGATCTACGACCTCGCGCGCGCCGCCGGCAGCGACACCGACGCGGTCGACGTGGACGCGTTCAAGGAGCGCTTCCTCGCGCTCGGCCCCGACCCTTCCGAGAGCGACTACCGGAAGGCGCTCGTCGCGGCCGCGCGGGCGTACGCGGTGTGAGACAGCGGACGCGAACGCCCGTCAAATCCGTGGGTGCTGTCCACGGATCGCAGTGTCGAACGAAATCACCGGGCGCCGGCGACTACTCGCTCGGTACATTGTGAGAAGTCGAGTAACTACCCGGGTATATAACAGCCTGCGGTGAAGCGACGACCGGGTCAGGGACGGCCTCTGACACTCCGGGACGTATTCAGTCCCGGAAAGGGCCCTGATCCATCGGTACGCTGTCGTCGCAGACGGTCCGAGAGGTCGCACGGGGAGTCCCCCTCAGAGCGCGACCGAGCGTGGTAGTGACGCGAAGCGGCTGAGCGTCGCGTGAACTGAGAAAAGATGAGGACGGGTTCTCGTCGCGAGAGCGACGACCGTGCGTCTCGCCGCGCTACACCGCGTCGTCGGCCGCCGTCTCGGTCTGATCGCCGTCGTCGCCGTCGATGCCGTCCTCCTCGACGTCGATCACCGTCACGCGCGCCGACATGATGCGGGTGTTGTCCACGCGCTCGATCCGGATGCGGACCCCGTCGAACTCGATCTCCTCGCCCTCCTCGACGAGCCGACCGGCGCGGTTGAAGACGAAGCCGGCGAGCGTCTCGAACTCCTCGCCCTCGGGCAGGTCGATCCCGAGGATCTCGTTGACCTCGTCGATGTTCACCTCGCCCTGGACGACCGCGACGTTCTCCGCGAGGAACTCGACCGGGGCCTCCTCGTCGCCCTCCAGGATCTCGCCGACGATCTCCTCGACCATGTCCTCCAAGGTGATGATCCCCTCGGTGGTCCCGAACTCGTCGATGACGGTGACCATCTGGAGGCGGTTGTCTTGCATCTCCGCGAGCAGTTCGTCGGCGTTCTTCGACTCGGGGACGTGCAGCGTCGGCTTGACCACTCGCTCCAGGGAGGGTTCGCCCTCCGAGTAACGCAGTTCCCGCACGAGGTCGCGCACGGTGACCACGCCGATGATGTTGTCGAGGTTCCCCTCGTAGACGGGGACGCGCTCGTGGTCGGCCTGGATGCACGTCTCGATCGCCTCCTCGACCGACTGCTCCTTGGCGACCGCGGTGACGTCGAGGCGGGGCGTCATCACCTCCTTGGCGATGGTGTTGTTGAACCGGAAGATGCGGTCGAGCATCTCCCGCTCCTCCTCCTCGATGACGCCCTCGCGCTCGCCGGTCTCGATGATGTCCTGGATCTCGTCGCGGGTGACGTACGTCGACTCGATCGCCGCCGACCCGCCGATGACGCTGTTGACGCCTTTCACGATGTAGTCGAACAGCACCACGAGCGGGTACAGCGCGTACTCCGAGAGCTTCAGCGGCCGAGCGATCCTGAGCGCCCACGACTCGGTGTTCTCGACGGCGTACGACTTCGGCGCGCTCTCGCCGAAGATCAGCACCAGCGTCGTGATCCCGAACGTGGTCGCCAAGACGGACTGCCCGCTGGAGAGGTAGAAGCCGAACAGCGCGGTCGCGATGGAGGTCATCGCGACGTTGACGATGTTGTTGCCGACGAGGATCGTCACCAACAGCCGGTGCGGGTTCTCCTTCATGTCGCGGATCGTCTTCGCCCCGCGGACGTCCTCGTCGACGAGGCTGTCCACGCGGTGTTGCGGCAGGGAGAACATCGCGATCTCCGACGAGGAGAAGAACGCGGAGAGGCCGATCAGCGTAATGATGGCGAGAACGCCGAGAACCGTCACCGCGTTCTCCCCCGGCAGCGGCAGCTGTAGCAGATCGGCCGGCAGCGTGCTCGACGACAAGCCCATGTTCAGTCGTCTTCCGTCGGCTGATGGTTAAAGGATTACTTTCGACCGCCCGATCCGGCTGACGATCCGACGACTCGAGAGCGCCGGCCCGCCGCACGGGGCGTGCCGCGGCCGACACGATTACACGTCCCGCGGTCGAAACGCGGCGCATGACGGAGCCACAGATCACCCTGTATAGACTGCAGGCGTGCCCCTACTGCGAGCGCGTCGTTCGAACCCTCGATCGGGTCGGACTGGAGTACCAGTCGCGATACGTCGAGCCGATGCACTCGGAGCGGAACGTCGTCAAGCGCGTCTCCGGCGCCCGGAGCGTCCCGGCGATCGTCGACCGCGAGACGGGCGTGACGATGTCCGAGAGCGCGAACATCGTGGAGTACCTGGAGGGGACGTACGGCGAGGGAGGTGCCTGAGATGGTCGACTTCGACGTCGTCGCCCTGCCCGAGACCGACCACGTCGCCGAGGGCGACGCGGCGCCGGACTTCACGCGCCCGCTGGTGAACGCGGAGTACTGGGAGGACCGCGCGCTCTCCGACGTCGTCGACGGGCCGACGCTCCTCGTCTTCCACCCGATGGACGGCGCCTTCCAGGGGACGTACCTGTACAACACGATCGACGACCACGGCTGGGCCGACGACCTCGACGTCCTCGGCCTGTCGATCTCGACGCCGTACGCCCACAAGCGCCTGCTCGCCGACCGCGGCGACGGCGTCCGGATCTTCTCGGACCCCGGCGCGGGCGTGATCGAGGCGTACGGCGTCGCCCACGACATCGACGGGATGAGCGGGATCACCGAGTCGCGTCCGGCCGTGTTCCTCCTCGACGGCGACCGCACCGTGGAGTACGCGTGGGTCGCGAGCGAGCACCCCGAGTTCCCCGACGCCGAAGCGATCGACGACGCGGTCGACCGGCTCGTCGACTGACCGCGCCGCCGACCGACGCCGTGCGGGCGAAACGTCACCACACGGTATCCTTTTTGAAGCGGCGACCGAACGGACGGGCGTGACGGACGACACCGACGACGGAACGCCTCGCCCCGGATCCGAGCCGGACCCCGGTCGCGACGCCGCGAGCCGCCGGGACGACGTCCGGCGAGCGGCCGCGGCGGTCGCCGACGGCGAGCTCGTCGTCTACCCGACGGAGACGGTGTACGGGCTCGGCGGCGACGCGCTCGATGCCGGCGCGGTGGAGCGCGTGTTCGACCTGAAGCGCCGCGATCGGTCGAACCCCCTCTCGCTCGGCGTCGCGAGCGTCGACCGCGCCCTCCGCTACGCCCGGCCCACGGAGGTCGCGGTCGCGTTCGCCCGGGCGTTCCTCCCCGGCCCCGTGACCGTCGTCGTCGAGCGCGGCGACGCGGTCCCGGACGCGCTCACCGCCGGGAGCGACCGAGTCGGCCTCCGCGTGCCCGACCACCCGGTGGCCAGGGCGCTCCTCCGCGAGACCGGCCCGCTCACCGCGACGAGCGCGAACGTCTCCGGTCAGGGGAGCGTCACCGACCCCGACGACCTCGACGACCGGATCCGCGACGGCGTCGGCGCGGTGGTCGACGACGGCGTGACGCCCGGCACGGAGAGCACCGTCGTCGACCCCGAGGCGGGGACGATCCACCGCCGGGGCGCGATGGCCGGCGCTATCGAGGCGTGGCTGGCGGATCCGCCGATATAAGCGACGCAGACGGGCCGCAGACGAAGAGTGAAACGGACCTCAGACGGAGAGTTCGCCCTTCTCGCTCAGGACCTCGATCTGGTCGGCGTCGACCGCCTCGACGTCGAGCCAGTGGGGGACGTACTCGCGCTTGTCGTACACTTCGCGCTCGTCCTCGCTGCCGACCGTGCACCAGAGCTGCGGCTCGTCCGGGCCGTGCCAGCCGCCCTGAACGTTGATACCGAAACAGACCAGCTCCTCGCCGTCGTGCTCGATCACCGCGTCCCGCCGGATTCCGGGGTCGCCGCGAATGATGAGGTGTTGCATACCCCGTCGTTTGCGG
>Ga0102942_1000465_pt1 | contig 15074 bp, 12 predicted proteins | sample SalPon2_C_H2O_MG_FD_78171 | JGI IMG/M metagenome (GOLD analysis project Ga0102942, IMG submission 78171) | Salt pond water microbial communities from South San Francisco under conditions of wetland restoration - Salt Pond MetaG R2_C_H2O_MG | ecosystem: Environmental > Aquatic > Non-marine Saline... | reverse complement strand
GCCGTCGTCGCCGAGCGCGACCGATTCGGGTCGGATCGTCACCACGTCGTCGCCCCCCACGTCGAGCGCCGAGCGGAGCGACGGCGCGTCGTCGAGGTCGACCACGTTCGACCCGGTGAAGCGGGCGACCATCGGCGACTTCGGCCGGTGGAATATCTCCTCGGGCGTCCCGCTCTGCACGACTTGCCCGTCGTTCATGATGACGATGCGATCCGCGAGCGCACGCGCAGTCGTCCGGTTGTGCGTGACGTAGACGGCCGTCGCATCGGCCAGTACGTCCGCCAGGTCGTCGCGGAGCGACTGCCGTGTCGGCACGTCGAGGGCCGCCAGCGGCTCGTCGAGCAGTATGACCTCGGGTCGAACCGCCAGCGCTCGTGCCAGCGCGACGCGCTGTTGTTCGCCCCCGGAGAGCGTCGGCGGGTAGCGGTCAGTGAGCGCTGCCACGCCGAGTTCCGCGAGCAGTTCCTCGCCGTCGCGGGTGTCGTCGTGGTAGCGGCTCCCGAAGTCGACGTTCTCGCGGACGGTCATGTGGGGAAAGAGCGCGTAGTCCTGGAAGACGAACCCGAAGTCGCGTTTCTCGGGCGAGGTGTCGCTCACCCGCTCCCCGTCGAGGGTGACCGGACCGTCATGCGGGTGAAACCCCGCGACGGTTTCCAGCAGGAGCGTCTTCCCGCTCCCGCTGGGACCGAGGATGACGAGGCTCTCGCCCCGTTCGACCTCGATTTCGGCGTCGACGTGGAACGACTCCGCCCCGTCGGCGGTGAACGTCGCCGACACGTCGGCGTGGAGGCTCATACGACCCCTCCAGTCGTGGAACTGCCACTGGTGAGATAGCGGATGATCAGGAAGATGAGCGCTGACACGGCGAGCAGAATGAACGCGACGGCGCCGCTCTCGGCGAGGCCACCCTGCAGGTACGTCCCGTAGACGAACACGGGTGCGTGCTGGGCGGTCACCTCGCCGCCGGCCGGTGGGTAGAAAAAGGAGACGGAGTAGGCGACGACGGCGACGGCGCCGAACTCGGAGACGGCGCGTGCCCACGCGAGGACGCCCCCGGTGACCATCCCGCGCACTGCAAGCGGGGCGGTCACCCGACGGAACGTATCCCAGCGGCTCGCGCCGTGGATGCGCGAGGCGTACTCGAGGCGGTCGTCGATGGATTCGAACGCCTCCCGGGTGGCGTTGACGGCGTACGGCGCGCTCACGAAGGTCATCGCAAGCACCATCCCGATCATGCTCCCGAGTACCGAGACGTTCGGAAAGGCACCGCCCGACCCGAAGCCGAAGAGGATGATGATGCCCGCGACGCTGTGTGGAACGACCAGTGGCAGGTCGACCAGACTCTCGACTAGCTGTTGGCCCGCGAACCCTTCCGAGAACAGGTGCGCGAGCGGGATGCCGAACAGCAGGCTGACGATTGCCGCCAGCAACGGGCCGTAGATACCGAGATAGAGCATCCGGTGAACGTCGGAACTGAGCGCCTTCTCGACCACGATCGACGGCTGTTGGCGAGCGACGAACATGAACAGCGGGAGGCCGAGCGCGACCATCAGGATGCTCCCCATGGTCGCGGCGGCAACGACGAAGGAGTCGCGCCGGAGTACGTACGCCGTCACTGCCGTACTCCCGATCATGAAGAAGGCGTACCACGTCGGTCGGCCGATCGTGTACGCGGCCGCGAAGGCGAGTGCCTGTAGCGCGACGAACGCGACGGCCAGCGATACTCGTCCGACCCCATCCAGTGAGAAACGCGTCTCGGTACTCGTTGCCATCGGTATCGTTATTCCAGTTTAGAAATAAAGCTGTGTCGGAGCCAGCGGTGCCTTACAGTTCGAGCGGACCGAGGTTGCTCTTCGCGGAGGCCACGTTCATCACGCGATCCGGCACGGCGTCCTGACCGCTCTTGGGGACGACGATGGGATCGACCGGAACGAGACCCAGGTCTTCGAGCACCGACTGACCGGCGTCGCTGCCGAAGTACTCGATCCACGCGGCGCCCGCCTCGGCGTTGGGGGCCACGTCCGGGACGGTCATGCCGTACGCGATCGGTGCGCCGGTGAACGTCCCGCTGCTGGTTTCGACTTCCGCCTTCGCGTAGTGCTGGGCGTACTCGCTGGTCGCCTGCGAGAGGTCGACCTGGGGCTGGAGGTCGATGTACGGCATGTCCGCGGTGCTGGAGATAGACTGGTAGTAGAAGGCGTAATCGAGCGCGCCGGACTCGAGCTGTCCTTTGAGCTTGGTCTCGGTCCCCGTCGGCACGGTGGAGTTCTCGCGGAGCTTCTCGTAGGTGGACTGGTCGTAGAGCGAACTGCCGTCGAACTCCTCGGCGCCGAGCTGCTGGGTCATGACCGCGCGGTAGCCACCGGGGTCGACCGCGGGGTCGGAGTGGCCGATGGTCACGTCGTCGCGGGACAGGACCTCCCACCAGTTGTCCTTCGTAATCTCGTCCGCACCCGGCGAGTCCTCGCGGTACTGGATCGACATCGAGTTGGTGGTGAAGATGCTGTACCAGTCGCCGTAGTCGGGGACGATCCGGTCACGGATGAGCCGGAAGTCGGAGGTTCCGAGCACGGACGCCCGACGGCCCTGCTGGGTGATCTTCTGGGTGGAGGCGACCGAGCCCTTCGGCTCGCGGTTCACGTCGACGCCGTACTCCTCTTCGAACGTCGGTTCGGCCTCGCTGAACGCCGCCGCTAGACTCCCGGCGTGGAAGATGGTCATCGAGCCGCTGATTTCCGACTCCGGCGTGCTGGTCTCGGTCGGCGTATCCGTCGCCTCGCCCCCGGAGTCCATCGACTCCTCCGTCGCCGTCGCGGTTGCCGTCGGGTCGCTCCCGCCGCCACCGCCACCGCCGGAACAACCGGCGAGCCCCGCCATCCCGGCCGCACCGAGCCCCTTCAGCACGTCGCGCCGCGACCGTCCCCGAACGACCTGCTTCCAGTGCTCTTTCTGTTCCTGCAGCCAGGTTGGCGTCTCCTTTCGTTGTGTCATGGGTAGCATAACGGCGTTATTTATTGTGGGACATAATGTCTTTGGATTCCTCTGGCTATCGGTTCGAACGGAGACGCGGTCGTTCACTTTCGTCGCGTGCCTCGCTCACGCGGACGGCGCCGTCGGCCGCCCCCGTCGACGGCCGATCAGTACACCAGTTCGCCGGCGACGAACTTCGCGGTCCGTGCGTCCCGGGGATTCTCGAACACCCGTTCGGCCGAGCCCACCTCCGCGACGCCCTCGCCGAGAATCACGGCGACCCGGTCGGCGATCCGTTCGGCCTGGTGCATGTCGTGGGTGGCGATGCCGACGCCGATGCCGCGGTCACGGGCCTCGCGGACTGCCGCCTCGATGAGCGCCGTGTTCCGTGGGTCGAGATCCGAAGTCGGCTCGTCGAGCAGGAGATACTCGGGGTCGTACGCGAGCGCCCGCGCGAAGGAGACGCGCTGGGCCTCGCCGCCGGAGAGCGAGCGGGCCTCCTGGTGGAGTTTGTCGCTCAGTCCTACGAAGTCGAGCGCCTCGGTGACCGCCTCGGGCGTCCCGTTCGATCCGAGCACCGACCACAGTTCGTCGCGGAGACGCTCGCGCCAGGATTCGCGCACCCGAAGTCCGTACTCGACGTTCCGTTCGACCGTGGCGTCGAAGAGGCTCGCCTCCTGAAACACCATGCCGATCCGTCGGCGCAGTTGGAGTCGGTTCTCCTCCGAGAGCGACCAGACGTTTCGCCCATCGAGCGTGACGGTTCCCGCCGTGGGTTCGAGAAAGAGGGCGAGAATCCGGAGGACGGTCGTCTTGCCGACGCCGGACGGGCCGATGATCGCGACCACTTCGCCGGGGTCGATCGAGAGCGAGAGGTCCTCGACCACCGTCTCGTCGCCGAAGGCATGAGTGACGTTCGAGAGCCGGACCATCAGCGCATCGCCCCCTCGTCGCCCAGGCGGACCACGATGGCGTTGACCGTCAGCACGAGCGCGAGCAACACGGCACCGAGTACCATCGCGGTGTCGTACTGTCCCTGCCGTGCTTCGAGTTGGATGGCGGTCGTCAGCGTTCGCGTCTTCGAGACTCCGTCCGCGCTCGTGATGTTGCCCCCGACGATCAGCACCGATCCGACCTCGCTGATGGCGCGGCCGAAGCCGGCGAGAATCGCCGTGGCGATGCCGTAGCGAGCCTCCTTGATCACGACCAGCGCCACGTCGAGGCGCGTCCCGCCGAGGGCGTGGGCCGCGTCGCGGACGTTCTCGCTCACGCCGGTGATGGCCGCGAGAGTGATCGCCGTGATCGGGGGCGTCGCGAGCACGAACTGGGACATGATCATCGCCTCCCTAGTGAAGATGAGCTCCAACGCCCCCAGCGGCCCCTGGTTCGAGACGGCAAAGAGGACGAGCAGCCCGACCACGACGCTCGGAAAGCCCATCCCGGTGTTGATGATCGACTTCACGAGTTGCTTGCCACGGAAGTCGGCAAAGCCCATCAGCATCGCGACCGGCAGGCTAACGAGCGTGCTCAACGCCACGGCGGTGACGCTCACGTACAGCGAGACGAAGATGATGCTCCGGACGTAGCCCTCGCGAAAGGGGAGGTCGACGACGACCGGGAACAGCGGTGCGGCCGGCTCCAGTGGCACGCTCACTCGTCGTCGGAGTCGCTACTCCAACCTTCCGGAACGTACTGCTGGAAGTCGGGGTTCTCCGAGACTGCCTCCGGGAAGAACAACTGTTCGTCGTTCACCCGGTAGCCGGAAATCGCGTCCTGTGCGCCGGGACTGGTGATCCAGCCGATGTACGCCATCGCGAGGTCGTAGTTGGCGTTGTCGTGGACGCCGGGATTGACCGCCATGATGCCGTAGGGGTTGGCGAGTATCTCCGGCCCGTCCTCTATCGGCCCTTGGACGAGGATGACCAGATCGATCTCGGAGAGCTGGGAGATGAACGTCCCACGGTCCGAGAGGGTGTAGGCGCCCTGCTGGTTGGCGACGTTCAGCGCCTCGCCCATGCCGGTCCCAGTCTCTTGGTACCAGTCACCGCCGGGCTCCGTGCCCGCGGCCTCCCAGAGGTTCAGTTCCTTGGTGTGAGTCCCCGAGTTGTCGCCGCGGGAGACGAACGTCGACTGCGACTCCGCGATGGCGGTGAGCGCCTCCGTCGCCGAACTCATGCCCTGGATGCCGGCCGGGTCGCTCTCCGGGCCGACGATCACGAAATCGTTGAACATGAGGTCACGGCGGTTGATCCCGTAGCCGTTCCGCATGAACTCGTCTTCGAGGCCGCGGGCGTGGACCATCACCACGTCGGAGTCGCCGTTTCGAGCCGATTCGAGCGCCGCCCCGGTCCCCTGTGCCACTGCGTCCACGGTCACGCCGTACATCTCCTCGAAGTCGGGATGGATTTCGTCGAGCAGTCCCGTATCGTAGGTGCTCGTCGTCGTCGTCAGCGTGAGCGTCTCCCCAGTGACGCCGGCGCTGGTCCCGCCGTCGCTCTGTCCCCCACCGCTGGTACCGGAACAGCCGGCAATGGCCGCGAGCGTCCCCCCACCGACTGCCGCGATGAACTGCCGTCGTTGTATCGCCATAGACATAATGTTCGGGAATGACGACGAAATAGTTTTCGATCGGTTCGGCCGGTAACGGGACAGTAGCGGCCCGTACTCGGGCGAAGTAACCGATGAAAGTTACCCGGTGGCGATACCGCGGCGGCGACAACATCTTTGACGGCAGTGTCCGTACTACGGATATGGAGTTCTCGACGGAGTTCGACGCCCGCATCGGCCAGGGCGACGTGACACTCGCGGCGCGGGACGTGGCGCTCCTGCGAGCCATCGAAGCCCACGGATCGATCAACGCCGCGGCGACGGCGCTCGGCCGGTCCTACTCGCGGTCTCAACAGCGGATCGTCGAACTGGAGGAGGCATTCGGTGACCTCGTGGTCCGCACGCGGGGCGGGTCGGGCGGCGGGGGGAGCCAACTCACCGACCGCGCCGACGACCTGCTGAGTCGGTACGAACGGCTACGCGCCGAGTTCAGCGGCGTCGCCGAGGCGGACGAGACGGTGCTCTCCGGCCGGATCGTCGACCGCGACGGCGAACTGGCGACCCTCGATACCGCGGCGGGCGCCGTTCGGGCGCTGGTCCCGAACGGCGACGCGGGCGCGGACGTTCGCCTCACCCTCCGGGCGGACGCGGTGACGTTACAGAACCCGTCCCGGTCGCCCGATCCGGATCGAACCAGCGCCCGTAACCGGCTGGAGGGGACGGTCCTCGGCGTCGACGCCGGCGAGTCCGTCGCCCTCGTCACCGTCGACGTGGGTGGCGAGGTCGAACTGGCGGCGCTCGTCACGACGGCGAGCGTCGAGAAACTGAAGCTCCATCGTGGGACGCCCGTCGTCGCCTCGTTCAAGGCCACCGCCACCCGCGGCGTCCCGAGTTAGGGCCCGACCACGAGGACCGGCCGCGTCGCCGTCCGGAGAACGCGCTCGGCGACGCTTCCGAGCAGGACCCGTTCGACGCCGGAGCGGCCGTGAGTCCCGACGACCACGAAGTCGGCGCCGTGATCCCCGGCGTATCCTCGGATGGCCTCGTGGGGCCGGCCGGAACGGACTGCCGCGGTGGCGTCGACGCCGGCCTCGCGGGCGCGGTCCGCGACGCGCTCCGCCGGCCCGCCGTCGTCGCCGACGGTCAGGGCGTGGAGGTGTGCCCCGGTCGCCGCCGCGACGGCAATAGCGTGGTCGGCCGCGCGCGCCGCCCCCTCGCTCCCGTCGGCGGCGATCAGGACGGTCTCGATAGTCGGCGTCGCCCCGTGGGCGCCGTCCTCGCGAACGGCGAGAACCGGGACGTGTGCGGTGCGAAGGGTTCGCTCGGCGAGACTCCCCAGCAGGTAGCGGTCGACGCCGGAGCGGCCGTGGGTCCCCATCGTCACGAGGTCGGCGTCGTAGTCGTCGATGGCGGCCGCGAGGACAGTCGCCGGCCGCCCCTCGACGACGTGGGTTTCGACGGGGACGGCACTCGCCGCGGCCACCCGGTCGACCGCGTCCCGTGCCCGCCGCTCGAAGCGGTCGTGCTGGCGGCGAACCAGGTCGTCAACGTCGCCCACGCTGTCGGTCGCGAAGCGGTCCGGATCGACGACCGAGAGCGCGTGCACCGTCGCGTCGAAGCGCTCGGCCAGGGCCAGCCCGTAGCGGGCGGCGGTCGTCGCGGCGTCGCTGCCGTCGGTCGGGATCAGGATGGTGTCGTACATGATTAGCTCCCCGCCGGCTCGGCGGCCGGGGTCGAATCGTGGCGTTCGATCAGCCGCACCGTCACCAGCGCCGCCGGCAGGATGCCGAAGGCGGCGACCAGTGACAGTGCGATGGCGAAGACGGTGGTCAGCCCGAAGTTCGCGAGCACCGGGAACTGCGAGAGGGTGAGGACACCGAAGCCGAAGATGGTCGTGAAACTCGACCCGATCACCGGCCGGGAGAGCTTCGCCACCGCCGTCGTCGCGGCGTCGAGGCGGGTGCGCCCCCGTTCGCCCACCTCGTACTCGAACCGCTCGAAGACGTGGACCCCGTAGTCGATACCGATGCCGAGCGTCAGCGACGACATCGTGATCGTCAGGGGGTTCCAGGGGATGCCGACCAGATACATCGCCCCCGTGACCAGCAGCGCCGCGCTCCCAGCGACGGCAGCGATCAGCACTGCGGAAATCTTCACCGAGCGGAAGGCGAGGGCCAGGAAGGCGAACCCGAGCGCGAAGCTCAGCAGGGTCATCGGCGTCAACCCGGCGGTGACGTTCTCGATGACGTTCCGGTTGAGGACGGGCTTGCCCGTCACCTGCACGTCCTCGGCCGTCGTCAAGGTGTAGTCGGCGTTGCCCTCGAACTCGTCGATCAGCGTCCGAACCGGCTCGCCCTCCACGTCGTCGACGTAGAACGTCAGGAGCAGTTTGTTCGGGTTGGCCGACGGGTCACGGATTGCCATCGGCCCGCCCTCGCTCGCCGCTCGAACCCCGGCGTCGAGTTGCGACTGGGTCTCGGGGAGTCGCCCGCCGTTCGCCGCCCGCACCGCCGACACCGGGCTCACTACCGCGTTCACGTTCGGATTCGCCAGCATGAGCCGCTGGTACGTCGACACCTCCCGGAACGTCTCGGGGGTGTACGCCTGATCCGTCTCGACGACGACGTAGACGACTTTCGACCCCTCGACGGTGTCTTCGAGGCGCTCCAGGTCCTCCTTGGCGTCGAGGTTCTGGGGCCAGAAGTCCATCATCTGCTGGCGGGGCTCGACCTGTGGGTAGGCGTAGGCGCCCCCGGAGACCAGCAGGACGGCGAGAACGAGCGTGAGCAGCGGCTTCCCGGCGGTCAGCCGCCGCGTCAGCGCCCCCATTGCGGCTTCGAGGCGGTCGTAGTCGTCGTCGCCGTCGTCGACGTCGGCGGCGCCGGCGTCGAACCGGACCAGGAGCGCGGGCAGTAGCGTCACCGCGAGCACCATGCTCGCGAAGACGCTCACGGCGCTCGTGACGCCGAACTGCTGGACCGGCGGGACTTCGGAGACGAGCAGCGAACCGAGGCCCACGACGGTCGTCCCCATCGCGATGAGGAGCGCCCGTCCCGTGGTCCGGGTCGCCAACCCGGCCGCGTCGACCGGCGACCGGCCGTTCGACCGCTCTTCGAGGTAGCGCGTCTGGATCTGGAGGCCGTAGTCGATGCCCAGCCCCAGCGCGATGGGCATCACGCCCAGCATGATGGCGTTGAAGTTGTAGCCGAGGACGCCCATGGCCCCCATCATGTAGATCAGGGCGGTCATGGCCGTCCCGAGCGGCAGGAAGACGTGCCAGCCCCGCTCGACTTTCGAGCGCATGACGAGGTAGACGACGCCGAAGATGAGCGCGAACGCGCCCGCGAACAGTTTGATCATCTCCGGCAACATGAGCCCGAAGGCGGCGTTCTCGAAGACGGGCTGGCCGGTGACGGTGACCGACAGCCCCGGCGGGAGGGCGGCCTGGTCGGTCTCCTGCTGAATCTGCCCGTAGACGATGTCGGCGCCGCGCTGTGGGAGGAGCCGCCCACGGTCGAACGTCCCCACCTCGCCGTAGTCGGCGAGGATGATCGTCGTCCCAGATTCGGGGACGACTTGGGAGCGAAGCGTCGCCATCTCGGGGTTCTCCGCCGTCGCGCGGTCGAGTGCCCGGCGCACGCCCGTCTCGGTTGCCGGAATCTTGCCGTCGTTGCCGGCGCGCACTATGTCCGCGAGGCTGATCACGCGCGTCGTCTCGTCGAGCCCGGTGTATCCCCGATCCAGTCGGTCGATTGCCCGGATCGTCTCCGGGTCGTAGAGCTGATCGGACCGGACGACGACGAAGACGTTGTTACCGGTCTCGAAGTCGTCTTTCAGGGTGGCCCACTCCTCGGCCGTCTCGGAGTCGTCGTCGATGTAGAGGGTCATCCCCATGCTCATCTGGAGCGAGGTGGCGGCGATGCCCCCCGAGACGAGCACCAGGAGGAGGACGACGGCGACGACCGGCTTGGGGTCGCGGGCGCTCTTCCTGCCCGCCCGTTCGAGGCCGTCCCTGACGCGAGTGCCGATGTCCGACATTTACAGGCCCAGGAACTGCAGGATGGAGGCGATCAGGCCGCCCTCCGATTCGGTCACCTCGACGGCGGTCGGTTCCACGTCGGTGACGACCGTGCGCCCGAACGAGTTGTCGTACTTGACGGTCGTATCGACCGAGTAGGACTTCGGCGTGGCCGCGCTGTCGACGCTCACGGTGAACGTCACCGTCGCCGACTCGCCGGGACCCAAGTCGCCGACGTAGGCCGTGTCGTCGTCCGTCTCGAAGGGGGTGTTGACGTTGATCCGGGCCACGGCGTCACGCATCTGCCCCTCGCCCGTGTTGGTGACCGTCACGTCGATGGTTTCGGTCGACCCGGCGGCCACCGTCGGCGACCCGGAGGTGTCGACGGTCATCTCGGGACCCACCGTGACGGGGACGGTCATCCGGTCGCTATCGACCGTCTCGCGGTACGCGTCCTCGTAGGCGACGGTGAACTCCAGCGGGTAGTCCTGCGCGATGGCGCGGTCCGCGACTTCGAGTTTGAACTTCGCCGTCGCCGTCTCACCGGGGTCGAGCGTTCCGAGGCTCGCACTCGTCGAGAGGGGCGAGAACGGCTCCATCGGGTGCAACACCGCGCGGGCGTTGCGGACGGGCTGGTCGCCCGTGTTCGTGACCGAGAGGGTGACGGCGCCCGTCGAGTCGACGTACAGATCCGTCGCCGTCGCCGAGAGGTCGAACGTGGGCGCATCCTCGACGGTCACGTCGCCGGTACGGACGGCCGAGGTGCGGACGACGCCGTTATCGTCCTCGTAACGAAGCTGGAACGGAATCGCGTAGGTGTCGGCCGATTCGATGTCGGCCACGCCGACCCGGAAGGCCGCCGTCGCCGTCTCACCAGGGTCGAGCGTGCCGAGCGAGGCGCCGTTCGTCCGCGGGGTGAGCTGGTCGTTCGCCAGCATCACCAGCTCCGCGGCCGTCGCCGTCTCCGTTCCCTCGTTGCGGACGGTCACGGACACGCGCCCGTCCTCGTTGGCTCGCAGGTTCTCGCCGTCGACGGATTCGACGCCGAGCCTGACCGACTCGTCGACGCGAATCGTCACGTGCCGGCGGACGCTCACGTCACGCCGGGTGATGTAGTGTTGGTCGTCGTCGACGCTGACCGCCCGGACGTACTGGTACTCCAGTACGACCGGAATCCGATAGGTTCCGGGCTGGGCGTTCTCGGAGACTTCGAGTTCGATCGGGAGCGCTTGCTGGCCGTCGGGGGAGACGGTCCCCACCGACTGCTCGCCGCTCCGCACGTCGACCGGGGCCGAGCTAGCCTCGACGCGCGCCGTCGTCGCCATCGCGGCGCCCGGCTTCACGCCCGCGGACTCGAACGCCTGCGCGAGGCGGTCGATGCGCCCTTCACCGCTGGTCACCGCTGTACCCCGGTTTTGGATGCCGACCTGCAGCGTCGTCGTCTCACCCGGGACGACCACGTTCGATCCCTGTACGGAAGTCGTCAGTTCCGGCTCCTGAAACTCGTCGTAGCCCGCGGCGCTGACGGGCATCGCGACGGCCGAAACCACCAGTGCGACCGCCAGCAACGCGGCGACGCCGATCCGAACCGCTCCGTTTCCGCCGTTGTCGTTCATGCTTGTGGACAATCTATGCAATACTCTCTTAAAAAGTCGTCGGGAGAGGCGGTGGCATGCGCCGTGCCGGCTTCGACAGTCGTATGGCCGGCGGTCCGCAACTGTGGTCCGTGTCTGCCGATCTGTTCACGCCGCTCGAACTGCGTGGCACCGAGATTCCGAACCGCGTGATGGTTTCGCCGATGTGCCAGTACTCCTGTGAGGGGCGGGACGGCCTCCCGACCGACTGGCATCACACCCACCTCGTCAGTCGGGCCGTCGGCGGCGCCGGCCTCGTCATGACCGAGGCGACGGCCGTCGAGGCCCGTGGTCGGATCACGCCCCACGACCTCGGTATCTGGAGCGACGACCACGCCGACGCCCTCTCGGGGATCACCGCCGCGATCAGGGACCGGGGGAGCGTCCCCGGCATCCAGCTCGCCCACGCCGGCCGCAAGGCCTCCAAGACCCGGCCGTGGGAGGGGAGCGAACCCCTCACCGGCCCGGACGGCTGGGAGACCGTCGCCCCTACGGATACGCCGTGGCCCCACGAAGGGAGCGAGGTGTCGACACGGGCCATGACCGCGGCCGACGTCGACGACGTGATCGACGCGTTCGTCGCGGCGGCCGAACGCGCCCACGACGCCGGCTTCGAGGTGGCCGAGATTCACGCCGCCCACGGCTACCTCCTCCACGAGTTCCTGTCGCCGGTCACCAACACCCGCGAGGACGCCTACGGCGGCGACTTCGAGGGTCGAACCCGCCTCCTCCGAGAAATTTCGAGCGCCGTCCGCGAGGTGTGGCCAGACGACCGGCCGCTGCTCGTCCGCATCTCGGCGACCGACTGGCTCCCCGACCGCGAGTCCTGGACCGTCGAGGACTCCATCCGCCTCGCCGGTGACCTCGCGCCCCTCGGCGTCGACCTGATCGACGTGAGCGCGGGTGGCATCCACCCGGACCAGCGGATTCCCTCGACCGGGGCGGGGTATCAGGAACGGTACGCACGGCGCGTCAAGGAGGAGTCCGAGGGCTCGATAGCCGTCGGCGCCGTCGGCGGCATCACCACCCCGGAACAGGCCGACGCGCTGGTCAGAAACGGACGGGGGGACCTCGCTATCGTCGGCCGCGAACATCTCCGCGACCCCTACTTCGCGCTCCACGCCGCCCAACAACTCGACCGACTCGACGCCGTCGAGGTGCCGGTGCAGTACCGCCGCGCGTTCTAATCCCCGCCGCCCGGCGACGGCGCGACGAAGTCCCCGCCCTCGTCGAACGAGATATCGTCCGGTTCGGCGACGACTCGCAGGTCGTCACGCTCCCGCGCCGCCTCGATCAGGGGCGCGGAGGCGTAACACCGCTCCAGCCGCATCGTATCCGTCACGCGCAGGACGCGCGCCTCGTCGCCGGCGACGGGGCCGATGGTGCCGAGGGCGCCGAGCAGGCCGGCGCGGTCGTTCTCGACGACCGGCGGCAGACGCACGCTCCGGACGGTGCTCGCGGTGATGGCGTTGATCAGCGCCTTCGGCCAGTCGAGGTCCTCCTTCACGTCCCGGTGGGCGAAGTCCGCCTGCCCCATCCCCATCGCGTTCCCCTTCGTCTTCGCGGTGAAGCCGCGGAGGTAGATGCGTTTCACCTCGGGTGACTCCGGTTCGGGTTCGTTGATCGTGAAGTGGCGACGCCCGGTGACGTTCGTGTCCATGCCCTGCCCGCTCACGTCCTTGCCGATCCGGTCCACGACGAGTACGTCCAACTCGTCGAACGGGAGCGTCGGCATGCGTTCGTAGGCGGTTTCCAGCAACTCCCGTTCGCGCTCCAGAAAGCCCGAGGCGGGGACGCCCTCGATCAGCGTCGTGTCGTCGTGTTCGTCCTCGACGACGGCGACGCCGCCGGCGACGGGCAGGGCGTCGAGCAACTGGCTCGTGATTTCGGGCAGCATGTTCCGCAGGCTCCAGTCGACCGCCCAGTCGTGGGCCATCTTCGCTCCCTTCTGTTTCCCCATCCCGATGACGAGCATCTTCGAGAGACCGCTCTCCACCTCGCCCCCGAAGTCGGTGTGGGGTTTGATCCGGTTGACCATCACGATGCCGTCGGCGGCGACGGCGTTTTCGTCGGCGTACACCGGCACGCCACGTTCGGGCGTCTCACCCACCGTCTCCACCGCCATCGTCGCACGAATCTCACAGCCGACGGACTCCTCGCTGACGCCGAGCGTGTTCAGTTTCTCCCGCTGGCCCTCGGCGGTCGCGCCGCCGTGACTCCCCATCGCCGGGAAGACGAACGGGTCGTACCCCCGGTCGCTGACGCCCGCGACGACGCCGCGAACGATGGCGGGGAGGTTGGCGATGCCGCGACTCCCGGCGCCGATGGCCACCTCGCCGCCGTCCGGGACGGACGCGAAGTCGAGGGTCTCGACCGCGTCGGCGGCCCGGGATTCGATCGCGTCGGTCGGAATGGGGTCGGTCTCCCAGACCTGTTCGACGACGCCCATGCGGGGGAGTTCGAGGTCGCCGACGGTCGTCCGAATAGTGTCCTCGGGAACGACGAGCGAGTCGGTCATACCGAGGAGGTAGCGCGGAGGTGGAAAAGAAACCCGCGGATCGATCGGTCCGCTCTACGCCGCCGCCTCGTCAGCGAACCGGTCGTCGTACTCGCCGTCGTCGATGCGTTCCTTGAACTGCCGGGGGTCGTTACCCTCGATGGTGACGCCCAGCGTGACGCAGGTGCCGACGACTTCCTTCGCGGCGTTTTTCAGGTCGTACGCGAGCAGGTCGGACTGCTTCTGCTCGGCGATTTTCGTGACCTGTTCGACGGTGAGGTCGGCGACGAAGGTCTCTTGCGGTTCGCCGCTGCCCGTGTCGAAACCGGCCTCGTCCTTGATCAACTCGGCCGTCGGCGGAACGCCCACCTCGATGGTGAACGAGCCGTCGTCCTCGTACTCGACGGTGATCGGGACTTCCATGCCGTCGAACGCCGCGGTCTCGTCGTTGATCTGCTGTACGACGGCCTGCACGTCGACCGGCGTCGGGCCGAGTTCCGGCCCGAGCGGCGGGCCAGGGGTGGCCTCGCCGCCGGGAACGAGCACTTCGATAGTTCCAGCCATACCGAACCAAACCCGCGGCCGACTTTTAACGGTTTTCTTTCGGTTTACGGGTGTGTTCCGCGGTCACAGAGGCGTTCGTCCGGTCGCCGCGGTCCCGTCGGACTCAGATTTCGACCGCGAACGACTCCGCGCTCCCCGCCCGCACCGCTATCGCGCCGAGCAGCGTCGCTAACCGGTCGAGGTCGGTCGCGTCGATTACCTCGACCGGCGTGTGCATGTAGCGGTTCGGCAGGCTGACGTTCAGCGCCGGAATCCCGCCCGCGGCGACGAAGAAGGCGTCCGCGTCCGTCCCCGTCCGGCTCCCCGCCGCCTGTAACTGCACGTCGACCCCCGCGTCTCCGGCGGCCGCCCGCGCCATCTCGACCAGCACTGGGTGGTTGGCACTGCCCCGCGTGACGACCGGCCCGGCCCCGAGTTCGACCGGGCCGCGCTTCTTGGCCGGAACACCCGGCGAATCCGTCGCGTGGGTCACGTCCACCGCGACGACGGCGTCGGGCGCGAGGTCGGCCCCGACCATCCGTGCGCCCTGCAGGCCGACCTCCTCCTGAATCGTCGAGACGGCGTACACCGTCGCGTCGGCGTCGGCCTCGACCGCACGGCGGAGGCCCTCCGCGGCCGCCCAGACGCCGATCCGGTTGTCCATGCCGCGGGCCGCGATTCGCGATCCGTGGAGGTCTTGGACCGTCGTCGAGACGGTCACCGGGTCACCGACCGACACCAGCGACTCGGCCGCCTCGCCGTCCGTGGCCCCCACGTCGACGAACTGCTCCCCGATGTCGTCGTAGCTCTCCTCGCTTTTCTCGCGCAGGTGGATCGCGGTCTGTCCGACGACGCCGGGAACGGG
>Ga0102942_1000459_pt1 | contig 15179 bp, 15 predicted proteins | sample SalPon2_C_H2O_MG_FD_78171 | JGI IMG/M metagenome (GOLD analysis project Ga0102942, IMG submission 78171) | Salt pond water microbial communities from South San Francisco under conditions of wetland restoration - Salt Pond MetaG R2_C_H2O_MG | ecosystem: Environmental > Aquatic > Non-marine Saline... | reverse complement strand
TAACATCTATTGGGTCATCAAATTCACCAAAATTATCTATTTTTTCCCTCCAGAGGTTCGAAATTGCTGTAACTCCTTGCATAGAGGAAGTTAATAAAGAAACTTTGTCATCTATGGTATCATCATATTTTCCTGTTCTATTTTCCCATATATGATTTAATATTGAATTTTGTGCGTCTCTCCATTCTTTATCCATTTTTTCAGAGAAAGGAGTATAAATTTGGCCTATTTGTTGGAATTCTTGATCGCCTATTTCATCCACTACAAAGAGTCTATAAAAATTTCTTAGGAATTCTTCGTTATCGTAAATATTTTTTCCTTTCTCTCTTCTTTGTTCGATATCTTCTTCTTTTATTTCTGTCAGGCTAAATCCGAATGGGTCTAGTGCTAAGCCTTGTGTTCTTCCTTGTTCTACGGGAGGTATGCCTTCAACTGATATGTGGGGGTTTATCCTTCCGAGTTCGAAGCTTAAATTTCTATTTTTTCTTTCTTGATCAAATGAGACATAGCTTTCTAAGTATTTTGTGAAATAATCGTGAGTGATGTCATATTTTTGTTTCGCTAGAGATGTGTATCCGATGTTTGGGTCGCTGTGGATTGCTGTATCTATTCCTAGTCCTTCTATAACGCCATATAGATTTTCTCTGTCTAGGAAAAAGCTGGTGGGGTTGCCTATTTTTATTTCCATTTCTCCGCCTCCTCTTTGTGCGGCGTAGCCTACTCTTTCGGCTAGGTCGGATGGAATTTGTTGTGTTACATCCATTCCTGATGTATTTCCGACTTTGTAGTTTAGGTTGTCAAATCTGTCGCTTCCTTCGTCGCTGTTTCCGAAGTGCTCTTTCAAACGGTCTAGTATGAAGTTTCCTCCCATTATTTCATCGTGTACATTCCGAAGTCCATTTTGAGACCCCAGTAATAGTTAAATCTGAGTTCTCTGGTGAAGTCTTCTAGTGGGTCTTGGTTTTCAGGGATTTTGTATTTGTCTGTTTGACCTGTGAACTCCTTCAAGGTTTTGGTGATGCCGGTGTACATGCCATTATCTACTTCTTTGTCATTATTTTCAGGATGTAGTTCGGTATCAAGTGTTTCATCAATTATTTTCAGGTATTCATCTTTAATAGCTTTTTCTGGTTTTTCTAATCCATCTTCAACTCTTCTTATATTTGATGATACTTCTAAAGGTACTTGCTCATCCATTTCTTCCTCTATTTTTTCCCTAAGCTCTCTGACACTTATCTCTTTTTTCTGTCTAGCTTCTTTCAGCTCATCTCCTTCCTCGGTTTCAAATTCTCCGGTGTAGTCATCGACCATGTTTTCTACTGTGTTTTCGTATTCATCTATCTTAGGCTGTACAAATCTGTTGAATACATGTTTACAGCAGAAGAACGGATACCACATCACTATGCCAGCGGAGGGTCCTTCAGCAGGTGTTTGTGGCTGGCTCCAACCTGCTATATTGACATGGACAGTCTTGATTATCATCCCTCTATAATGAGTAGGGTCTTCATCATCTGGTTTCATCTGACCTTCCTCTAGGCTCATGCCTTTAGAAACAACAAACTCCATGTTCCTTTTCAAGGTGGAATTACCTCTGATATTTAGATGAGAAGTTGCTCCGTCTTGATCATCTCCCATCTTGTGGATAGTGGCTATATCATTTACATAAGGCTCCATCCATTCCTCTGTCTCTTCGATTGATCTTTGAACACTCTTCATCTGCCCTTTTAAGTCTTTAAGTTTTCGTTCAACTTCCGAACCGTACAAGTCTTTCCACTGTTCATACATCTTCCACTTCTTCTTCAAAACAGCTTTCTCGTTAGCCGGCAAACTGGCTAAAATACCGTCTTTAAGGTCTTCTTCATCTTTGTCGTCGTATCTCTTTGCTCTCTGTTCGGCAGTCTCCAAGTCTTCCACAGACTCCATCTCATTGAAGTCCGCTACAATAGAGGGATAAATGTTCTGGTCTCTATATGCTCTCAAGCTCATAGAGTCTCCTCCCTGCCTAGGGCTCTGGCCTGCTCCGTCAACAAGTTCAATGAAGTCTCCTTTCAAAAGTGTTTCGTCCTGAGCATTTATCGCTTCCACACGACTTCTTAACTTTCTGATGTCGTGCTGCAGCATGTGTTTCTGCTTGTAAAGTTGCTGATAGCTTTGCATCGTCTGTTTAATATTGTTTTCAGCTTGTTGCTTTCTTTCCATGAACTGGGCGTGCATCTGGCTTTGGGGAGACACATGAATTGATTCCTCAATCTTACTTACTTTATAATCCATGTTTGTGGTTAGTTCATCTACTGCAACCCACATACCAGTGTAAGCTGTTCCCTGACTTGAAGAACGGAACTTTAGGTACTTCCAACGATCCAATAAATCAAATAAAGAATATCCCTTGTCCTCAAGTTCATCTAAGTCCGCTATCTTCCCTTTCTTAATATCCTTTTGGATATCATCGTTGCTGCCTCCATTCCAGGCCTTGAATACATGTCCGAACTTACAGATATCACCGTCTTCTCCCTGACCCATCATTCAATACTTGGCCTTGATTCTACTTAAATTTGAGCAACAAAGTATGTAAACCGTTAAAACCTGTGCCGTACCAAAAAGAGTTACATATGTCAGAATTCATGCTGAAGAGAAGACTGAATCCTGTACTTTTGGTGTCAACAGTTGCTGCTTTATCACTTCTGGCAGGGCTATCGGTCATATCACAAGATCAGATAAATGAAAGACAAGACAGGGTTCAACAATTGGAAGAACAGCGAAGCAATCTTAATCAATCGGTAAACCGTTTAGAATCACAGCTAAATAATGAAACAGTTAAGAACACGCGGTTAAAGCAAAATAATTCTCGTCTTCAAAACCTTAAGGAGCAGCTTGAAAAAAACCTGTCCGAAAAGAACAATGAAATAGATAACCTCTCGAATCGGCTTGAGGAAGCTAGATCCAAAATACCTGATGTAAATGTAACAGGGTTGAATAGTTCGTTCAGAGATGTATGCTTCCTAGGACAACCTTGGAATCAATCTGAGGAAGACGAACTAGCTGCTGAAGAATGTGAAGAATGGGGTCATCAAGTTGAAAGTTGAAAAACTGCTTAAAAGGCTTAAAAGAGAATTTATCAAAGTAAATCTTATTCAGGCAGCTTTAGACTCAATAATATTGTTTCTTGGAACAAATCTTGTGCTTTTCCTCCTGAATATTACTTTGATTGACTCTGCCATGCATTTTAGAGTTCTTTTAGCCGGTGCAGCGGCATTTCTTATAATTGATTGGGTATTGAGGTCTAGGAAGTACAGTTTGGAGATATATGAGGAGGAGAACCCTGAGTTCCGTGAGATACTGAGGACGACCCGTGACAATATTAACAACCAGGATATAGTGGCTCAAGCTATGTTCGATGACCTTCTTGAAAGAGCAAGAAATGTTACATCGGAAAGCATAATACCAGGAACTCAGATTGTCAAAAAAATTATTTTGGTAGGCTCTCTCAGCTTCCTAACAGCATTATCAGGAGTTGTGAACATCCAGATTCAGGAAGAGACTAGCCAAGTATTCAATGAACTGGAATTAAATGAAATTTCTCAGGAAGGGGAGGAAAAAATATTCGGAAATAAATCTGAAATATTAGGAGAACCTAAGGATATAGACTCTGCGACAGATCTTGATATAAATGTGACAGGAGAAGGAACAGGAGGGACAACAGATAATTCTAGAAGACTGGAAGAAGAACAAATGGATTTTAAGGCAGCTAATCCCGGCCTTACTGAAGATGTACAGTTAGCTAGACAGTATTCCTTGGCTATAAGAGATAAGTAAACCGGTTCAACCTAACGGGAAAAATTTCTTTTGTACAGTCGTATATCCAGAATTTAAAACACATTGAAAACAAATAATGCCTATGGACTTGGATGGACAGAAAGACGCAGTAAAGTACAAGAAAGCAAACGAAAAACTGGAAGAAGTAAAGGAACAAGTTCACAAGGTCATCATAGGCCAGGAACAGATAATCGAACAGTTACTAGTCTCCATACTCTGCGACGGAAACATACTACTCGAATCCAATCCAGGGATGGGAAAAACTAAGTTAGCATCCACGGTATCAAAAGTCATGGGCCTCGAATTCTCCAGAATACAGAGCACTCCCGACCTTATGCCCAGCGACATAACAGGAACACATATAATCGATGAATCAGAAGGAAAAGCCGACTTCGTATTCCAAGAAGGACCAATATTCGCAAACATGGTGCTCGCTGATGAAATTAACCGTGCCACACCTAAAACCCAGTCAGCACTACTAGAAGCAATGCAGGAAAAACAGGTAACCGTAGGAAACACTTCATACGACCTAGAAGAACCCTTTTTCCTTATAGCAACACAAAACCCTCTCGAACAAGAAGGTACATACCCGCTTCCCGAGGCTCAACGCGATCGCTTCATGATGAAAGTTGAACTAGATTACCCAAGCAGTAAAGACGAGAATAAGATAGTGGACCGTTTCACCTCCCAACTTAACTTTGAACCTGAACTGAAAAAAGTACTAAGCAAATCATCCCTAATCCGGCTGCAGCAATTTACTAGAAGAGTGCCGATAGCAGACGACTTAAGAGAAAAATCAGTGCAAATTGTAGGTGCTACCCGTGAAATGGATGAACTCGATTACGGGGCTTCTCCAAGAGCATCAATGAACATTGTACTAGCAGCAAAAGGCAGAGCAATCGTCCAGGGAAGAACACATGTATCTGAGAAAGACATAGAAGCTGTAGCAAAACCAGTTCTAAGACACAGAATAGGTTTAAGCTTTAAAGCCGAAAAAGAAGGAAAAAATGAGGACAAAATCATCGAACAGATAATCGAAAACCAATGATAGACATAGAATTTCTCGACGAACTTGACAAATTCAATAGAGCCCTGGAAAAAAATTCAAACGAGATAAAACAGGGAGAGCAGAAATCATCATACTCCGGACAAGGCATGATCTTCAAAGACCACAAAGAGTATATTCCAGGGGACGACATCAGAAAAATAGACTGGAAAGCATACGCAAGAACTAACGAATTCTATGTAAAACGATTCCAAGAAGAAAAAAATGTTACAATACATATCGTCGTAGATAGAAGCAGCTCAATGGACTACGGAGGCGTCAACAAGTATGAATACGCCTCAAAAATAGGTTTAGGACTGGCCTACATGACCAATAAAACCAACGACAGATTCAGGTACTCCGTATTTTCTGAAACACTAACCGATTTGACAGCAGCCCGTAGAAACGCAAATCTAGGTCAACTAGTCGATACAACAAACGAGTTAAGAAAAACTCCGGAAAGCAAGGTTGGCAAATGCTTAACGCAATATAGTTCCAGGATTAAGAACAAGTCAATAGTTGTCATCCTCTCCGACTTCCTAGTTGAACCCGAAGATGTCAGCGACGCCTTAAAGAATCTAAAGAATTCGGATGTTTTGCTGGTTCAGACCCTTTCAGGCGAAGAGATGAGCCCTGAAATGCAGGGAGACAAGATACTGGAAGACCCGGAATCCAGCTCCACAATCAGAACATACCTGACAGGAAAAGTAAAGTCCAGGTATAAAGAAAAGCTGGAAGACCATACCTCCGAAATTGAAGAATTAGCAGCTGAGAACGGCGCCAAATACATCAATGTCTCCACAGAAAAAGATTTTTTCGAATCATTCTTCGATATCTGGGAACTAATCAATAAGTAAATAAACACTTACAGCATCAACTCTCTATATGAAGTTTCAAAACTTTCAGAACATTGGCTCAGAACCAGCACTCTACAACACAGAACTGGACCTACTGGTTATTTCAGACCTACATCTAGGCTTGGAAGGCAGCATGACATCAAAAGGAAGTTATGTCCCCAAATTCCAACTCGAAGACATCAAAGAAGAGATTCAGACACTTCAAGAAGAGACAGAGGCATCCCGAATCCTTGTCAACGGCGACCTAAAAAACCAGTACTCAACCAGTTACACAGAGAAACAGGAACTTGACGAATTCCTAAAATTCCTTAAAAACAATTTTGAAGAAGTAATACTGATAAAAGGAAACCACGACACAATACTCGACAACACAGCAGAAAAACACGGAATCAAACTCAAAGACCACTACCTAGAAGACAAAATACTTTTCACGCATGGACACATGAAGATTGACAACTTCGAAGACTTAGACTTTGATACAATCGTAATCGGTCATGAGCATCCTGCACTGGCTTTAACCGACGATGTCGGTGTTAAGGAGAAAGTAGACTGCGTCCTTTACGGTGAGATCAAAGATGAGAAAAACTTGATAGTGTTGCCAGCTTACTCCAAGATATCAAACGGTTCTGAAATTAATAACATGCCTAGAAACGAGTTTTTATGCCCTATTCTCAGGGAAAACGGTGTTGCAAATTTGAAAGCTACTGTTTTATCCCGCGAAGGCGGCGCCTTTGAGTTTCCGAAGTTGTCAAAAATCAAGTAATGTTACAATCAGCACCAGTGCTGCTACTCCAGCTGCAGCCATAAATGAAGCGTTAATACTCCAGATCGACGCCAATGTACCCGCGAGCACAGGTCCTATGGATTGACCGCTGTGCTTCGCCAACTCGTTGAAACCAGTCATTTCACCTTCAACATTGTCTGGAATAGATGAGTCGAACTTTGAGTGTACAGCAGGTATTATTCCAGCAGTGAACAGCCTTGCCAAGAAGAATAAACCGCCTATAACCATCATGTTTTCTGTTAGGGACATTGAGAAAAGTGTAGGAATCAAAAGGAATGACATCACTGCTATGATTTTCTCCTCTCCATAATTGTCGGCTAAGTCGCCGAACACAAACTGGAAGGCGTTAGGTAGTGCCGCGAACCCGAAGACTAGTCCCATGGTAATGTAGTCTGCGTTCATCTTGTCTAGAATAAGAGGTATGGCAACCCAGAAAAACGAGAAAACAATAGAGTATAGAAGCGTTAGAGATAGCACTTCTCTCAAATCTGTCCAGTGCTCCTTAAAATGTTTCCAGTCATCGATATAAGTCTTTCTCCTCTCAAGATCATTGAAAGCCTCCTTTAAACCTTCACCTCCTCTATCAGTTCCTATATAGAAGTAATACATTACTATGGATAGTAACCATGTCCCTGCCCACAAGCTGAACAACAAATTAAATCCATAATCCATTAGCAGTAGGCCTCCGATAACAGGACCGATGATAACAGAAAGATTAACTCCTAAGAGAAATACGGACACATTCTCGGATTCTACATCACTATCTGAACTCTGCAGTACAAGGCTCCAGCCTCCATTCCAAATAAAGGATTTTCCAACACCCTCCATCAGCTTTGCCATGAAAAACAATGGAACAATACCTGTATAAAGTAGAAGCGGCGGGAAGAGCGCTGAAATAAATCCTATGTATATTACAATTTTTTCTCCTGCTCTCTGAACCAGGTTGCCTACAGGAATATCCATTAATATCGTGATTAATCCTGGAATAGATGTAAGAATTCCTACTAAAAACACTGAATTAACATTGTTTTCGAAGAATACAGGTAGAAAGTTCCAAACTGTGCTACGCCCAAACCATGCAAAAAGCATAATCACAGACAAGTACTTAGTAATCCTAGGTATCCTGTCGAACTCCATTCACCAACTCACTGTATTCCATCGAGTGAAACTTGATTTTTTTTAATATGTTATGAAACCGTCATCTTCCTCTTCCTCTTCTTCCATCTCCTCTCGCTTCTTTCTTTTTTCCTCTTGCTTCTTGTATTCCTTTTTAGCCTTCTCCTTCAACTCGTTGTAGCGTTGCCGAGCAGCATCAGTCTTCTCAGTACCAGCCTCCTCCTTCTTCAACTTTTCATATCGATCGCTGGACTCTTCATCCTCATCAGAAGAATTCTTGGCAGCTTCAATAAAATCGTTCAAACTTCATCACCTTTCTTACCTGTAAAAGGAATTCTACGGGCAAAACGAACCACACGGCCAATATCCTCAGCAGTATCACTAATAGACTCAGCAGACTTTTCAGCAGCCTCAACAAGATCGTTCAAACGCTTCAACATATATAAAATAAACACAAATATCACTAAAAATACTAACTTAACTAAAATATCCAAACCAAGATTAACAATCTGCCAGTCAACCATACCAAACAATTGTCAGTCCGCTGATTTATAATTATTGGTTCAAAACACCTTCAAAAAACCTCTTTCAAAACCGCGGTATTAGGAAACCATTATAAGGTTCTAAACGGGTTTTTTGTATGTGATAACATGGTAGAAGTCCCAAATGATACTGAAGTAGAAGACCTTCCGTTCACCCACGCAAGAATCAAAAGAATGATCAGAGACAAAGCCGGAGAAGGCCAGTATGTCCGCTCCAATGTATACTACGGCCTAAACCTGCTACTAGGAGAAATTGCAGAGGAAATCATCGACAACATGATGGAAACAGATGCAGCATATGTCGAAAAACACCACCTCGACACAGCATCAAGAAAATACGAAAAAGTCGAAAACATTATCAAAGAAAAAGAAAGAGTAAGTCGAAAACTAGAAGCACTCAGTGCAGATGTAGAAAAACTAAGCAGAGATGTAGCACAAGCAGACTACTAAAAAACAATTTTTTCCCTCTAACTATTTTCTATTTTAAGGTCATTCAAGGAACCATTATCTCTTTGGTTCTCGTAAAGAGTCCTCATAACTTTTTCAGCTTGCTCTCTTTCCGCTGGTACACTATTCCTTGCCTCGAAGTTTGCCTCTCCCGAGTTAAAGTAACCTTTACAGAACAAATGGCTTTCATTTCCCGGCATATAATTAAGTTCAACATTGACCGAAAGATTCTTCTGAACTTGTTCAAAGGTATCAGAAACATTTTCCCCTCTACTTTGCCCTGAAATACCTCCTTGGGTGATTTCAAAAACATCTTTATCTGAAACCACTTTTTCAAAAAGTAAAGCATTGTAGAAATCCTCGTTGAGTGCTTTAAAATCTGCTTCAAATACATAATTAGAAAAAGGACTGATTCCTAGTTTGCGATTAATCTCGCCGAGCCTATCCGCCTCAAAATAAAAATCGTTGCCCGCAAAATCTTCATTTACACGGTGAACCTTCCTAGAGTTCTCCCTCAATAAATCATTGTAATCTTCGCTTGAAACGCTTCTAAAACTAGCTATAACATGGGTGTCACCCAAATAAGGTTCTACAGCCAAAACACTATTACCGTAAAGTGGAGATTTCTTGCCACTAACTAAAACCTCTACACTCTTCTCAGGACTACCAATCCAGTTACTATCGTGAAGCAAATCTTTGAACTCTTCCTCAGCTTTTTCAAGCTGTGCTTGAGACGGCGATTTAATCCTAACCATAAAACTAGTTTATAAATGTAGTTATTTATATGTTACAGTTAATTCCTGTTAAAAAGATCACACTGTTATCATTCTATGTATGAGGTTCGAATCAGAAGTACTCACAGAAGATCTTCTACCAGCCATAAGAAGCATAATGGCATCCAGACTAGACCAAGAATTCGGCTTAAACCAATACGAAATAGCAGAACTCCTAAACCTCACACAACCAGCAGTCTCACAATACCTAAACAATAAAAGAGCAGGAAAAAAACTGAAAGACAACTTGAAAGACGACCCTCAAATCGATCTACTGTTGAAAGAAGCTGCAGACAACGCAGCCGCAGAAGAAGACTTCTCAGAAGAAATAGAAAACGTGGTCACCGCAGTAAGAGACAAAGGAATACTGAAACAAGAGTTTAAACAAGCTGAGAGAATACTTTAATTGAAGTCGTCAAAGCTGTAACCAACATCTTTCTTATCCTCCTCACCCTCAAACAACTTCTTAACTCTTTCTCCCAGCTCAGACTCCTCTAAACTTGTCTTAAACTCTTCAACTTGGCCTGGTAATTCAATATTCTCTGGAATAATTTCATCAGGAATGTATTCCTTGAATTCTTCAGGAACCAGTTCATCCAGTTTCTCGGAATCCTCTCCCTTTAGTACTATGTATCCTCCTGCTCCGCCTCCAACCAGTACAAAGGATAGTAGTACTCCTATCAAAAGGTTGCGTTGATTAGTGTTGTGTTCCTCAAGTCTTTCACTGTAGTTCTGCCTGGCCTCACTGTAACTCGAATTAATACTATCCAAAACCTGCTTGGCTTTGTAGTAACTATTGTTAGCTACTAGTTCCTCGGCTTCAGTCATGGAATCGTTAAACTCTTTCATGTCAGAGGGTGAAGCAGTACCGATACTCGAAACATTCTCTTCCAACTCATCCCTCTTCTCAAGCCAATCACTTAAACTCGAGTCAATACCGGTTCTCTGATTTTCATTAGCTCTTACAACAACTTCAACAGTAATACTTTCCGCATAACCATCAGCCACTAAATCAAGTTCATATACTCCTGGTTCTAGACCGGAAGCATCGATTGACACAGTCTTAACAACATCATCGCCATTCTCAAGGTTCAAAGCCTCCTTAGAACCATTCCAAACCATTCCGTCCTCGCTGGAAACCTCAATCCGTTCCACAAAGAACGGTGCCTCATTCCCTATACTCAAATCAAAACTACTTGATTCGCCTGAAGTAACCTCAATACTCTCCGAAGCATCCAACTCAACATCAGGATCACGACCAGGATAATACTCAAAATCAAAACTCTCAACACTCTGCTTATCCTGACCATCAACAACCCTTACATAAACAGAATGATTACCTTTACCCAAATCACCGGTATCAACATCAAAACCTTGATCAAAACTCAAATCACCAGAATCATCAAAACTGACCTCATTACCTTCACCAACATCAGTATTAGCATCAAAATAATACTCAACCAAATCAATACCCGAAGCATCATCCGAAGCCGACAAACTCAAATCAAAACCAGAATTAAAACGAGAAATACCATCAGACTGTTCTAAACTAGAAATAGAAGGACTACTAGTATCCCAAACCAATTCCTCACCATCAACCAAAGTCTCACCATTACCAGTCTCATCCTCAACCTCCACAGTCAAATCCAGTAAATCACCAGAATAATCATCATGGTCAAACTCACAGACAGCCTCTTCCTCATCATCACTAGGACTCAAAGAATCGCTGTCAACACCTTCACCATCAACAAAACACTCAAAACTAGTATCAGAAACACTATCAGGCTCAAAGAAAATACTCAAATCCTGGTCCTCACCGCCAAAACCATTCAAAACCGAATCACCAGACTCAACCCATTCAACATCTGCACTCGAATCACCATCATAACTAGAGTCCACAGTAAAGGAATCATCACTGCCGCCAATATTACCTGCCTCATCAGTAGCCTCAACATCAACTGAGAACTCATCTCCATTATCTAAATCTCCAGCATCAATATCAACATCTACCTCACAATTAGACTCTCCACTACAATCCTCATTCACATCAACTTCCACATCCCCATCATTAGAATCTGCGGAGACATCAACACTATCAATATCAGAATAATCATCAGAAACATCATAAACAAATTCGTGATTGCTCTCAACAAACTCACTGTCCTCAGAAAGCTCCACATCAGGGCGTGAAGCATCTAACAAGACAGTTTTTGAATCGGTAGACACTGTTTCACTATCAGCGCTACTAGATTCATACCCTTGTGCAGTAAACACATAATCTCCCTGAGACTCATCTGCGTCACCGTCTTTGTTAAAATTATAACTCCAGTTCCCACTACTAGATTCAGTTTCCTCCATTTCTATAGTTCCTGAGTCGCCATCAGGACCTTCATATTCAAGCTCAACATAATCAGTGCTTCTGTCAAAATCATTGGCTGCGATGAGAACACTCGCGTCATGAACATTTTTCGTTGGTTGATTAAAAGAAGCACTAGCTCCGAGTCCTATTGTGAGGGTTGTTAGTGTGATTAGTATTAGTGTTTTGTTAAGAGGTGACCTGATAGTAATCACTATTATTTGTATGGTGTTTTGTGTTTTAAGTATGTTTTTTGTTTTTTTGTTGGTTTAGATGTAGGTTAGTAGTTTGCTATTGATATTATGGTGGTCCAGGTCATTCTTTCTGTGAACTGCCTGTCGCCATCTTTTATGCAACAATTTTCGGGAAGAATCAAATCTTTTTTACTCCTCCAACTTTTCAAATCTCTCAACCGACTCCTTCCTCTTTTCATCATGGTCAACGATTGGTTCTGGATAATCCTCGCCGATAATAACACTGCAGTCTTCTTGTTGTAGCTTGTTCATTTTCCAAGGCTCATGAATAAAATTGTCAGGTACATCTTTGAGTTCCGGCACCCATTTACGGATGTATTCTCCGTCTGGGTCGTATCTCTCGGCTTGAGAAGTCGGATTGAATACTCGGAAGTAAGGCTGAGCATCCGTGCCAATACTATAACTCCACTGAATACCCCCGACCATTGCGGCGATTTCAGCGTCTACAAACATTTTGGAGAAGTAGTCATGCACATCGCGCCAATCTAGCCACAAATCCTTACATGAGAAGTTGGTGACAACCATCCTCAAACGGTTATGCATGAAGCCAGTCTTCTTCAACTGTCTCATACCAGCATCAACAAAAGGATAACCAGTCCTACCTTCAACCCATCTCTCCCATTTTTCCGGGCTTTCTTCTTTGGAGTCCCAGTCAGGTTCATTACCTCTATACTTATCCATGAACGGCTCATCGACTTCATGAGGATAGTTCCAGAGAATCTGCATGTAGTAATCTCGCCACGCTAATTCTTCCTGCCAGGTCTCAACACCGCCAGTATCACTGTTAGGGTTCCGAGCCTTAATTCTTTCCGCTTCCCAGAAAACCTCTCTGATACTGACAGTACCGAACTTCAAATGAGGGGAGAGCCTGGAAGTCTCATCACGCCACGCATAATCCCGATTCTCATCATAATTCCAGATATTCTCCTTAAACTCCTCAATCCTATCCTGACCCCCTTCACGACTAGGATTCCACTCCCACTCAAAACCATCAGGTTGTTCAAAACCTAGCTCTTGTACAGAAGGAATTTCATCACTCTCCAAATCTGGAGTAGCATAGTCCTCGACTTCCTGAGGCCTTCTCTTCTCCTTTTTAAACCATTTCTTCTTGTAGTAAGTATAAACCTTGTAAGGAGTACCTGAATTAGTTAGAATTTCTTCTTTCTCAAACATAACAATGTCTTTAAAGCTTTTGACAGGTACATCCAGTTCTTCAGCAACCTTTTCATCTCTTTTCCTTGAATACGGCGTGTAGTCTCGATTGTAATAGACTGCGTCTGCACCAGCTTCTTCTACAATCTTCTTAACTTGTTTCAAAGGCTTTCCCTTCCGTACAACAAGGTCTTTACATTCCTGACCCGACAACTTCTCCTTAAAAGATTCAACTGCGTCATGCCAGAACTTAACCCTTGGATAGCCCAAGTCCGCAGTTTTAAAGTAGTCATCATCAACCACATAAAACGGTATTACTTCTTCATTTTCTTTAGAGGCTTCTACTAACGCAATGTTATCTTTTTCTCTCAGTGAACGCCGAACCCAAAAAATAGCAACCATGTTTAATTGTCGTAGGTTCCTACGCATATATACTTAAATTTTATAAAAAATTCATCAGATTATTTTCGTCCTGTTTGAAAATAGTTTCCTCTACTAATCAAACTAAATTCTTTAATTCAAATAGTAATTTTTTCTATTAGAATAAATCTCAATCCGGATTTAGCTTAGCCAAAAATTACGTATACGAACCTCTAAATCGTGTCTACATCCACTACAGTTGTTTATCTCGCAATACAATTTAACCCCAAGGGAAACACGCCCACTATAACCAGATATGTCAACATTAATCGTTCCACCATTATTATAGGTAGTATTGTATTCTTCGTTGCCGTTAACGACTACATAAGCTGTACCATCTCCTTGGTTACTTCCATACCCATCATCTACAACCCAGTCTATATTTAAAGTGCTTATACCAGATACATCTATATCTCTGACAAGATTAAATGTTGAAGAGCCGCCAGTACCTATTGCGTATTGACTTGTAGATTCAGTATGTGTAAATTGAATGGAATTGCCGGAAGGGTTCCCACCGTCCCAGATATTACTTATAGCTACATTGTAGGAATGTAGAGCACTTGCGGATTGATAATTTTTCAGAAATTCATCCATCGCAGTGTTATTTTGTGAAATGGCTTCCATCGCAGTGTTATTTTGTGAAATGGCTTCCATGGCATTATTATCATCTTTTATAGTTTCAGCTATACTTCCTAAGCTTGAATAATTATTTGGATTATATCCAGCTATGCCTGCAATAAATTTGCTGCTAGCCATATTTACATTGACTATAGCTTCACGAGCAGTATTAGTTTTAGTAAATAAATTTCTCGCTTGTTCGCTGTTTGAAATGGCATTCATAGCTGTACTGCTGTTTGAAATAGCCTTCATAGCTTTCTCTGAAAATCTAATCTGATTTAAAGCATCACCTCTATTCGCAATATTTGACATTAGATTAGATTGTGTTGTTAAGTTATCCAATGTACTTTGATCAAGATATGATGGATGTGCTCCAAAAACCATTTCATTCTCCGTTGAATTAGTGTTATCTACATAGTTTTGAGTGGCTACATTGTTTCCGTTTATTTTTACGGGTGTTGATTGTATGTTGGTTTGTGTGAAGTCGTTTTCGTATCCTATTATTAGTTCTCCGTTGTTGTATCCTACTAGGGCTCTTTGTCCGTGGACTTTGAGGTCTCTGTCTCCGTTGGTGGTCCATTCTCCCATGTCTGTGAATCCTGCGTTTTTCCCTGCTTGTACTGCGTCTGCATCTGTGTATTGGTTGAAATTTGATTCTGCCCAATTCTGTGTCGTCAGTTTTTGGAAATCTGCTGATGCTGAAGGTATCATTGATGCGGCTCCTAAACCGGCAGCCCCTAGCCCTATTTTTTTTAGAAAATCTCTCCTTGATATCTTTTCTTGAGATTTGTTTTCATTATCTTGGTTTTTCCTTCTTGTCCTTAGTTTTCTTAATTCCTTTCTGAGTTCTTGGTTTTCTTTTTCTATCTGGTTGAGGCGTTCAAATATTTCCTGGTTTTCTCGATTCTCACTTTCTTTTGACTCAGTCATGATAAAGGAGTTTCAGTATATCTTTTTATTGGTTTTGGAAGTATTTGTCTAGTTTTTGTTTGTCTTTGGATG
>Ga0102942_1000453_pt1 | contig 15244 bp, 17 predicted proteins | sample SalPon2_C_H2O_MG_FD_78171 | JGI IMG/M metagenome (GOLD analysis project Ga0102942, IMG submission 78171) | Salt pond water microbial communities from South San Francisco under conditions of wetland restoration - Salt Pond MetaG R2_C_H2O_MG | ecosystem: Environmental > Aquatic > Non-marine Saline... | reverse complement strand
GCGAGGACCGCATCGAAGCGGTCGCCTTCGATGGGGCGGAGTTGGCGGTCGACCTCGCAGTCGTCGGCGTCGGCATCCAGCCCAACACGGAACTGCTCGCTGGGACTGGAATCGAACTCGGGGCTGGTGGGGCGATCCGGGTCGACGACCACGGCCGGACGAACCTTCCCGAGGTGTATGCGGCCGGCGACTGTGGGACTGCTCGACATACGGTCACTGGCGAGGAGACGTGGCTCCCGCTGGGGCTGACGGCGAACCGCGGCGGCCGTGCGATCGGGTCGACGGTGGCGGGCGAGCCGACGCCGGTTGGCGACATCGCCGGGACAGCAGTGGTCAAAGCCTTCGATCAGGAGTGTGGGCGGGCGGGACTCGTCGACGAGGCGGCGGCGGTCGAGGCTGGCTTCGATCCGGTGTCGGCAGCGATCACTGCAGGTTCGCGGTCGGGCTACTATCCGGGCGCGGCCGAGACCGACGTGACGCTCGTCGCCGATCGAGAGACGGGACGGCTTCTGGGTGGAACGATCGTCGGCCCCGACCGGGCGGCGGTGCGGATCGACACGCTGTCGACCGCGCTCGATGCCGGGATGACAGTCGAAGAGGTCGAACAACTGGACCTGGCCTACGCGCCGCCGTTTAGTCCTGTCTGGGACCCGGTTTTGGTCGCTGCCAAAGTGCTGAACGGTCGACTGGATAACTAACCGTACATCGTGATCGTGCTGAGGGGCTCGGTCATCATACTACCGAGTGGCCCGAGTTTAGGGGGCGTCAACCCGGAGAGTTCCGTCCGGGATCTCGAACAGGAACACATCACGGAACTGAAACCGTCGGTCGGCTTTCGAGAGACCGAATGGACAGAGAGACCGAACCCCGTGTCTCTCTGAGTGTAATATCGTGGTGAGGCCGCTGGAGCAAATGGCTCCACGATCCGTACTATCAAAAGCATCACCGACCGTGTCGTGTCGACGTCTGCCAGATCAGACGATTGGACGACTGTTCAGGAAGTCAATTACTACTTGCCATTACTCGAAATCATAGATGATAATTCGGGGATTGGTTTTTTATATTGCCAAATAACATGACTTACTCATGGCGCGAACAGTCCTATGTGTCGATGACAACACGAGAATTTCGACAGTCTCAGCTGCGATTGACGCTGAAGAAAATCTTTCTGCGATCGAGGCAACATCTGTCGATGATGCGCTCGAAACAATCAGTAACGAACCAATCGTCGGTGTCGTAACGTCCTACGAACTCCCAGACGGGAGCGGAATGGATGTCATACAAGCAGTCCGCGAACAGATCCCGCAGACGCCGGTCGTGCTGTTTACCGATGTCTCACCGGCCGACATCGATACGAGTTCGTTCAAAGAACTGCTCGTTGAGTATCTCAACCGCGAGCTTCCTGATGCCGAAGACCGCCTCGGGTTCATTGTGAACGACGTGATCGACCACAGCGCACAGGTCAGCTTTCTCGCCCCGGACGACGAGGACGAACGGCTCGAAGCCCTCGAAGAGTACGATATCGATGAACTGCCGATCGAAGAGAGCTTCCAGCGCATTACGGATCTCATCGCAGCACACTTCGACATTGCAGTCGCCTTTGTCGGGCTGATCGAGAAAGACGAAGAGAACTTCCTCGCCTGTACCGGCGCAGACTGGGACTCACTGACGCGGGAAGACACGATGTGTACCCACAGCATGCTTCAAGAAGACGTGATGGTCGTCGAAGATATCGCCAACGACAAACGGTTCAACAAAAACGAACAGCTGGAAAACCTCGGCATCGTTTCGTATGCGGGGGCCAATATGACGAACTCGGATGGCCATGTTATCGGCCAGGTCTGTGCACTGGATCACGAGGCCAGAAGCTACAGCGCCGAAGAGAAACACCAGCTCGAACAGTACGCAGACACAGTGATGGAAATCCTGGAGCTTCGACAATCAGTGCTTGAGGGCCGGAAACCAGAGGTGGCCCAATGAGTCTGTCTTCCGACGGATTCAGCGTATCGCAACTCCCTCTCGAGGAAGTCAAAAACGGTTGTTCGATCCTGCTGACCGGCGAAGACACCGACACGCTGAAATCGGTTTTCAGTCGACTTATTGCGGCTGACGAAAACGAACGCAGCGTTGTGCTCGCGACTAACGCTGGCGGACGGTCGATCCAGCAATCGCTCAACAATGCACAGCGAAACGCCGGGTCGCGTGCCTCGATTCTGACAGCCGAAGGTCCAGGTCGCGGCGAAGACGTGTCGAGCATCGACGATATCGGCGATCTCACACAGGTTGGCATGCAGTTTTCGACGCTCGTTGCCACCTCTCAGCAGTCGACCGCTCGGTTTCGATCCGGCATTTTCCTCTGTTCGACGATTGCAAGCGAGGTCGATGATACCCGGTCGGTGTTCCGGTTCCTCAACTCGAATTTCTTGACAGAGCTCCGCCGCGGTGATGGGATCGGTGTCGTTGCAATCGATCGGAGTGCCGACGTCGGAACCAACGTCGACAGTATGATCTCGGGGATGGAAACGTCGTTCAAGGCTCGTATTGATGTCGAGAAAACGGGGTTGAATAAGGCCACACTCGAATTATCCGGTCTTTCGGGAAGCGATAGAACGGTCGACGTCAGCCTCTAACGATGGGTGAGTATGCTTCGATGTTCGGCCACGAGGAGGTCACTGGAGAGATCGATGTCGACTCGCTCCTCCGAGAGATCGGACTCGATACGGACGAACTCGAGTGGCGAAAGGAGTTCATCGGTTTCGACGACAACGATGCGGACCGGCTGAGCGCGCTCAAACCGCTGTTCGAAGCAAACGCTGAGACACTCGGTGAGCTGTTGGCCGACACTCTCACCCAGGACGAACGGATCGGTGAACGCATCAACCGCTCGCCGATGTCCGTCGACGAGCTTATCGAGACCCAGAAGGCGTATTTCGTGACCCTGACCAACGGCAAGTATGGAGTCGAGTACGTCACGAACCGCGCTCGTTTCGGCACCCTTCAGGACGGCATCGGACTGCAACTAAACCAGTATATCGGTCAGTATGCCGTCTACTACGAGTTTATACACTCACTCCTCACCGAGCGAGCAATCGAGCGGCTCTCTGAGACTCTCCAGTCGTCGTCCGGGGAAGCCGCAACCGACGGTGGAGCAGTAGCTGCCGGCGACAAAACAGGAGGCCCAACGAGTAGAGCGCTCGTCGAAGAGGAATTTACCGAGCTGCAGGCGGACCTCACTTCGATCCGCCGCATTATGCTCCTCGACATGCAGATCGTCGCCGATGGTTACAGCCACTCCGACGGTCAGAGCCGGAGAGGGGGACTCGAACGGGACGAACAGCTATCGGTCGAACTCGAAGCAGAGCTCGCCAAACCGATAGCGGACCTTAGTCAGTCGACCGAGGACGTCTCACAATCCTCGCAAGAAATATCGATCCTTGCGGACGAACAGTCCGACCGGCTTCAGTCAATCGCCACAGAGGTCTCGAATATGAGTGCGACTGTCGAAGAGATCGCCTACAGTACCACCGAGGTCAAGGACAACAGCGAGCGGGCCGAGAAACTTGCAGAAGACGGCCAAGATGCTGCCACCGATGCCATGGCTGTGATGGACGATGTCGGCGAGGCCGTCGAGGAGGTTTCGAACGATGTCTCCGATCTTCAGACGCGGGTTGGCGAAATCGATTCGGTTGTCGAGGTAATCAACGATATCGCCGAGCAGACCAACATCCTCGCGCTCAATGCCTCGATCGAGGCCGCCAGGGCCGGAGAAGCAGGCGCAGGGTTCGCGGTCGTCGCTGATGAGGTCAAATCACTGGCCGGGGACTCACAGGAACGTGCCCAGGAGATCGAAACACTCGTTTCGGATATCGAGAACGACACCGAACAGACTGTCGACAGTCTCACCGAGACGACAGACCAACTCGAACGGGGGGCTGATAGCGTCTCTGAAGCGATGGAACTGCTCGACGATATCTCCGAGGCGATCAAAGAAACCGCCCACGGCATCCGCGAGGTCTCGAAGGCCACCGACGAACAGGCCGCCAGCTCCGAAGAAGTCGCGAGCATGCTGGACGAACTCGTCGACAGAGCCGAGACAGTTGCCACCGAAGCCGAGGAAATCGCTGCCGCAAACGAAGAACAGGCGATGACCATCGAGGGGATCTCCCAAACAGTCGGGCAGTTGACCGAGTAATCGACGCTCCTCCCTTGGAGGTCGACCTGTCGACGGCAGCGACACCTACAGAGCGGTGCTGAACACCGGAAGTCTCAGTATCACCCACACTGCAATAATCTACATATATCAGCGATCCCAACGAAAAGGTATGAGCTTCGAACAAAACGTCGGTGGCACAGATCGACTCCTCCGCGCAGTGCTCGCTGTAGCGTTGACACTTCTCGCAGTCAGTGCCCTCCGGAAACGGAACTATACGACACTGCTCGTCGCAACGGCCGGAGCCGTCGGGGTTGGATTCAACGCCGTGACCTGTTTCTGTGGGCTGAACGAGGCCTTGGGCATCGACACGACCGAGGAGTAGCCTACGCCGCAAGGTCGACCAGATCCGGGTGGGATTGCAGCCGGTCGGGGAGGTCGACCGGCGGCGTCTCACCGGCGGCAACGCGGTCCCGAACCGCTTGCCACTGACTGTGGCGAACCAAAATGACGACCGGCACGGCATCCAACTCCAGCAGTTTGGCGATCGCAAGCCGGTTGCGGCCGTCGTAAAACAGTAGTTCCCCATCGCGCCCAACCGTCAGTGCGATCTCACCGTCGACCGTCCGAGTATACTCGCCGGGGCGGGCATGGTCGAACGGCTCGGCACATCCCGAGTCCAGCAGTTCCGACTGGGTCCGGTAGCCGTCGGTTGCGACCGTCTCGTAGAGGCGGTCGATCGCTTGGCAGCGCCGGTCGACATCGGAAGCCGAAGCACACCCCCACGGCGAGCCACCGGCGTCGATAGTGTCGAGACACTGGGCGTAGAGATCCGTCTCGGGCCACGGCACTCCGTCCTCGAAACGCGCTCGAAACGACCGATAGATGACGGAGTCGGAAAACGGTCGACGGTCAGTGTCCCAGTCGCCGTCCATGACACTGCCCGCGAAGTGGTAGTTCGGTAAGCGAAACGGCTCCGGAATCGACTCGCCCCGATCGATCGACAGCTCCTGCCACGAGATTGAGTCGGTAACGGAAGCGGGGTCGACCGCATAAAGGCGGTAGGGATCGGTCGGGGCCTCGTGTCTGAACCGCGTCCGAAGGCAAGTGGCGTCGACGAACAGCCGGGCACACCCGTCACGAAGCCGGTAAAGCGGTTGTTCGACGGTGGGATGCTCGTTTATAAATGCTGTTGTCGTCGTTCGGATGCGGTCGACGAGCGAGTGGTAGGTCTCGTGGATCATCAGGGAGGGACGCTGGTAACGGGCCATACCGGCGTTCGGTCCGTTTGTATTCGGCTCTCGGCGTTAAACCTAATTCAGGAATCCGTGAGTGGTCCAGAAGCCCCGAGCTGACGGCATCGGGGAGACGAGCAGAGAGTCCGACAGATTCAGATAGCTTACCCACCGTTCTGGACTGAATGAGGACACCAGCAAGCCGACCGAGGGGTGGGGGTCGATGGTGATGAAGGTCCGGCGCGTGATCGAGACGTACTCGCTGTCGGGCCTCGGTAAGGAACTCGCCGCACGATGGGTCGGCGAGGGGTACGAACGGGAGAGCCTTCGCGCGCTCGCCGATCGGTTCAACAGGCGGGTCTTAGCAGCCAGCATGGGGTCAGCGGGCCTGTCGCCGCTCGACGGCGAGGTCGACAACACCTATCGGCTGTTGACCGACGACGAGGTGAGCGCCGGAATGGAGACCCAAGCTCGCCGCCGTCTCGAACGCGAGGGGGTCGACCCCGACACCGTCACCGACGACTTCGTCTCCCATCAGGCGATCCACACCTTCCTGACGGGCGATCTGGAGGTCGAGCCACCGGAAGGCCCCTCGGCGGCCGACCGGCTCGAAGGCGACCGCGAGACGATCCAGCGACTCCAGAGCCGCCTCGAAGCAGTGAGCAACGATACGATCAGTCGGCTCGACCGCGCCGAAGAGCTCACGATCGGCTCGTTCAGCGTGCTCGTCGACGTGCAGGTGTTCTGTGATGACTGTGGCCAGCAGTCCGAGATCGGCGAGCTGCTGGCTGCGGGGGGCTGTCAGTGTGAGTCGGCAGCCGACGCCAGCGACGATCACGATGTCGAACCGAGTGATAATGGTTAACCAGTCCAGTCGACAACCGGATCCATGGGACAGTCAGAGATGAGCGAAAAGAGGCTGTCCGTGTCGGTCCGGAACCTCGGCGGGATCGACGAGTCGACGGTGCGGCTCCGGACGGGCGTCAATGTGCTGTCGGGGCGGAACGCGACGAACCGGACCTCGTTGCTACGGGCACTCATGGGCGCACTCGGCAGCGACGGCGTCTCGCTGAAGGCCGACCGGGATGCCGGGGAGGTCAGCCTCCAGACACCCTCGGGAACTCACACTCGCCAGCTCGAACGGCGGAACGGGACGGTCCACACCTCCGGGGAACCGTATCTCGACGATCCGACGCTGGCGGATCTGTTTGCGTTTCTGCTCGAATCGAACGAGGCCCGGCAGGCGGTGAGTCGGGGTGAGAACCTCCGGGAGCTGATTATGCGGCCGGTCGACGTCGAGGCGATCAACGATGCCATCGAGGAGACACACGCCGAAAAACGCCGCCTCGACCAACAGATCGAGAAGCAAAGCGGGCTCGAAGGCGAACTGCCGGAGCTCGAAGCCGAGAAGTCGGAGATCGATGCAGAGATCGCCGACATCGAGGCCGAAATCGACGAGAAACGGGCCGAAATCGACGCGATAGACGGCACCATCGAGGCGACCCGCGCCGAACAGGAGGCACTCGAAGAACTCCAGTCAGTTCAGACGGAGCTCGAAGAGACGCGGTTTCAGCGCGAAACGGAACGCGAGAGCATCGAGACGCTCCGCGAGCAGCGCGCCGAGATCGAGGCCGAACTCGACGACCTGCCGGAGCCGTCGACCGACGAGCGCGATCGGATCGACCGACAGTTAGACGAGTGCCGACAGCGACGCTCCGAACTCGATTCGACGACGAGCCAGCTCCAGAGCGTCATCCAGTTCAACGAGGAGATGCTGGACGGAACCCCGCCGGCGATCGCCGAGGCGCTCCGCGACGAGGAGTCGACCGAGACAGTCACCGACCAGCTGCTGGCCGACAGCGAGTCGGTCGTCTGCTGGACCTGTGGCAGTGATATCGAGACCGACGACATCGAGTCGACGCTCGACCGGCTCAGATTCCTCCGACAGGAGATGCTGACCGAGCGTCGCGAACTGGGCGACGAGATCGACTCGCTTACCGAGCGGCAACGGGAGCTGGAGGCCGCCAGTGACACACGGACCAAGCTCAAGGAGCGACTCCAGCGAACCGACGAGGAGCTCGACGACCGAACAGAGCGCGTCGAGGCATTGTCGACCGAACTCGACGACCTCCGCGAGCGGGCCACTGAGCTCGAAGCCGAAATCGAGGACCACGAGCAGTCGGCCGACAGCACCGTCCTCGAACACCATACGGAGATCAATCAGTTGGAGTTCGAGCTCGGGCGGCTGGAGAGCGACCGCGAGCGGATCGACCGTCGGATCGGTGAGATCGAAGCCAAACTCGACGAGCGCGAGGAGCTCGAATCCGAGCGGCAGGAGCTACAGGAGCGGCTGGCAGCGCTCCGAACCCAAGTCGGTCAGCTCGAAACCGAGGCCGTCGAGGCGTTTAATACGCATATCGACCGCGTGTTGGAGATCCTCGACTACGACAACATCGAGCGGATCTGGATCGAACGGACGACCGAGCAGGTCACAGAGGGGAGACGGACGGTCGAACAGTCGACCTTTCGGCTCCACATCGTGCGGCGAACCGAGGACGGCCGGAGCTACGAGGACACGATCGCCCACCTCAGCGAGAGCGAACGCGAAGTAACGGGGCTCGTCTTCGCGCTAGCTGGCTATCTGGTCCACGAGGTCCACGAGGTTGTTCCGGTCATGTTGTTGGACTCTCTGGAAGCGATCGACTCCGACCGGATCGCCGCCCTCGTCGAGTATCTCAACGACTACGTCGACACCATCGTCGTCGCGCTGCTGCCGGAAGACGCCCAAGCACTCGACGACGACTACCACCGCATCACCGATATCTGAGGGAGTACTGGCCGGAAGGCCCATTCTATTGGCGACCTACCTATTAGTATGTCCCTCAGCCAGCGCCTGCAGTCGGCCGGACGCCTCGATCGACGGGATCTGACCGGCGCGCTCGCGGCTGCCCTCCTGGTCAATCTCGTCGGTGCCAGCGGCGTCGTCTTTACCGATCCCAACAGCCAGTGGTTCCAGTCGCTGACGTTGCCGTGGTTCTATCCGCCGCCGTGGGCTTTCGGCGTGGTCTGGACGCTCCTGTTTACACTGATCGGCGTCGCCGCCTATCTCATCTACCGGCGGGGAACCGGGCGTCGACCGGTCCGGCTCGCACTCGGCCTGTTCGGCCTCCAGATGGTCGTCAACGTCGCGTGGTCACCTGCGTTTTTCGAGCTCCAAGACCTGCCGCTGGCACTCGGCGTGATCGCCCTGCTGTGGCTGCTGATCGTGGCGACAGTCCGGGCGTTCGATCGGGTCGACCGCCCGGCGGCGCTCCTGTTGGTGCCGTATCTCGTTTGGGTGAGCTTCGCGGCGATACTCAACTATTCGATCTGGCAGCTCAACTAACGGCGGAGTGGAGCGCTGAAACAGTGGGGAAGACCCAAACAGCTATTCAGAGTTGTGGTGAAGTACGTCCGAACGTGTCGAATGAGGGTGAAATAATGCCGGACGACAGTACACAACCATCGGGCACGGAGATCGAAGCGATCAACTCCGGGGTTCCGGAGTTGGATCAACTGCTCGGTGAAGGGGTATATTCGTGGGCGTATGTATCTCATCCGGGGCGTTTCGGACACTGGCAAATCACTCCTCGGCCAGCACTTCCTCGAGACGGGGCTTGCGAACGGCGAGACCGTCGTCTGCATCGACGGCGAGGAGTCGAAGACGGATACGGTGGTGAACGCCGCACAGCTCAACGTCGACATCGCCGAGGCGGAGTTCCTCGACAATGCCGTCGACCACACCGACCAGCCGACCCCCGAAGTGGGCCTCACCGCCAAACCATCCGACGGAGAATGCTCCGGCGAGTCGGTCGTGTTGACGCTGCCACGGGCCGCCGACCCGGCTTCGACGCAGAACGTGGCGAATAAAGCGACACGAGCACCAGTTCCTGCCACCGTTTTGGAATCCTGCTGTGGAGTAGGCGGCAAATTCGTGTAGGCGTGGTGACCAGTATGGCGTGTCAACAGTATATTTATCAGCAAGTCGGGTATAGCGTGGGATAATGGTGCGTGACCCGTCGGGGCGGGACGATGACTACCAGTGCGAGGACGTACTCAGCACGCTCGGTGATGAGCCAACCAGAACCATCATCGAAACCCTTTCGCAACCGATGACGGCCAACGAGCTCTCTGAGGCCTGTGATATCCCGCTATCGACGATGTACCGCAAGCTCGACAAGCTAACCGAGGCGTCGCTGGTCACCGAGTCGACCGAGATCCGACAGGGCGGCCAACACACGACGCGCTACGAGCTCGACTTCACCAAAATCGCGGTCCTCCTCTCGGAGGAACACACCCTCACGGCGGCTATCGACCGCCCGAGTCGGGAGTCGACGGCCGACCAACGGCTCGAAGAGCTCTGGACACAGATCCGCGAAGGAACGTAGCCGCCACCTTAGGGCATCGTTCGGTGTGGCTGACCGTCGTCGGGATACCACTGACCGTGGAATCCGAACGGGAACGCGGCTGGCAGCCGGGCGCGGGCGAGTTCGGAAAACGAGACCGCATCAAGCACCAGCAGTGCCGACCGATCGAACCGTGTATCCAACAGCACCGACAGCACCACGCCATCGTCCTCAGCCGTTCCGGTATCGACGCCGGCGGGGGCGGGCGCTCGGTCGACGAACACCGGTTCGGTCGGATAGACGCCCGGTTCGTGCCATACGCACTGTGAGTCCGTTTCGAGGTCGTACTTCACGAGACAGTTCAACAGCCCGATTGCCGGGGGGTCTGTATGGCCACTCGCGTACAGATACCGATAGGGACGCGTCGAGACCTGTCGGTAGTTGATCATCGGGAACTCGATCGGGCCCGAAAACAGCGACTGTTGCTCGACGGCACCGTCCTCGACGGGAGCCGATAGCGGCGCAGTTCGCCGCCTGGAACCGGCTCCTCGCCGCTCCGCAGCCGGTCGAGGGACAGCGACTGAATCACCTCGCTGTCCTCGAAGGCGATCACGTCGACCACGACCCTGTTTTCGGCCGGGAGTTCGAAGGCGTTGACGTGGTGAAAGACGAAACAGGGGTCGACGGCGGGCCTCGAAACGACAGCTCCACTCTCCCGGTCGAAAATCAAAACCCGACTGGGGAGGCTGTCGTCCCACGAGTAGTGTTCAATAAACGGGCGGTTTCGGAGCAGCCCGGTCCAGTGCAGTCTGAGTGGGGACTCCATGAGGATCGCATACTGGTCGGTCAAGCCGAACGAATGGAAATACGCCGGGCGGTCGACCGCCAAACTGCCGACCTCGCGGCGGATCGGACTGTCTGTCGGTCGCTCGAAGAGAACGTATTCGCTCTTCGGGCCGAATGTGACGCCCATATTGACAACCATCGATCTGTCGAAATCGTAGTGCGGATGGCCCAGACTGCCGGTGATCGACAGCCCGTCGTTGTGGTCGACGCCGCCCTCGGTCGCCAGCGTCTCGGCATCGAACGCGACAGCGTTCGGTGTCTCCGTGATCGCGATCGGCTGTTGGCCGATTCGGTCGACGCTGATCGAGGCGTTGTCGGTGAGGGTTGGGTCTACCAATCCCCGCAAGCGATCCAGCACCGACGCGGGGGCGGTGGTGCCGAACTGATCGCATCGAAGCTCGCCTTCGTGTGTGGCGTGCTCGTACTCCGTGCTCCGGAGAAAGCGGTTCGAGACCGTGACAGTGCCGTCCTCGATGCGGAACCGGCGGAGCATCGCCAACCCGTCGAACCAATGGTTCACTGGCTGGCCGCCGACCTCGAAGCGCCCCGGCCCGTTGCGAAGCAGTGTGCCCGAGAGCCACGACGGAATCGTCCCCTCGACTGAACACTCGATCCGGTCGAACTCCCTGTCGATGGATTCGAGACCCTCGGTGTAGGGAGGTTCCATACCCCATGATCGACCGCTCGGTAGGTAGCTCTGTGGGTGACCCCCGACCGTTCAAGGGGTTGCCCCGAGATATGAGTGGTATGTCGACTGACCAGCCCGACGACATCGAACTCATCGAGGAAGCAGTCGGTGCCCGACTCCGAGACCGTGGCGAGACGCTCGGGGTCGCCGAATCGCTAACCGGTGGGCTCGTCTGCTCTCGACTAACCGACATCCCCGGCGCAAGCGACTACTTCGACCGCGGTGTCGTCGCCTACTCGAACGCGGCCAAACAGACCGATCTCGGCGTCTCGCGGGAGGCGCTCGATGTGGACGGCGCAGTCAGCAAGTCGGTCGCCGGGGAGATGGCCCGCGGCATCCGAGACACCGCCGAAACGACGTGGGGCGTCTCGACGACCGGGATCGCAGGACCGACTGGTGGTACGGAGGAGAAACCGGTCGGACTCGTGTATATCGGCGTCGCCTACGCCGGGCCATGGGGGAGTGAGTCGTCGTTTACGCGCGTCGACCGCCACGTCTTCGGTGGTGATCGGCAGGCAGTCACCCAACAGAGTGCGACACAGGCGCTGGTCGCGCTCGAAGATGCCGTCGACGCGGTCGAAACGGACGGTTAGTTCGTCGAGACGATCTCGATGACGTCGCGGTGGTCGAGTTCGTGGTCCGCGCCGACCTGTCGCTTGCTCCGACAGTCGATCCCATGCAGGAGCCCGTCGCCGATATCGGAGTGGAGGAAGTAGGCGAAATCCGAGGTGGTCGAGTCCTCGGGCAGAATGAAGCAGTCCCGGAAGACGCCCTTCTCGTCGGCGCTGCCGTTAGCACTGCCGGGGAAGATCGCGATACTGCCCAGCACATCGAACAACGCCGTCTCGATGGCCTGCTGGACGCCGGTTCCGCCGAACTCGGAGACGAACTCCCGGATCTGTTCGAGTCCAGCCTCCTGTTCGGCCGAAATATCGTCGACGATCTCGAAGTCGTCGCCGCCCGCGGTGTAGTCGACCACGCCTCCCTCGGCGGCAGTTTTGAGCGCCTTTTCAGCGTGGGCACTGGTCGGAACGAAGGTCAGGTGGTCGTAGTCGGGATCGGTGGTGATTTCGTCCCAGTTGGCCTGCGCCTCCGGCGTGTCCATCTTGTTGGCGGCGATCAGCATTGGCTTCGTCCGCTTTCTGATCTCGCGGGCCAATACTTCCCGATCCTCGTCGTCCCACGTCCCGGTGTCGAGTTCGAGATCGAGAGAGAGAATAATCTGTTTGATCTCGTCTTTGTTCGTTTTGAACGCGCTCATCTGCTCGGCGAGGTCGACCTCGATTTTGGCGTCCGCGCCCTGATACTTCGTCTCGTGTTTTTCGATTCCGGACTCCAGAATACCGAGATACCACATATCGAGTTCGTTTTCGAGGAAGTCGATGTCGTCCCTCGGGTCGTGGCCCTCGGTCGTTTCGCCTTCGATATCCGTCTTTCCGGAGAAGTCGACGATGTGGATCAACACATCGGCCTCGTTGAGATCGGTGAGAAACTGGTTGCCCAATCCGTTGCCCTCGTGTGCGCCGGGAATGAGCCCGGCAACGTCGACGAGTTTCGTCGGGACAAAGCGCGTCCCGTCTTCACACACCCCGACGTTGGGGGTACAGCGCTGGTCGAACTCGGGGGCCGCACAGTCGACGCGGACGTAGGCCTCGCCGACGCTGGGGTCGATCGTCGTGAACGGATAGGCACCCTCCGGCACATCGTTCATCGTCGCCGCATTGAAAAAGCTGGATTTGCCGACCGATGGCTTGCCCACCAGGCCGATCTTGTAGCTCATTATCCCTTCTGGCCGCTCGGTCGACAAAAGCCGTTCTACCTCCGTCTCCTTCGCGTTGTGCTACCGTTAGCCACGGGCTACCAGTACGTAGGCGGCGGCTACTCGCCGCCCGGCCGCCGTCGACCCACAGTCGTTTTGGCCGCGGTTGCCGAAAGAGAGCTATGACCACCGACAACATCGACGGCGACCGGTTTCTGGTCGCCATTCACGTCACTGAGTCGGAACTGGAGTTCGTCGTCCACGTGCCGAGCGATATCGACTCCGGCTGGCGAGATCCCGAAGCCTTCCAGCAGCTCGTCGCCGAGGTGACGTGGGGCCGCCTCGATCAGGAGTCGACGCTCCGAGCGATCGCGACGGAAGGATCGCCCGGCGAAACGGTGACGCTCGGAAGTGTCACCCTGCAGCCGGACGGCACGGTCGTTTCACACGAGTTGTTCGCGCCGAATCAGTAGGGAAGTCGACCGGTCGAACAGGCCCCGATGCGGTGGCACCACCAGACCGAAGTGGCTACTCGACCGACAGCAAGCCATGGCATCAGCCACGTTTGAATGCTACGAGGACGCTGCAGGACAGTGGCGGTGGCGGCTTGTCCATCGAAACGGGAACATCATCGCTGACAGCGGCGAGGGGTACGCCAGCCGCCAGAAGTGCGAACAGGGCCTCAACAGCGTCAAACAGAACGCACCAGCGGCCGACGTCGTGACCGTCGACACACCAACGGACAACGACCAATAGCATCGCGGCTGGCCACCACCGTTACTCACGTCGACACAGACTAGAAACCGATGGCACTGCTACAGCTCCTCAGTCCGGCCTTCGAGGATGGCGAACCGATTCCGCGCGACTACGGCTATACGGAGCGCAACGTCAACCCGCCGCTGGAGGTCGGTGGCGTTCCCGACGACGCCGACTCGCTGGCACTGGTGGTCGACGATCCCGACGCGGTCGAACCCGCAGGCAAAGTGTGGGATCACTGGATCGTCTGGAACATCGATCCGGCTACCGAGACGATCCCCGAGGACTGGGATACTCCGGAGGCCGTCGAAGGAGAGAACGACTACGGGGATCACGGCTACGGCGGGCCGAACCCACCGGACCGTGAACACAAATATCGGTTCCGGCTCTATGCGCTCGACGAGCCGGTGGGTCTCGATGCCGGGTCGACGAAAGACGACCTGCTGAACGCGATCGAAGGTCGAGTGCTTGGCGAGGCCCAGTTGGAGGGAACGTATGCGCCGTGACGTCGACTTCCTACACTGACCTCTCGACTAGGCAGGCCACTCACCGCGCCAAGCGGCCATAGATCATGATCACAGTCGGTACGAACGGGCCGACCACGAGAAAGAGGAGCCAGCCGTAGAACAGGAAGCAGGTGAGCTGTGGAATCGACTCGAACAGTGGAACAAGGAGTCGGCAATCAGCCACGACCACAAGAATTGCTCCCACACCGTCAAAGACGATGTCGAGCGGCGTATCGAACCGGCCGTACTGTTTGAGCACACGCTCGATGCCGAGTCGTTCGCAGAGCACGCGGGCAGCCCCCTCAAAGAGTTCCCAGATGATACCCGTAAAAAGTGTGACTCCAACCGTGGCCACAGCGGGCGATCCGAAAGGACCATACACCGTGTCGACGCTGATAAGCAGCATCCACGCGTAGACAACAGAAGCGATCAGTGCTGCTGACACTGTATGGGTCAGGTGGTCCCACCACCAGACAGTGTCGTACCAGCCAACCATGCCGATCATATGGAAGATGCCCGTAATCCCGATCACTATTGAGAGAAGCGGCCAAACGGAGACCCTGGTGTCGAGACCGACTGGCGCAAGGAGGCCGACGCCTCCCGGAATCGCAACCACGACGAGTGCCGCTACCGCATTGACCACGATAGCTGGGTCGCGTCGACGGACCCCTATCCACAGTGTCCATCCGAGTGCAACCACCACGACTGCAAGTGTGGCCTCTACTGGGCTCATTGGGGGATCAAGACAGTGAACACTAGCTACGTGCTGGATATCGTCTAACTGTTTGCATCCTCACGAGTCGGGAGAGACGAGGAAAACCGGCAACAGCTAGCACAGCCGCTCAGCTATCAGCAACAAACTACCCAACAGTCCGAACTGCCGCTCGTATATAAATACCAAAAGCCCACGAGCAACGGG
>Ga0102942_1000451_pt1 | contig 15370 bp, 9 predicted proteins | sample SalPon2_C_H2O_MG_FD_78171 | JGI IMG/M metagenome (GOLD analysis project Ga0102942, IMG submission 78171) | Salt pond water microbial communities from South San Francisco under conditions of wetland restoration - Salt Pond MetaG R2_C_H2O_MG | ecosystem: Environmental > Aquatic > Non-marine Saline... | reverse complement strand
TCGTTCGAGACCGAAGCGGGCACGACCGTCCGTATCACGGTGCCCGACCGACGCGAGTCGGCCTCCGAAGCTGACACTGGCTCGCAGGATCCGTGACGGCTTCGCGGTAGTACTTTCTGCTGTCGTTCGGATAGACCGTCGACGGCAACCGCCTGCCAGAGACCGCCGCGAAAGATGTGGGCTTCGACGACGAGTACTGGCAAGGCCGAATCGTCGACCCCACTGGACAGTGTTCGTCTCTGCCGGCCAGTATCAACCGGAAGCCACCGGTATGCTCCGAAAAATAGAAATCCCTGCCTTTGTCGCCATCGTCGGCAAACCCCGCACCTTCGAGACAGACAACGGAGATACCAACGTCTCTTTACGCCCCGAACACCTCATAACTGTCACCGAAAGAACCCGTCACAGATGGGTCACCGAAACCGCCCAACGCACCCTCGATCGAATCGAACACTTCGACGAGACGACCAACGAGTACGCTCAACTGGCGCGCAAACAGTACGGAGAGGATATTGGACCGTATCAACAAGCCGTTATCACCGCACTTGAGTCACTCCCAGAGCCAGCCAACACTACTTCGAGCACTCCTACAGAGGACTCGTCTAGTGGCTCACCAACGACTGATATGTCCGAGGAGACTGACTCTGTCACACGCGAGGGGGAAACTCAGACTCAGCCCGACGATGATCTTGGAGGATTCGCTCTTGTGAAGTACGTTGTTGGTAGAGAGCCTTCTTGCGATTTTCTGGATACTGAAGGACAGACGTGGCCGAATCAAATTGCGGCTGTCACCGGTTGAACAAGGGATTCTACCGCCTCGGGACGAACCTTGCTACTGCGACCAACAATCTGCTTCCCAAGAGCGTGGAGGATTTAGCCCCGATGAACTCACAACTGGAGACGAATAACTGTAACTCAGTCGCTGAAAGCTGACCCCAGGGTACACCTCGTTAGATCAGACAGACGGGGAACGCCTGTCACACTTCTGCCTGATAGCTGAAGTCGTTCCCACACCGCTTGCAGGTCGTCCGATGGGGATACCGCAACGATGGATGACACGCGGTTCGTCAGTCCAAATCAAGTTCCTCACGAATTGTCGTCTCCTCGAGAGCGGCTCGGATTACCGCCGGATAGAACTCTTGATTCTTCGGCATATCGTCATCGTACTTGCGCCGCCAGTCGACGTTAAGTTCCGAGTAACGCAACTGTAGATCGCCAACGAGGTCATCGGGAAGATACATATTCACGTTCTTTCGGTCACGAACAGTACTCTTCGATGTCTCTTTACTCTTTGCAGTCTTTGAACTCTTTGACGTTTTTGAGGTCTCTTGCATTTTTGAGCTTTCTTCGGTCTCTGATGTCTGTGACGTCTCTATATCCTCGTCATCGTCGCCATAGCGATCGTCCCACGGGTCGCGATCGCGTTTCTCAGCCATCGTACGCCTCCAAGTGTTTAGCGATTTCAATATATTCTGCCTCCATATCGCACTTTTCATCATGATTAAAGATTGAGACGCCGGCGTTCCAAGCACGCTGAAGCGCGACTCGCTTCCTGATTTCAAAGACGGCACAGCCCTCTTTGTCCTCAAAGACATCTTTGAACCATTCCATCATTTCATCGGCTTCTCCGTCAACGCCTACCTCATTAGCAACGAGTGCAAGTTCGTCGACAGCTCCGAACGCCGACTCTATCGAACGGAGCTGCTTGAACAGTAATTCGATCGCACGGATGCTAGTGCTCTTCGCCTGTGCAGGGATGAGAATATTGCCGGTTGCCACGATTGCGTTATCTGTAAGGACACCCAGATTCGGCGGGCAGTCAACGAGAACATAGTCCCAGTAGTCGTCTGCCTTGCTTTCGTCGAACAGCATATTAAGCCGTTCCTCGCGTTTCATTACGTTCGCGAGTTCGTCCTCAGCGTTGATCATCCGCTCATGGCTAGGGATAACATCGACCTCTTGATGATTGACAACGAGTTGGCTAAGCTGGTCCATCCGATCAATATCGGGGAGAAGATCAAACAACGAGTCGCGATTGGGGTCGTCATAGAGGTCACCAAAGTCAAGCCCCTCAGTCGCATGCCCTTGTGGATCCAAATCAATAACGAGGACATCATTGCCGAGTTCATTCAACGCGCCGGCGACGTTCAGTGTAGTTGTCGTCTTGCCCGCCCCGCCTTTCTGATTCGTGACGCCAATTCTCATGTCTCTTTAGCCTCAAAGAGACTAAAGAGGTCGGAGACCTCATAAATCCCCGTCAGACATAGTCTCTTTTTCAATAATCCGTACCCGGCCCGTCGCCGGCCGGAGGAAGTCGTCAAGCAAGGCGGTACAGCCTAATACTACCGTCGACTCGCCCGAGCACAACAGGTCGTGAACCCTTAGATTCAGCTAGACGATGACAAGGAGATAATGATCGTCGCTCTTGTGAAGCAGATTGTTGATGAGGACTCTCCGGACTGAGTGAGGTCGGCGACCTCTTTTTTCAGCCTGTCCCGCCCCCACTTTGGTGAGTATGCCGCCGTGCAGCGCTACAACAAAACCGCCCGACAGCTCGCCACCAACAATGTTCTACCCAAGAGGGTATACAAAAAGCAATCAGTACTGTATTTTCTCAGCACAACCTACTCGTCCGAGAGACACTACTTGACGCCTAGCAACAAGTTTGGCGGCGTCGAAGCATAGACTTAGGTTCGTTGACATCTGATAACGATATTACGAGGCTGATGACACACTCAATTGTCGTTGGAGATATTGATCGGATTAGTGGGAGTGGGAACGGAATGCTCAGGGCGGACGGCAAGGAGTACAATCTCGGCCCGCTTGACAAGTCGGTGGTCGGGAACACGGCAGTAGCAGTGCCCATGAACGGGACCTGGGCGGTCTGTCTCACGCCTTACGACGATCTCGAAGCGTACCTCTCGCGGTTCCAGTCAAATACCAATATAAATAAGCCAGAGATCGAGAAGCAACTTCGGGCGATAAAAAATCAGAACATAGATCGGGTGAGCGGTTTGCTCGCCGGAGACATTTCCCTGCCGGACAGCACTGACCTCACCGTCGGAGAAACTATTGAGGTAGAAATCACTCTCAGTGCCTCGGACAGGAGCTACGTGATTTTCGAGGATGGGACTACAATCGAAGTCGCCAACACGTACTTGCCGGCTGGAAAGAAAACAACCCTAGAACTCATCGAAGTGACGGGACTGGTCTCGAAAGCGAGACTCAGCCCGGCGGTTTTAGAACGGACCCCCGAACCGGGTGAGGAACTGGTTATTACGATTCAAGAGAAGGCCGGCTCTGCTGGTTACGCATTACGTGATGGGGTCCCAATCATACTACCATACTGTGCAGGATCGGAGGGCGACAAAATTCGAGTCGGCGTAGAATCAATCGAAGTGAACGGTATAGTAGCTACTATTTCTGCGCTGCCAGCGGAGAGTCGGTTGGAGGTAGGAGACATTCTGGATCTCGACGTCAACCTTTCAGAGGGAGAGAGTACGCATGCCGTTCGATTGGTAGATGGAATTCCTCTCAAAATTTTACAACCAGCCTGCCCTGTAAACGGAATAGTACCCGTCGTAATCTCGGAAATAAAAGGGAGCACGGTGTCTGCACACATCGATTTCGCATCTCACAGGAGTACACCGGAACTAGGTACAGAGCTGGCTGTTACAATTGAGGGGAAAACAGGTTCGACTGGATACTCGTCTCAGAACGGCGTTCCAATCGTGCTCCCCGAATGCTCGGCGTCGGAGGGGGATACCGTCCGTGTTGCAGTAGCCGAATATTTAAAAATAGGTGTAGAAGCCACGGTGGCCGCTCTACCAACTGAAGTACAGCCAGACATCGGCGACATTCTAATGTTTGAGGTAGACCTCCCAGCGCATAACTCCACAACTGTTCTAATGCACGACGGTATCCCCATCGAGATTACTCAAACTGCACTCTCGATGGATGGAACTCTTCCAATCGAGATACTCAAGCTCCGAGCGAATGCGGCAATTGGGCGGGTCAATCTAACTGCTCATGATGAGATTTCTGAGGACGCTCAGCTATCGCTTGAGAGACTCACTCAACGTGATGATCAACTGGTCGGCAAGCAGAACGGGATTCCAGTAGTCATCCCCCTCAGTCGGTCGATACCGTCAGTACCAGATTCGCTTCAGATCACCGTAACTGAAATCAGAACAGATGTAGCCTACGCGAGCATCCGTCATAGACCTGAAATGGACGGGGTGCAGGATGGGGAGGCGATCACCGTAATTACCACAGACCGTACCAACGAATATCTTATAGCGGAGTACGAAGGCCATCCAGTCTGGGTGTCATGGCCCTTCGACGAAACAGAGCGCCCCCCGACGCTGACTGTTGAAGTCACCGAGATTACGGACTGTGGGCTGTTCGCGTCGCCTCGTATTTTTCCTGATATGGAAGTATCACAACGCGATGATATTCTTCCGATGAAGGTCGAAGCGATCAACTCGGACCACATCTTTGCATCTATTGTGGAGCCCGTTGAGGGCGAACCGTACGTCTTACCAGTCAAGATCCCGATCTCGTTCGACGTATCCGGGGAAATCGGCATCGAAATCGTCAGCCAAGAACAACCGAACCTCGTCGGTATTGTTCGAACGCTCGAAACGGGCGAGACGGCAGCACGGGTTCCAAGGTACCTACAGAAATTTCAAGAAACACTTTTTTCGATTCGTGAGCAGCAGTTCGAAGCCGCTGCCGAATCGGCTGAGGCGGCTGCCGAAGCGACCAAGACTGTGGCTCGGCAGGTCGAAGCGCTTCGATTCCAGATCTTCGCCTCTGCTGAAGCTATCCTCTCAAGCAATGGATCAAACGGACAGGTTCTTGACGAGATCGCCGATCTCGTTGAAAAGGTGGCTTCATTAGATCTCCCCGATACGTATCAGGATCTGATAGACAAAGAACTCGAGATTTATGAGCAGATTCTGTTGATCAGCGCGGACCAAGTCCCCGACTCAGTCCAGGGACTACAGCGAATCGCTTATGACGTCGATACTCGCGGGCGGCTAGATAAAGTTGCTGGCGAGATTCAGAGAGAGTTGATTGAAGCAGCGAATGACATCGAAGTCGACGAGTGGACGCCGGAGTTTCCTCATCGACTACTTGTGTTCCGAGTTGCCCAAGCCTGTACACAGTTCGAGTTTCCACCAGATGGAGCATCGAAGCTAATCGATCAGTATCCTCCGATAAAGCGGCTACAGTGGCAGATTGCCCCAGAGTCTAGCCCTGAACCATCGCACGGCGAGACAATGTCGGTAGTTCCGAAAACACTCGAGTACTTATCCGATGTCGACAAATCAAGAGGCGCTGTTGAAGTGGCCGGAGATGGATTAATTAGCAGCGACAGCAGCAGAGTAACAGACGCGTCAAACGACGACCAGCCACCTTCAGCGCCGCCCGTTACTGCAAGTAACGACACAGACACCTCCGGCGAGAGTCAAGAGAGCCAACTAGTAGCGGATGTCAATGCAGATACCAAGGCACCTGCCGAGACAACAGATGGTACGCAAGAACCGGCCAAAGACAGTGATGGTGCCGGACAGACCCCGATAGACGCGGCAGATTTAATCGAGAGAGACGAGGAGACTCGGGGCAGCACGGTCCCCGACATCGAATCCAATCGATCCACGATGGTGCCGGCAACGACAAGCCAGCTCAGGTCCCTTCGCGATAAGGCCGAGGCTGCGTCGTCTGACGATCCGATACGAGACTCTTCATCAGCAAGTAGTGGCTCTCGATACCAACGGTCTCCGGCCATTAAAAGGTACGTCACAGCACGTGCCGACGGGGTGTGTGAAGCGTGTGGCGAGCCGGCACCGTTCGAAACACCCGACGGTCGTCCATATCTTGAGACCCACCACGTCGACGAACTGGGACAGGGTGGGAAGGACCATCCGGACAAAGTGGCAGCTGTCTGTCCCACTTGCCACAAGCGGATCCACTACGGCGCGGATGGTGATGCATTGAATGAGGCCCTGCGGGAGCGACTCGAACACGAGCTAGCTGATGTCGGAGTCAAGTGAACCAGCCGGTTCAGCCTTACTCGAGGCGGCGCGATCTATCCTCTGTATCTTGTACCACGGATATTACATGAACTATAGGCTACTGTTTCATTATCTTCTGTGAGGGCCACAATTAGTTCCGGTTATAGATGAAGGATCCTTCGCCAAGCGTAGATTAAGAGATTGCATTTATCTTGCCTCCGGTTCGGTTGTGAGCCAGGCACTGTCGTATCGTTTGCGTAAACGTTTACGCAATCGAGAAACCCGAGGCTGTTACCTGTCATGGGGACTGAGAGGTGGAAAATAGCTGTACAATCATAAGACGGTGTAGAAACCATGCCAGCAAGGTTTACAACGGGGACAATTAGCACAGAATCATCGGCATGAGACATGTCTTGCCCGCTAACATCGTTTGCCCATGCTGGAAGCCATCAAAGTCAACGGCGGATGAACCCAGATGCAAACCATCGCCTCCCGTGCCAAGGAACTCACAAAGATCAAGAGCACACTGGACAGAACCGACTACCGAAAGAGCCTCACGGCTGGCGAGAAGCGCATCTAACAGCCGCGTGACGGGGGGGTGACCCCCGCCCGATTACTCTCTTTGCGCCCCATCACCCCCCTCGGTGACCCCGCGGTTCGGGTGGTTCCCCGTCTTCACCGCTAACCCACCCCCTTCAGAGCCGTGAACGTGGAAATCCGGCGTATTAATACTATAACGGGAAATTTCCACCACCTCAGCGATCGGCTCTCCGTCGTCGTCAAGTAGCCCCATCTCAGCCAGTTCCTCGTCGTCTATCTCGGGCAGATCCACTTCCGCGAGTTCGGTTCGTTCGAGATCCTTCACTCCCGCGTCAGCGTACAGGTGCGCCCCGTTCGCACCCTCGCCCATCTCCTGCTCGACCAACCCGTGTTCTTCCGCGAGCATATTAAGAAGCGACCGCACGCGGCGGCTCGATACCGAGACAGCGTCGTGGTCGGCCACGTCCACCGCCGTGACGCCAACGGCGGGGAGGTCCTGCCACGCTTCGACCACCTCCCGCATCCCTTCGCTCCATGAGTCTATCTTGCCGTGGCCGGCGATCGGCAGCCAGTCGGGGTAGGCCGACGTGTGGAGGATGATCGTCGCTCCGCCCCCGTCACGGCCGAATCTGAGGATGTTCTGGAGTGTCTGCTGCTCGCGCATCTGTTCGAGGATCTTGTTGCCGGCCTCCGACCCGTAGTCCCGGTTTCGACCCCGCCCTTCGGGATCGATAGGGGCGTCGAGCCATGCCGCACGGCGGGCGATTTCGTGGTCGCCGTGGTGTGACGAGCCGAGTTGGATAGCGACCCGCGTATCGGCGTATTCATCCGATCCGCGGAGGTTTCCCGGGTACTCGAAGGCGTCAACGATCCCGTCGTCAACGAACCCTCTCGATTCGTAGTCGTCGCACACTTTTTTCGATGAGACGACGACCGGGGGCTTGCCGTTTCCGTGCCGTTCAGTCACCTCTCGGCAGAGGATTTCATCTTGAATGGGGTTGTTGTACCGACCCGACGAATAGGGCTTGAGCGCCGATGTGGTGTTGATGTAGGTGTGGTTGAGGGTGTCGGTGAGGTATGTGGCCCGTTCCTCGTCGTTCAGGATTTTTTCGTGGTCGAGTTTGACACCGAGGGTTTTGTTCCACTCCGGAACCTCCGATTTGAACCTGCCGGAATCGATCGTCAGCGGTGTCCCGTCGAGAGCGATGACGGAGTTGGTGTAGCTAAGGTCCGGGGTGTTCCGTATCTCGACGTAGAACTCGCCATGCTGCTCGCTGGTGGTGAACACCTGCGCGTGGTTGTCGACGCCGGGCATATAGGCGTGCTCGAAGTTGCTCCCTTCGAGGCGTGGTTGGGCTTTCAGGATGGCGTAGACGGCGTGGGGAGCGAAGGCGTGATAGCCCTGCTCGTAGTTGTCGATGACTTTGTGCGATTCGCTGCCGAGTTCGTGGTTGTTGAACCAGCCCTCGGCTCGGCGTTTCTTCATCTCGTCGTTGCGGATCTCAAGCAGTTCGTTGAAATCATCGATCGGCGGGCTGCCGTCCATGTTGAGGAAGGCGTTAATCCCGCGAATCAGTTGCTCTCCGCCGAGGTGTGTGGTGAACGAATCGCCGGGGTCTTCATCAAAGACAGCGTGGCGGTTTTTCGTGACTTGCGGGAGGTGAGCGTGCTTGTGATGGCCGATAACAACGTCGTACTCCTCGATGTCGTGCTCCTTCCAGAACTCCTTATACGGGCAGTTTTGGTCGTCGTGGTCGTGGTGATGACACGGGATGTTGTCGTTGTGGTCGTGGATATCGGCCGGGGTAGCCCCCTGCGCGTACTGCTTCTTGACTTTCGACTCCCACTCGCAGCCGTGTTCGCCTGCCGCCGTGGGGCAGTCTCGGAACAGCGACGGGAGGACGAGGATGTCGCTTTCATCGAAGCCGATTTCGAGGGCGTACTGCTTGCCCTGTTCGCAGAGGTCACGCCGCGGGGCGAAGTACGCCATCTGCTCGCCACGGTCGAAGGCGGCTTTGAACGAGTTGTAGGTCTTGCCGCTCGACATGATGGCGTTGACGAGAACGTTCCGCTCGGAAGCCATCGCGTCCTCTATCGTCCGGTTGACGATATCGTAGTGATTCTGCCGCGTGATGGTCGGTGAGGTATCCTCGCGGTGGATCTCCGGCCACATAGCGGCTTGATTCAGTATCCCCTTCGTCTGGTCTAACTCGGGGATGTCCGCGCCCCGCTTCCGTAGTTCTTCGAGTGCTTTCCACCAGTCCTCCCCGTTCAACGAATCCGACGGGTCGCTGATGATTCGTTCTTCGAGCGCGACGAATTTATCGTGGCCGAACCCGATGTCGCCTTTGCGGTAATTGAACGCGGGTCCGTTGTTGTCGTTGTAGTAACCGATTCGGGTGCCTGACTCGCTGTTCGCCCACGACGGGTCGATGCTCACGCTACCGTCTGACCGCTTCTCCGTTATCGTGGATCTGAACCGGTAATCAGTCAGGCCGGTGTGGTGTTTGGCGTCGAACACCTCCTGTATATTATCCGTCGATCCGACGTTTGAGACGTGTTCTTTGCCGAAATCAGGTTCGTAGTCGAAGTCTTCGGAATTGCTCTCGCTGGCGTCGAACTCGTCGGCGAGGTCGGCGAGCAGGGATTCGCGTTTGTGGACTTCTGTCGGAGTCCCTTCGACTCGATCGCCGGTCATGGCGATGAAGCGGCTGTTGTCGTAGACTTCGATTTCGGCGTCGGGGAAGGAGTCGTGGTCGGGGAGGCTGTCGTCTATGGTGGATACGTCGTCGGGGAGTGCGCCGATGACGATGATGTGGATGCCTGTGCCGGATGAGGACACCTGTGCGAACGAGTCGGCTTCTTCGATCAGTTCGATGGCGCGTGGGTGGAGTGCGCCGTTGTCGGGGTTGCGAACGTCGTCCAGATCGATGAGCGTGACTGACTCGCTTGGGTCGCGGTGGTCGGCTTTGGGGATCGGGTACGCGAGGCCGATTTTGTTGTACGCGAGGTGGTCGTCGGGGTGTCGTGGTAGTCTCCAGACGGCTTCGCCTTCAAGCGAGGCGAATTTGTTGGCTGTCTCGAAGTCTGTCCGGTCTTCTTCTTTATTGTTGATCCAATTGGCCCAGTAGAGTGTGAGTCCGTTGTAGGGTGCGACGGGCGTCTTGTCGATCTTTGTTTTTTCGTCGGGTCCCGATTGGTCTGTCAGAATGAAATTAAACCACTCATCCCGTTGTTGCATCGTCCCGGGGATTTCATCTCCCCCAATCGGTGTCCGCTGTTCTTCTTTATCGGCTTCCCATCCGCCATCGGTGACGAGTCTCGGTTGGTGGTCCGTGTGGCAGTCGTGACAGACCAATCTCGCCCCGAGCCTGTGCGACCGTGTCGGCTTCCCGCAGGAGCAGCAACCTCCGAATGGCTTCCCCATCCGCTGATTGATTCGTTCTGCGAGTGGGCCGATTTTCCTTCTACGGGTCGATCGAAACTCTTTGACATCGTCTGTACGTCCGTCGTCGTCGTGTCGTGGGTTCATCTATGCTTTTGTAGCCTGTACGAGGGCGAGTCGGCGAGCGGAGGGGAGAAAGCCTTAGGACTCCGGAGCTTGAATATCCGGATGGAAGGCTACCCAGCCTCCACTCGCAATACCTTTCGACGGCGATAGGACCCAGCCAGGTACCAATTGACTTCGGTCCCGCCGTCGTTCGTTTCTATCTATCCGATAGCCACGGTGTATCGCTAAACTGGCAGCGGATTTGGCCAGCGTGGAAACGCCCAAATCGTCGGATAGCTCATGATACTGTCTGTTGGCTTTAGTTTTGGCCTCCGTCGAGGAGGTCACGGAGTGCGGCGTCGTAGTTCGGGAGGTCGCGATCGTCTTTGTACCTCCGCAGTTTATTCCGCGTCTCCGATCCGACTGTAATCGATGTTCGATCCATCATGAGTCACATAGATATAGATGCATAAAAATCTAATGTTACATAAAATTTATACTTGTTGCTTTGAGAACCGTCTGTTAAGATTATATCCCCATTTCAGCGTTTGAAATAGCAATTTAGAACACCAACCAGTCGTTAAACTTATTACCGAATCCTGTTATTTCTGCTTTAGACTGTTCATATATCCCTCCTACGACCAGGGGTGGTAGTAACGGTTATTACTTGATTGATGCTGTCCTTCTGAATCCGAAACTCGTGTACTGGTGGATCTTAACTGAAACTGAGCGTGCTAAATCCATGCCGCCTCGTCTGACGGTCTCACTTCTTCAGTCCGGGCGATTGAACACAAAATGGCCAATTGCCCCATCGGTGGGTATCCAACCTACCGTTCAAACGCATATACCCGCGTCTATACACCCCCGTAGGGGATTACAGTATAGCCCCCAGTCTCCCCGTATCATGCAAGGGGTAGGCCGTCTACCCCCACCACATCGTCGGCCAGGTGGACAGGTGGGTGCCTACACGACCCCCACATCCCATACGGCCCCTCGCGAGGCCAACTGCCCGCCTTGGCTGCATAACTAACTCCAGTATCCATCCCTCCCGCTCAGCTCCCAAATGGGTGATTTGGCTCTATGGTAGGCTGATCCCTTCGAAGCCACCCAGCACTCGCGAGCGATTCATAACGGAATACTCTCGCTCTCTATCGAGACAATCTCATCAAGCCCCATCTGCTGAGCGCTGACCAACTCGGGAACATGCCCAATCGTCGCCACTGCCTCACCACCCCCCTCAGCCCCTTCATGCGAAGGGTGGTTGAGCAGGCCTACGAGAAGCGGTCGCCACCCCGATAGCGCTGAATCAAGCCCATACACATCCCGAAGCGACGATTCCGGACCCCACACCCCACCCTCTAGGTCGAGATCCAACGCCGCGGCTACCTCGAATAGCACATCTGTCGGTCGGCTCCGGCGCGACAGTCCAGGAGCGTGCTCACTCACGATCGCGTCGATCTCTTCGACCGCATCTTCTTCGAGGTCGTCCTCGAGACAGCTGGGGCCATCGCGAGCCCAGTATGGGGCAAGCGTCGCCACCATCCGCTTGTGCCCACCCACCGAGACGACTTTCAACAATCCTAACGCTCGAAACTCCTCGCGAAACTCGTTAATATGGCGGTCGTACGTTGATGCTGACACCTCAACCCGCTCCAACAACTCAGAGCGACCCAGCGGTTTGTCCGCAGCCAGCAGCGCTTGGAAGAGCTTCGTCTTCGACGGCAGTTTCTCCGGGAGCAGCCGCTCAGCCGGCAATTGCGACAGCGCGTACTCCACGTCGCAGCGAGTTAATTGATCCCCACTAAACTCGGTTTTTGATAGCCGTAGCATCGCTTCCGCGACGTCCGAGGGGTTACACCCATGCGGCTTGTCGCTCGTCGCTAAAAACTCGATACAGAGCCTCGCACACTCACGATCTGTAAACCGGTTATCGGTATACTCACCCGCTTTCGGGAGCGAGTAGTTCTTCAGCGAGGCAAACTCCCGGGCCACCGATCGGATCTGCGAGAGAGTCGTTGCACCAGCAACCGGCACCTCCAGAACGGGAGCGGCTTCAGCCCCTTTTGCAATCCGCTCCCGAAGCTCGGTCATCTCCGTCTCTATCGCGGACTGGATGTCGGCTTGGAGGTCGGTCGCTGTCGGGCCCCGAATAATCCACGACGCCGTCAGGTCAGCACTCGGTTGCTCCAGCGAGTACCCGGGAGACAACCGGGACTTCAACTTCTCCTCGCGATCTTCAATACAGGTTCTGAACCAGCTGTGATGGCCGGTGGCAGAGCGGTACATCGACTGCTTGGTCACGGTCTTCTGCAAAAAGGTGAGGAACTGCTCAAAGCGAGACTCCTCGTCGACCAGTTGGTGGATATCCGGAATCCGAAGGTCGATTGTCACATCGACATCGGCGGCATCGTACATCGCCGTCGCCGTCGCGACCAGCCCGTGGAGATCACGGAAAAGCTCAGCACGGCGATCCTGATCGTCTGAACCAACAACAGCACCGAGCTCACCCATCGCCGCTGCTCGAACACCGCCGATCCTGTCGAACCAACCAGCCCATTCTTCCTCGTCCTCCCCAAACCACCCAACCTGCGTGCCCAGCCGAATCAATTCATCGAGCTCCGCCTCGAAACTCTCCCGATCTGATGCTCCACCGAAGAGGTCCTCGAACTCAGAGCCGACAGAATCGGGGCCTAAGACCTTACTAAGCGCTTGTCGAGAGAGTAAGGCATTTGCGAGTCGTCCCAACGTGACCAAGGGGCCACCCCACTGCAGAACGGTCAGTAACTCCTCGTCGAAACAGCTGATGTAGGTCGTGCGACCATCCTCAAACGCCTCGATCGAGGCATCAACGAGGTTGACTCCAGCAACCCGTTTTGCGGCGGAGAGACGCTGATGCTGTCCAAAAGCGTCGATCTGATCGTCTGGTCCGCTAAGCCACTGGACATAGTTGCCATCGGAGCCATCGGCGGTACCGGTCGCAGCCAGCCACTCATCCGCCGACCGGGCAGTCTCCCCCCCTCCCGACCTTGCCGCGTCCGGTACACTGTACTTGCGCTGCGGTGAAGGGTCTGCGTAAGACCGCTTTTGACGGTCGGGACGGGAGGGGGACTGCAGCGAATAGTCGGTGTCGATATGATCGGCGACGATCTCGCCGGCGTCGGTCAACGAGACCGTGTTGGAGCGCCCAGTATGATCGTCGATAGTCACGAGTCCATCGGCTTCGAGATCACGGGTATATCGGTCGACAGACCCGTCAGCAAGCGAGACATCGGTGTCACGCTTGAGTGCTTTGACCGTAGTGTCGCGAGCCTGGAGTGCTGCGAGCAGTCTGACCCGACCGGAGCCATCGGACAGCTCTGTGACTGCATTGGCGACGATCTCGCGAGTATCTGCGTCGGGTGTCGCCGTTTGCTCCGTGCCAGACGGGTCAAACAACTCCCGGAGACCAGTAAGGCCAGCAACGTCTTCGAGCCACTCAGAGTGGCGACGATCGAGTAGTGTCGCGAGCTGTGGCGAGGAGACAACGATCTCAATGGGGAGTCCCTTAGCGAGGACGCTGAGAGCGTCCAGAGCTCGCTGTGCTGTCCGAGTATCGCCGACGTCTGCCCACTCGGTCGCATCCAAATAAAGCCGCACACGCGGGCGCTCACAGCCAACCTCCGGGGCAAGTGACTCAAAGATCGGGGTGACCGTAGCACCCAGAGCAGCAACACCAGTATTGTATGGTCCTTCGCCCGTACCAATCGCGGTTAGGAATTCGACAAGATCGTCACGACGCTCTGGGTGGTATAGATCGTCTGCGTCTCGATCGTGGTAGCGAACTGCATACTTCGCAATAGCAGCGGCATAGTCGCCCTGAAGCCCCACAGGTTGCTCTTGATCGGTCTCGTAGAGTGGGTCGATTCCATGGGCAGCTAGGTGTTCAAATGGGAACGTAAGTGGGTACTGGCGGTCCTCAGTCACTCGATCGCCGTATAACTGAGTGGCGAATTGACGCACTGGAGCAGCGGCGTATGGGAGAAGTTTTTCCAAGAGGTGTGAAAACCAGTCGTCAGAGACCCGAGGAGTGACATCACGGCATTCGATTGCAGCGAAGTGTTGTTGACCGGGGCCGACGATGGAAACGGAAGAGGCGCTTTGCATGGGCACTTAGACGCTCCAATAATGAGAAGTCAGCAGCTGCTTGGGGAGTGGGCAAGCCTGCTGACGGAGGGAATACTCATGCATTGAGGTGGGTGACTAGGAGCACGCCTCATCGACGAGCAGCACCCCACTACGCTATAGTGTGTCAGACGGACAGCTGACACACGTGAGACGCACGGCTCGTCGTATGGCAAACATTTATATCGACGCACCCAGAAGGAAAAGTTGTTCAAGCTTCTCCCTTCTGAGACAGCCGATCAGCGACTGGTGTCTTTCTACTTTCTTTTGCTTAAGAAGATTAGTTTACGGCTATTACTTAAATCCCTAGTCAGACAATAGTCAGATTATATATAATTATCTGACGTGCAGGCGCTCAAATCGGGCCGTATCGGTTAGAGTGTCATTCAGACTACTCAAGGAGAGTATTTTAGTAACTAGTCTTCAAAACAAGAGTATGGGCACCCGTGGGCGGAGCATAACGTACACGACAGAGGATGTACTCAGAGTGTTTAAACAGCGCTCAGATTCGTATGAGCCGATGACCTCCTCAGAAATCGCTGAATCACTCGGGTGTTCGCGTCAGACAGCAGCTAACAGGCTCGAGGAACTTTCTGAAGAGGACGACTTAGAGACAAAGAAAGTTGGCGCTCGTGGCCGGGTTTGGTGGTTCCCTGAGGAGTACTATTGAGAATGTTCTATCAGTAGCGAACTCTGTATTATAAATAGGAGCGAGACGTAGGCGATGGCACGGACGTATGATACTGGTTATAGACTTCTCCGACACAAACATGCAGATCTGAGTAACAATTTATTCCGACGCTGTCCATGGATTCGACATAGCCCTATCAACTAAGTGCTGCGGATGGTTCGAGATGATATATGGCTCTCCACGCCGATGGAGGGAAGACCTCCCTACCATCGCTCGACTCGACATTTTCTCACGATGAGGTGTCGATGGCCCTCACCAGATGCGGACTTCTCGTGGACAGAGCGGAGACGCTTGCTCGGCTGTACGCCCAACATCGAGACTGGACGGTCGTCGAACAGAAATGGGTCGAAGAACGCTTCGATGAGCGCAGTACGCGTGGAAGTTCGAAGGGAATCTACCGCACTCTCAGTTCTCGATTCAAGACCGCTGGTAGCGAGCTTCCGTCTATCGTCCAACTGCCCTCCGTCC
>Ga0102942_1000450_pt1 | contig 15385 bp, 11 predicted proteins | sample SalPon2_C_H2O_MG_FD_78171 | JGI IMG/M metagenome (GOLD analysis project Ga0102942, IMG submission 78171) | Salt pond water microbial communities from South San Francisco under conditions of wetland restoration - Salt Pond MetaG R2_C_H2O_MG | ecosystem: Environmental > Aquatic > Non-marine Saline... | reverse complement strand
GTTGGGGGGTGGGGGTTTTTGTTGTTGGTTGTGGGCTGGGGGTTGTCCTTGTTGTTGGTTGTGGGCTGGGGGTTGTCCCTGTTGTTGGTTGTGGGCTGGGGGCTGTCCCTGTTGTTGATTATGAGTAGGCGATTGTCCTTGTTGTTGGTTTTGAGTAGGAGATTGACTGGGATTTGCTTGTTGTTGATTATTTACTCCTTGTTGTGGAGATGTCGGTTCAACTGTGGGTTTTTGAGAAGATTCCGAAGTCTCACGAGTGAAATCGATTCTATCATCGAATAGTTCTACTATGATAGTTTCCAAGTTCGGATCATTAACGAAACTCTCCCCATCTGAAACCCCATTTTCGATGGAAATAGCAATTTCAAATTCTGAATCGGGGAGGTTTTCAAAACTTACAGCTCCTCCCGATTGGATCATCTGTTCTTCGGCAAAAACCACATTCCCATTTGAACGACATCCAACCATTGTTGTCTTTCCGCTCTGGGATCTATTTTTCACCGACAGTTTTGTATTATTCATCTGTGTTATATCTTGTGCGATGCATTTCGAGTAAATAAATGCTGCGGGAGAAGAAAGTAATGCGGATATACAGATCTGAGGTGGTGCCATTTTATATGCCAAATATGGTTGATAATAGTGATAGCAACAGTATGGCCATACAGATAATCCGTCACACAGACGGCGTTGGACTATCTGAATCGATTACGTTTGGCAGTCTATCAAAACAAAAAACACCAGGTTTCCGACGGCAAGGTGCATTCGAGCACCTGAGATGCAGCTATTCACCCCGCTCTGACTACGTCCGACGCGCAGCAAAGTCTCACGGTGACTTTGCGACGGTCAAATACATTGGTCTAAAGATCTCCACTCGGGATAGATAGTAGACCGACAAAGGCACCAATCGTGCACTTGAATCGCAGAATGTTGAATATGGATGGCGGGTAATCGCATGCTGCTGACGGCGGCCACAATAGGAGCCTACGCAAAATGGCCCCTCGACGATGCGAACAACAAAGGGGTGAGCGAGTTGAGAGGCGTCGTAACATCGAGAAGGAAGTTGATATCTATCCCCTGAGATAAGTTAGCAGCAAATTCAAACTACGTCGCACCAGCTGGCAACACTTCGTTTCTCGTTTTTAGATGGCGAACGCACAACCCAACAATTGCAAAGGGGACTACCAATGATATAATAATCCCACCAGGAATAACAAAGCCGATCACACCAAGTATTTGAGTAAATATTGGCAATATAATTGCACCCGCGACATAGAGGCCATCGGTTAGAGGCCAATTGTCTGTGTGATAGTTAACGTACTGAACATCTTTATACATTGATATGCTTACAACGAACCATCCAATGAGCTGAATAATGGTCAGAGTGAATGACAACACTGCACCTTGTGCCAACTGTCCGATACCACCTCCGATGGTACGTGAAATTGCAGCAAGCAAAATCCCAACTATAGCCCAAATTACAATACTAATTTTAATACCTGTTATCCACTTTCCCGACGGTTCTTGCACATACTGTCCTGTAGAATTGACCGAATTTGAACTAGAATGGGTGTTTTCAACCCCACAATTTGGACATAATTCGGCTTGTTTTTTGATGGCCGTGCCACATTGTGTGCAGAATATTTCATCTGAACCTCGCGCAGCTGATCCACTCCCCATGATTGGGTAGACTATATTATTAATTGATAAATCATTCGTCTACAGATCAATTGAAGAGAGTTCCTTCTCTCTTTTAAGTGATAGAACTTTCCTAAATACCCATTTCACCTACCCGCTTAAGAAAATATATTATTAATTAGATAGAGGGATTCATCGAAATCAAGTTGATGATCCGTAACATGGAATCCCTTAGATTTATGTTAATTCCCCTAACTACTCCATATAGATTGGGATGTCAACTGAAAGTATCAATCCACCGGCATCGAAGGAGTGGCATAAGTAATCATGACCTACTTATTCATAGGCGCAGGTCAGGCTGGAAGCGCAATTGTGGATAACGTCTTTCAATATACAAACGAATCCTTGTTGGGACTATTCGACTCACCCGATGTGTCCGCGATAGCGCAGCCAATCGTATTCAACTCTACGATGAGGGACTTACAAAATCTATCGAATGTTCCCAAGGAGAATCAATATGGTGTCGCAAGAGAACATGGATTGGTTCAAGGGACTGAAGCTGGTTTTGAAGAAATGGTGACGGGCGGATTTGGTCGAAGCCCGGTCGATGCAAACGAAGTGATGAGTAATCACGCACCGGAATTACAGAATATCCTTGAGGATCGTTTCAGCGGCGGAACATCCGTAGCCACAGACGGTGGTCAGGAACCTGGAACTGACGACAACCAGGATTCCAGTTCGATGATGGATGAGTTGCAAGATGGATTTGATAAAATAAACTCGGGATCAGAAGGAGACGAAGCCGAGGAGTCCACATCGTCATCAATTACGGATTCTGTACAGGACGCACTTGGGAAGGCTACGAGTCTTACTGATAGCTCAGAAGACAACTCCGGGGTTACCGAAACCACGACAAATATCGATAAGGTCGATGACTCAATCCAATTCGCGTTTATTTTCTTCGGGCTCGGAGGGGGAACTGGATGTGGCATAAGCCCAGAGATTGCTCGAGGAATCAATCGGTTCACTGACAATAGCACCAAAATTATTGCAGTACCTATATTGCCAAACACCGAGGGTAGCGTAGAAACCGATGACCGTGGAGAAGTTACGCCCGGGAGGCAAGCATGGAACGCACGCTATGGCCTCAATAAAATCGAAGAGTTAGTCGATGGAGTGATTCTCATTGATAACCAACGGATCTCATATCTTAATTCGGCTGGGGGCGAATTTGGAGAATACAACGAATTTGTGGCATCAGCCTTCCACGATTTGATCGCAGGTCCGTTGCTCAGTAGTGTTGATGCATCAGAGATCGAAGATATTGATACCCCAGATATCGACGTTCGAGACATTGTTACATCACTGTCATTTGGTGTAAGTGGTGAAGAGACGACTCCAGGATATGGGGCAATCGGACGATCAGTCACAATGACCAAGACGCTGCCAGGATATTTGCTCCCTGCAGTTGGCAAACAGGATATTGATACGAACGCATTGGTGAGACTATCCGTTGCAAAACAAACTCTTGCAGATGCTAATGCTGAGAAATCGATGAAGGCTATAAGTCTCATACGAGCTCCAAAAGCAAATCTAGGTCCTGGAGAACATAGTGTGAAGACGGGAACGGTAAAGCAATTCTTAGAGCAGAAGTGTGGATTAAATGAAGTTAATATCGGAGTCTCTGTTACAGATCGTAATCTTGCGTCTGTAACAACCCTGTTAACGTACAGACGTGAAGATATTGATCGGATCAAACAGATCGAAAAAGCAGCCGAGGCTTACGAAAAAGAGAATCAAAAAGTAACCGCATGAATTCAAAATACGTACGTACCTGGAGGATCCGGTTGGTGCGTTTAGCAGTAGTTTGGGCTTCCTTTTCACTATCTGCTGTCGGCTCCGTCAGCGCAACCAACCCGGTTGATAAGGCTGTTTCTCTTAGCAAATCCCTTGAAGCTGCAAATCAGCTAAGCGAGCAAATCTTACTGCTGGTCGCTGGAGGTTTCTTGATTACAGCAGGAGTCGCCATTATACTGAGTAGTACCACAGCATATATTTTCTTTAGTAGAAAGGTTGAGGCAATGATACAATGACGCAACTACAAACTAGCAGCTTAGTCGTAGTTGTGGTGATGCTCCTCTCTGTAATTCTATTAAGTGGGAGTGCGGCGGGCTCGACTCACTCTGAGTACTGTGGTGAGGTTACTACAGGTGATCTCGCCCAGTACTGTGACAGTCGCGAAGACCTCAGTGCTGATGTAAACCAATTCCTTCGTGAAAGTGATTCATATATCGAAGGAACAGCCGATCTTGAGGAAGCAACCACCCGGCTAACCCAAATTCAAGAACAAAAATCCGAAGTAAACCAACATAAGTATAATGCTACAATTGCATTGTATCAAAACTCGAAGGAGGGTGTTGACCCCTCGTCCTACGATAAAGCGAAAAAAATCAATGCATTGTCCGCTCTGAATGCCGAAAAAATGCAATCAATCCAGGAATACAATAGTGAGATCAAAATGAAATACAGTGCTACAAAGTCAGACATCCTGACACCGACAGCAATTGGAATCGTGATTGGAACCGTATTTGGGCTTATCGGGGGGATTGTCCTCCCCGGATTAAAGTACCGCAAGGTGAAGCAGAAAGCGACCCTGACAAAAGATATTCAACTCAGACGAAGACAGGTTATCATTCCGCTCTCCGTAGGAGTCCTATTGGTGGGTGTTGGAGCTGGAATATTGAGTATCATAATCGGCTGGGAGACCATCCTTACGGTGATAGCATGAAAGAAAACAAGCGCACAGCTGCGATAATCGGTGGCTTGTTATTAGTGGCAACTGTGATCGGCATAGGCGTCTACGTGCTATCAGGGTCGCAAGGCGTCAGTTGGTTTATTTTAATTGGAATCCCAGTAATCGTCGTTGCCGGAATCGGACTCTATGTGAAGGGTGTAACGTCCCAAACGGGAACCACCACAAAAGAATTCACCCAAAGTACTGGGCAATCCACAGCTGAGGAGTTCCAAGAGTTTCTCCGGGAATATCACTCTTATAAGAATCAGTATCAAAAATTCGATCCACAAATCGCATCGAAAATTGAATCAATCAGTGGCGAATTCAGAAATGAAGGTATTGAATTCAACATTGAGAGTGGGTCATACGAACTAAATGACGTTGATCAGGCGAGTATCCAGACATTTGATAAAATATCCAATCAAATTTCGCAAGCGCAGAATGATTTGGTGTCAAATTTCAACGAATTTGCACATGCCGAAATCGACCAGATTGAGGAGTCACTCGCACATTTGAGTGATAAAGAATTACTCAGAACCGCACCGAGTTTCTATTTCGAGACTGGTTTATCATTGAGTGAGGCGTCAAGCGAGCTTGATGAGGCGCGGGAGCAAGCCTCAAGTAGTATTGCTGATGCCATAGAATCCGTCCGCGAGATGGGTCGTGGTGATACCCGGGCCTCTGATATCCACGAAATCGATCAAAATCTTAATCAGGCTCAATCGGCAGCAAGTGCCAACCAATACCAGGCAGCCGTTAATGCTACGCTTGAGGCACAAGACGCATTACGTCAACAATTGTCTGGCTCATTTGAATCACAGCACGACGAAGTCGACCGTTTGGTATCCAACTTCCATGACGTGGATATAAATTCATACGTTGATGCTGATACTGTCTCTGAGCTCGAACAAAGTGAAGCCACACTAACAGATCTCACCGACGCATTGGATCTGGCTGAACTAACACGTGTCCGGTCGGATATACGTAGATCCTGTACTGATATGGTCGCTCAAATGTATAATTCTGTTGTTAATCACACAGAAACACTGTCGAACGCAGATATTCCCGAGACTTATTATACTCGTCCGGCAATCGTTGACGAAAATCCCATACAGAGACTCAAAAATATTGATCAACTTGACGAGTACGCATCAGTGTGGAAATCAACCGCAAAAACGCTGAAGGATGCCAATGATATCTTAGGCACCAAGGCAGCGGTGGTTGATGCGTACCCCGATGTCGTCGATACAATTGAAGAAGCACTGCAGAAAGAAGGACAGGTAACTCACGAAGATCTCCCGATGAAAAACACCGCTGAGTTCTTGAAATTATATGCTCTTAACAATGAGACTGTCGAATATGACTCAGACAGTGGTGTACTTCATCAGGGAGAAGTCGAGACGTACACCGTTGCCGTTCACGTTTCATGTGAGGGTGCTGGTTCATCACCTCAGCCAATAAAGGTAGAATTTGAAGAAAGAGGACATTCAGCGACTACTCAAATCAATGGCGAAGAAACACAGGAGGTTATCTTTGATGAGATCCCAGAAGGTGAACATACTTTGCAGGTTATCCCCGATAACGGGGAGTATCAGCATACCTCTCGGATCATTGTAGTCGATGACGATGAAGCCATCTATAACATCGAACTACAAGAACAACAGCTGATAGACAAGGTGTGTGAAGGGGTTGATATCGATGTTGAAGAGGTCTTAGCTGACATCGAAACACGAATTGAAAGTAGGTTTGAAGATGAGGGCTATGTGTCCTCTGAAATGGAATTCCCTATTTCAAGTAAATACATGACGTGCGTGCTTGCAACATGGTGTAAACAACAGGACTATCAAATCTGTGAAAATGAGGGGGCTATCATCGGATATAACCAAGAGAAAATAGAGAAAGAAATAGAAAAAGTAGCCAAGTACAATCTCAAATCGGGAGAGACGTTGTCTTATAATGAAATCCGAAGTAAATTCATTTCGCCGCCGCTCCCAAACGTGGTAATCAAAGAAATTATCGAAGAAATTGAAACTGATAAAGAATTATCAACGACTGAGTCAAAAATTGAGGTGGTTAATTAATGTCAATTAACACGTTCACGAGGTGGGGAGTAGTAGCATCAGGCGAAGGAGGCGGCCGAATAGCTTCTCAATTCGTCCAAGGAACAGAGAATCCGGGGATCGAAGGTCGGATACTGGCGATGAACACAAACCGGGCTGACTTGCGGAATACAATCGATCGAATGGAAAAAAACCTCCCGAGTGGAGATGAAAATGTAGATCTTATGGGCGAATATGGGCTTGAATTCGGGTCTCAACAAGGTGCGGGTAATTTTTGGCCCAATGGGGAAGACTGTGCCAAAGAAAACCTCCAGCGGATTGTAAATAGGATAGGTGATAGCTTTGATAACACGGACGCATTCATGCATATAGCCACCGTAGGGGGTGGCACCGGAAATGGGTCTATTCCATATACAATTAAACAATTCAAGAACGGTTTCAACGATTTAAATGGTAGCCCAGAGAATGACTGGATGGATAGTGTTATCCATACGACATTTGCGGTGTGGCCTTACTATTATGAACAACCACAACGGCACTTCAATGCGATCTGTGGCCTGTCTCGGCTCCTACGGAATGAAGATGGTTCACAGAATGCAGACTTGGTCTTACTCGCATCAAACTCACATCTGAGTTCTGAGGATGCTGGTGGAAATGGCCAATACGATTCTGTTAATTCAGCAGTGATCCGAGCTGTCGACATGATGATCGGTGCTGGCCGAGAGACACGGAGTGTTATCGATATCAAAGATTATGTTACGCTCCCTTCTCAGATGGACTCTTATCACTTTACCCCCGCTATCGCTACGGATCTAAACGGGGACGTATATGAGCTTGACTTTATGGCCGACAAAGCCGCAGAGAACACATTTGTTCCACTTGAATTAGGAACCTCCTCGGTTGTTTATATGATTGTTAGAGCTCCAGAAAGTATGATCGATGAAGGAGAGATAACAGAGCCAGATGTGTATAAAGCATATCAGAAGTGGACCGATAAGCATGATATCAATGCAGCTGGCCAAGCTACGTTGACCCCTAAGCCCGGCAGGGGTGAAAACGTAGATGTCATGCTTCTCCTTGGTGGGTTTGATTTGAATCCACTGCTCGACCACTCTTGGGATCAATTCGACCAGCTCAGCGGTCGGTTAACTGATGACGAAAAACTTCCTCAAGCTCGCTTGGATAAGATTCAAACCAATATCGAGGATTATGTCAAGAAAAACTCGGAGTGACAATGTTAGATAACGTAGTTCCATCAAACAGGATAATGAATTCATTATCTCACCGGCCCCAGTTCAGAGTTACTTTGATGGTTCTGGTAGCGGTGGCTTTATCGATAACTGTAGCATCTGCTGGTGTGGTCGCTACTGATACAACAGTCACTCGTGACAATGATGACCTCGTAATAACTCCTGGAGAACATAATAGTGACACAACTAAGGTACAGGTCGTCGCCGAATCACCCCGTTTATTTGGTGTGTTAGATGAAGGTCTAGTTTACAACGCTAATAAAGAAAGCTCAGCAGATTCATTTAGGATAAACACAACTACACCAACTACTGGTGATATTTCTGGGAAATCGCTGGAAGTGATATCGGTTGATATCAATTATGGACAAAACCAAACGAGTGCAAATACATCATTATACTCTCTGACAGCAACAGAGGAAATTCCGGTGTTCGCTTCTGGAGGTGCACTCTATGTGCGAACAAATCCGACCCGTACACAAGGGCTAGTAAATAATTCCAGAATTACTGTTGAGTTTCAAAATTCTGGGAGCGAGGCAATTGGAGTCTACGAAAAAGATCATAATAGGGTGCGAATTCCTCTAAGTGATCTCCCATCAGTTGATAATCTATCGGGCGATACAATACGGATTCGGTCATATGACGGTGGCGTAATCACATCAATAGAAGTGTCATCCGAACTCCGCTCAACGGGTGAGGAACTAATATTATGGAACCCACTGATTACTCCTGAGACAGAATTCACGGTAACGGCAAATGGAAATTCAGACACGCTTGAAACTGAACATGCAGGAGTATTGCCGTTGCCTGATGTCGAGGATTCATCAGAAGTGGACATTAGAGTCACCCAAGATAATGAAACTCTCCTAAGTGATACTCTGACGATCAAAGAGCCACCTGAGATATCCGGAGAATTTGGAGAAGAAACACTTCGGTTGCCTTCTTCACTGAGTACACTGTCAATCCAATCTGCGCTCATCAGTGACGAGGATGGGATATCAACGATCTCCTCAGAGCAGACCGCAATTGGATCGATAGCATATTCGGCTTCATCACCACCACAGGAAGCTATTCTTTCTACTCCCTCTGGGTTGATGACTGTCTACCCATATAGTGGTGGCCAAGGGTTGACGCCTAGCGGTATAGCCGCTCTCACGCTTCCGATTCTGTTGTTGCTCATAGTCGGATTATCAGTAGGTGCTGGTGGTGGACATCTACTTGGAACAGATGATAGTGCGTTCATAGGAGCCCCACTAATTAGCTTCGTTATGTGTATTTTTGCAGCAGCAGCCATACTCACTACTCAAGAAGCCAACCTAGTAGCGAGTAGCCCACTCAATATTTCCACATATGTTGGTTTACTCCTTGGTACGATCGCAGCCCCGGCCGGGGTGTACATGCTTGATGAAATAAAATCGGATTCAAATAAGCGGCAATCCACCAGTAGTTCGAGTCATAGTTCAATGAGATCTGAAAACACTTCAGAAGGTACGGAGTGGTTTGAACCTGAAATTAGAGTTATCGGTGAATATGATCATATCATAGGGAAAGAAGGGTCTAATGATGTATTTAGCAAAATTGACCCAAATGCCACTATTGCAGGTGGTCAATTAACGATCAAAGCGGTGAATGCCAAAGGAGAAAAATCAAGTCCAGAAACAGTATCTTATGATGATCCACACGCGAAATTGAAATTACCGACATATAAGAAAATTACGGCGCGGTGTGCAGGTAGCCCATTTGAGATTGATGATGTGGAGATCTCGACCATTGAAAAATCTCAAGGAGGTGGCAAAAAAGAAATCCGAATTCCTTCAACAAAGGACAGCATAGAAGTCGAACTGTCACATGCAAAATTCCACAGCAAGACAATTACTGTCGGCCGTGGTGAAGGAACCAACGGAAAAGTAGAGGTTGAACTTGAGCCAAAAACTGGTGAGGTAGAAATAAACACAGAGGTGGATAATATCCCATCTCCAAACACCGAAGTCTTGTTGGAACCCCAAGCTGATACTGCAAAATACGTTAGCGATGAAACCGTCTCTACAGATGACTCAGGGTCTGTGACGGTTGATAAACTCATTGGGAATTATACAGTCACACACAAAAACACCTCAACACAGCAATACTACTCTGTTCAAACCCAATCGATTCAAGTTCGGTACAAAGACTGGACAAAAGTCAATTTGAATTTTGAGTTCGGATATGCATTATCTCAATCACATAGAGATACGATATTGAGGCTGCGAGAGGATATAGATTCGCTCTCAGACTCAACATACGATACGGCCATCCAGACATATTTCGGCTCAGTTATTGAAGAAGGTTTGCAAGCAGTTGAATCGATCCCAAATCATGGAGAGTTATTCTTTGAAACGGATCATTCGCCGGATGAGGCGGCAAGAGCCTTGTTAAATGCGAGTTCTGAGTGCTTAGGCATACTTCAAGGGGCGATGAGTACCAAACGGAATATCGACCTCTTTACCGCGTGCGGAGATATGCAAGATAGAAACATTTCATGGAGTCATCCTAATTTGTTAGAATCATTCCTCAACTATAAAACAGAACTGTCAGGAGAAGCTAGCAGAGAAATGAAAAAAGATGTTAAGCAGCAATATGATAGTGTAGATGATTTAATTAGTGATGAACGAAAGGAAGTAAGCGAGATTTCACCAATCGAAGTGATGCATGATCGAATCATCGACCTCTTAGGCACTGGAGAAACGAATACTGAAAAAATCGCTGCAGCACACATGACACAACAAATGTTGGATGCGATCGAGGAGTTCTTCGGCCACGAAGCTCTTTGCGATCGACTCAATAGGACGGTGTTCTAAAATGAAACGACAACAACTCAATCAAATCGGACGCGTGTTAATAAGCATTGGATTGATACTTTCAATGATGGCTACTGGTGTCCCATCGGTGGCGAGTGCAGACACGCCAGAAACAGCCAATGAGTACTTCGAGACGTTTAGATCTCTACAAGGAACGCCTGCGTTCCAAAGCTATAGCGAATTTGAAACTATTCGCACGTTCTCCGTTACTAGATCCCAAGAAGTAGGAAGTCTCAACATCGGAGAAGAACGTGAGCTATCAGGTTTATTGACATTACTCCAATCGTTCCGTAATTCATATCAGTCTACCCAAGCTGGCGAGTTTGAGCAAGCCCTCTCACAAGCTGAAGATGTTGAGGCTGCTATCGATACACTTGAAGACGAAGGCGCAAGTACGGAAGCATCCTTAGCGCAACTTGGGTTGACTCGATATTATGAAAGTATTGCTTCCGATGCCCAAACACAAGCCGAGTCTACCCAACGGACACCCGAAGAGGTTGAATTGTTATCAATAGCTGCCAGTGCGTATGATCGTGCTGGGCTACCGAATCAAGCTGCGCAGTTCACCGCTCAGGTTGAACGAATGGAAGCAGAGTACCAATTCGCAACGGAGGATATCGAGAGTGCCACGACAGAGGCTCAATCATTCCTTTCGACGTGTGCTAGTTGCGAAGGCATAGGAAGTGCAATGGCTAGTAATCCAATTACACTCTTCACACAATATAACCAAATTCAATCCGTCAGAAATGAAGTGAACGGTGCGCTTGAGAAAGCTGAGATACACGGCGTTGCTGATAATCAAGAACAATTAACCCAAGCGAAAAGTCAAATCGATAGTTCGTGGACAGCCTTGGCCGTCAGCACGTCATTTATATTATTGGCTTACAGTACTATCGTTGCATTGATCAGTACTATTGTCGTATCAAAACTATTCAGTTGGAAGCGCGATCTAACTAACGTTGAAGTCGCAAAGGTGGTAGCCGGAGGTGACACCAATGTATAAAAAAGTCATAATTTTTGGCGCGGTATTAATCATCGGGCTAGCCGTTACCCCGGGGTTAGTTAGTGCAGAGATCACTGGTGCCAGTGCGTCTGATACGACTATCGACGGTGGAACATCCCAAGGTCATACGATTTCATTCAGCGATGATGGTAATAGAACGGGGTACTCAGTGGATATTTCAGATGCTCCGTCAGGCGTTGATGTGACAGAACCGTCAGGAACGTCTTCTGGGATCGGTGGTAATCAAGATATTTCAGTTACGATAACTGCGGAGGCGGATGCTGACAGTGGAACCGTCCGCGGGGATGTTAATGGAGAGGGTTTCAGCTTTGATGTAGATGTTATTACGCCACCACGCCCTGGGTTTCAAGAAGAACCATTTGATGCTGGAGATGTATTGGTAGACGACGTTTCTTCGGGCCAATTGACTGTCGAGGAAGTCAGTGGATCCGGAACAACTGAAAGTGTCCGATACGACATCGTCGACAGTCCATCGGGGGCCTCACTTCAATTTCCGAGCGGACTGGATTATGGCAGTTCACCGTGGGAAATTGATGTAGGTAATGCTGAGCAACACGAGACGCTGACTTGGACAGTAGAGCTCTGGGATGATGGAGATCGATCAGTTAGTCGCGAAGTCGATATCGAGGCACGGGTGATTTACCCGGGGTACATCGAAAGTGCATCACTAGGCGATAGTGACATCGAATTCGATGAGCCTAAAGAAAGCACCCAGTCAATCGAGGATGACATTTCAGTGGACGTTGAAAACGGCGGGGATTTACCATTAGATGTCAGCAGCGTTAGTGCATCGTCTGCTGACTCTGGCATTTCTGTCACAAGAACCGGCAGTGGGGAGGTTCGTGCTGATTCGACAGAAGAGATAGACATCGAAGTGTCAGCTGATACTGATCTCTCCGAAGGCGACTATTCGCTATCTGGGAGTGTTGATACTGCGGACGGTGGGTCGGATGACTTCTCAGGCGACATTTCGATTTCCCATAACACACAGTTATCTGCCACTACTGTTTCAGTTGGTGATGTTCCTATTGGACAGAGTCAATCGTCGTCAACAACAATAAGTGAGGATCTCGGATACAAAGGTGTTGACAATATACAATTGGATCAACAAAGTGGGCCAAACAATTGGATATCAGTAACAAGCCAACCCGGCTCTGTTAGTGCGGGTGGAGAAACCTCAGCGTCGTTCAATATCGCATTTGATGCGCAAGCTGAACCTGGGAGCACGTATGAATGGGTATACTCAACTGATGGATCAACAAGTGATACACAAGTCCGTGTGACCGCCACACCTGTGCCACTTGATATGGAACCAATCCAGGAGTCACTCTCTGGGTATGATAGTCCCGTAGCTTCCCAAACACTTACTTTGGTGAATGATATGGATCAACAAATTCGATCCGGTGCAGCGCAACGAGGGCAAATTTCGACAACCCTCGCCTTCGCAGATTCAGCTGAGATCTACATCGAGAGCATCAATGAGGCCTCGGATCTTATCAATGAAGACAGACACATCCAAGCTCAGCCGCAAGTAATGCGAGCTGCGTCAGCTTATAATACGTTGAAACTGTACTCAAGTGAATTCCAGAGCAGCCGCCTCAGTTCGACGAGTAATAGTGTACTCTCTGAGGCGAGTGGGGATCTGGAGAATGTTATCGCTGAACAACGAGAGTATTATGAGGCCCAAATTCAATCTGGTGGGTTGACTCATCTTGAAGAGACCAGAGCAAAACGCCAACTTGCGGAAATTGAACGGTTCAATGGGAATTCAGAGGAAGCCGATCGACTTGAATCAGAAGCAGATGCTGCATTTGAAGCGTATGTTAGCGCAGTATCCAATGCAGAAACTCAGGTGCAAGAGGGCGAGCGAGCTTGGGAAACGATCCAGGCCAATGGTGTGACACTCTTGGGACAACCATTACTCATTAATCCTATGAAGTATGGTACGTATAGCTCTCAGATCGAACAGGTTCGACAATCGTATGAAAATGCGATTTCAAATCTTCAAACTGCTGGGGCCAACAATCGCTTGTCTACCGTGAGTTCGACGTACGATTTCCGATCACTTGGCTTGCTTATTGCTCAGGGATCACTGCTTGCAGCTATACTCGGATATATAGGGGGCGCGGGGGGACTCATCTATCGAACAATCAATCAGATGTATCAATATTCGAAAGACGCGGAAGAAGTTACGAGTGGTGACTTCCTACTGAATTAACAGAACTATCCCAGCTTACTCTCAAGATGTGACGCATCTCAATCTTTAACTGAAGAATTTTGCTACCAGCATTCGAATTCTGGAAAAAGACATTTCCAGTGTCCAATCTGCCAATTCACTCGCATAGCATAGTGCGTTACCACGTCACAAGGGGAATAAAAAGAGATAATAGGATTGATTAGCTCAACAGAGTATCGCCGAATATTTTAAATCAGAACGATATAAGAAATGTATATGTCCGACGATGGAGAGTATGACTGGGTATCGGAGGCGATTGATAATGAATCAGATCAGGATGATTCTGATTCTGACAAAGAGGAAAATTCTGGATTCGAACAACAAAAACAACCAGTAGCTACTGCTAACTCTTCAGGATTGTCTGATGATTCAATAGAGCAGCTACAAACGTTATCCTCCTCTTCAAGTGTCAAAGAGATCAGACAACTTAAAAGAGAACTGTCTCATGACCAATCAGAGTTAAGCGATTTGCTCTTACCATTGATTGAATACGCGGTTGAGTCTGCGGATCAAAAGGCTGAACAAGAAGATGCATTCAATAATCTCAAGACAGAAGTAGAAAACTTAGTAAAAGAATTTGTTTCACAAACAAAAAACGAAATCAGTGGGAATAATACACAGAAATTATCGCATATATCTAAACAACTACAAAGTAATGAGTTGAGAATCACTAAGTCCTCAGAAACAGTCCCCGAGGTTGCGGCAGAGGTTAAACGGACTACTCAGATAAGGACTGATAGATCAAATCGATTGCTAGATAATCTAATTAATCCAAAGAATAATGACCTTCATGCTGAACTTCTATCAACGATTGAGGATTTAGATGAATCTGAGGAAATCCAACATTCGATTGGTAATATAACCAAGAAACAAATCAAAAGGCGGATTGATTCTGTTGAAAAAGATCTCGAAAACAAAAGTTCACCGCTATCTCAACACCTTTCAGAGAGACTTAATGAATTTAGGCAATCTATTCAACGAAGAGATACTAACAAAGTCCAGCAATATGCAATATATCAAGAAGTCTCTTATTATGATCGTACTCTCCTCCCACGATTATCGAGATCTAGCACCGATATATAATACTTCGCTCTTGTGGCGGAGATTGTTGGTGAATCATAGTGCAGCTTCGAGGATGCTTTTTAGAGCTTCTTCTCCTGGTTTTCTGAAGACCTCACGTCGGAGCTGAAACGCTCTGAGGTACGGTGTGAGTTTATCCTTTGAGACACCTCGATGGGGTGAGAGCCAGGATCGCACCAGCGATCCGTGGCTCTCGCAGGTGTTCACGTGAACGTCTCCATCAACGTACTCGCCGTCGCCATGGACGACGTATTCACGGGTGAATGCGTCGTCCTCCTCAAGTGGTTCATACGCCCGAAAGCCGTCAGTATAGACAGTCAACGACTCCTGTTGGCGGTCAGCAAGCAGGAGTCGAATCGTCGATTCATCGGCGGCTTTCGCGGGGACCACGTGCCGCTCACCGGTGCCGCGATCTGCGAGAATAAACACAGGTGGCTTGTCAGCAGCGTATGTTCCACGCCCACGCGTGGAT
>Ga0102942_1000443_pt1 | contig 15512 bp, 18 predicted proteins | sample SalPon2_C_H2O_MG_FD_78171 | JGI IMG/M metagenome (GOLD analysis project Ga0102942, IMG submission 78171) | Salt pond water microbial communities from South San Francisco under conditions of wetland restoration - Salt Pond MetaG R2_C_H2O_MG | ecosystem: Environmental > Aquatic > Non-marine Saline... | reverse complement strand
TCGCTCTGGTCGTGAACGTCTTCTCGGCGGCGCTGGGTCACGGGGCCGTCGGCTTGATCGGAGCGAACACGCTGGTCAACGCCTCCGAGGCGATCGTGGCGTACTACGCGTTCAGGACGCTTCTGCGGACGGAGTGGGACGTCTTCCCCGCCACCGCAGGGGCCGCGACGCTCGGGTTGTCGGCGGGCGCGATCCTGATGGGAGCGATCATCGTCGTGAGCGGCGTCAACGGGAGCACACTCCCCCGCGCTGACCTGACGGTCGCAGTGGCCGGCCTGGTCGGACTCAACCTCGGCGTTGCGGTCGTCGAGGGACTTCTCACCGGGTTCGTCGTCCAGTTTCTCGCGTCGGTCCGTCCCGACCTCCTGGGTCTCGTCGACGGCGACGCGCCCGAGGAGTCCGCCGGGGTGACCGCCTGATGCGGCGGTGGAAGCAGTACGGCGGGCTCGCCGGGCTGTTCGTGGTCTGTTTCGCCGCCGGGGTGTGGGGATTTACCTCCACCGGCGGCTCCCTTCCGTGGGCCAAGCGCTCGGCACGGGCGCTTCAACAGGGCGTCCAGCAGGGGAGCGGGTCGCTCGTCGACCTCGGGCGGGGAATCGTCGTCGCCGGGCCGATCCGCACGGGCGGGCTGATGCTCGAGTTCCTCGGGATCGCCTTTGTATTGAGTCTCTTCGGCGTCGGGCTGTACGTGTACGCCGAGCGTCGCCGCGGCCCGGACGACCCCGAAACGACGGCCCGCTGACCCATGACGACGCTCTCGAATCACGTCCCCGATCCGCGGCTGATCACGGCGTACGCCGAACACCGGGACGGCCCGCTCCACCGAGTGAACCCGTGGACGAAGGTCGGCGTCGTCGGCGCGCTGGTCCTCGCGGTGACCGTCGCCGACGGCCTCGCGGTCCTCGCCGGGCTCTACGCGGCGACGCTCGGCGTCTACGGGATCGCTGGCCTGCCTTACCGCCGGCTGGTCTACTGGTACACGCTCCCGCTTCTGTTCATCGTCTCGGTGGCCGGTCCGCTGGCGTTCCTGGAACCGGGAACGCCGATCGGCGGGGCGGTCGCGACGCCCGTCGGCGACCTCTCTGTCACGTGGACGGGCGCGGCGCTGTTCGGAGCGCTCGCTTGCCGGTCACTCACAGTGGTCACGTTCACGTTGACCGCGACGATGACGACTCGGTACGCCGACATCGCGTCGCTTCTCGGCCGGCTGCTCCCGCGGCCGATCGACCAAGTGGCGCTTCTGACCTACCGGTTCACGTTCGTTATGACCGAGACGCTCGAGGACCTGGTCACAGCCGTGCTCGCCCGGGGTGCGACCCTCTCGGAGTTCTGGCCGAACCGTCGGATCTACGCCCGGATCCTGGGTATGACGCTTCTGACCGCCATCGAGCGCTCCGAGCGGCTGGTCAAGTCGATGGAAGCACGCGGATACACCGGCGATATCACGCTGTACGGCGACGTGCCACGGCCCCCGGCCCGGGAGCTCCTCGCGGTGGGCGCGTGCTACGCCGGCGTCGTCACCTACGCGCTGGTCGTCGCCTACGAGGTGGGGCTACCGTGACGGCGGACCGGTCTGCGGATGCGGACCGCCTGATAGACCTGCACTGTGAGGCACACACCTATCCGGACGGCACCGTCGGGATGCACGAGGTCGACTTCACGGTGTACCCCGACGAAGTCGTCGCGCTCGTGGGCGGCAACGGCGCCGGGAAGTCGACGGTACTCGAACATCTGAACGCGACACTCGTGCCCGACGAGGGCGAACTCGTCGTCGACGGCACGCCGATCACCGAGACCAACACGGCTCACGCCCGGAGGGAAGTCGGGTTCGTCTTCCAGGACGCCGACACGCAACTGGTCGCGCCCACCGTACTCGACGACGTGATGTTCGGGCTACGGAACCACGGGGTCCCCCGCGACGAGGCCGAACGGCGGGCCCGGGACGCGCTGGCGAGAGTCGACGCCACCCACCTCGTCGACCGGGTACCCCACTACCTCAGCGGGGGGGAGAAGCGACTCATCGGCCTCGCCGGCGTTCTCGTTCTCGACCCGAGCGTCGTCGTCTTGGACGAACCTCTCGCCGGGCTCGACCCCGAACGGTCGCGGCTGGTCGCCGACCGCATCCGGGAGGTCCACGAGGCGGGGACCAGCGTGGTCCTGTCCACGCACGACCTCGAGTTCGCCGCCGATATCGCCGATCGCGTCTGCGTGATGGCCGACGGGAACGTCGTCGGGACCGGGACGCCGCGGGAGGTGTTCTACGACGATGCGTTGCTGACCGCGGCGGACCTCCACCCTCCGATCCCGGTTCGCGTGGCCCGCAACGCAGGGCTGGACGCGACCGCGCGGCCGGTGACTGAATCCGAACTCGTCGCCCTGATCGGGGACGCTGTCGACGACGAAGACGCGGTCCGAACACCCGCTCCGGACGACAGCGGACGCGAGTAGCAGTCCACGGGGGCGCGACTCGCCGGCCCCCCGATGTGTTCGGAGCGCACCGGGATTGACGCTTCCGGCACACGGCCCGCGGGACCCTCCGAACGTTCAAATACCGAGCCGGGGCCATCCGCCCCGTGCCCACCTCAGCTGACACCGTCGCGGTTTCGGACCTCGCTCGCGCCGCGTACTGCCCGCGACAGCTCTATTACGCCCGGCGTGACGACGACCGCGGTCCGCCGGAATCGGTCGAGGCCGTCAGGGACCTCGCGTTCGAATACGAGACGCTCCGCGACGCCGCCGACAGCCGGCTCCGGGAGCGCCCCATCGCGACCTCACCGGACGCGTACCGGTCGAATCTCGCTACGCTGGCCGACCGCGACGCCTACGACCGGCTTGTGGAGCCGGCGGCCAGGGACGTGTTGCTCCGCGGCCGGGACTGCCACGGCATGGCCCACAAGCTGCTCGGGGGCGGCGAGCGGTCGGAGGTGTCGCCGCCGGTGCCGACGGTGATCTCGGCCGGGGAGCCGCCGCCGCGCGGGGTGTGGGAGCCCCAGCGCGTTCGGGCGGTCGGGTTGGCCCTCGCACTCGCGTGGGAGCGCGGCCGAGAGATCCCACGGGCGCTCGTGGAGTACCCGCGGCACGGCGTCGTCCGCACGGTTCGACTGACCACCCGGAACAGGAGTGTCTACCGCCGCACGCTGTGGACCGTCCGGTCGCTCGAGGGGGTGCCGAGCCGGATCGACGACGAGTCGAAGTGCGACGCCTGCGACTACCGGGAGACCTGCGGGACGCGGACCCGCTCGTTGAAGACGATGCTCGGGCTGGGGTGATCACCACGAGCTGTGCGGTCGGATCCCGGGCGTCGCAGCCGGGGGGCCCGCTACCGCCCTGGATCCCCGCTACTCGTCTTTCACGACGGGCTCTCTCCCGGTCTCGTTGCGGAGCCACGCGACGATGGCGTCGGCCATCGCGCCGCGACGGTGGACCACGTTCCGTTCGGGGTCGACGACCGTGCTTTCGGTTCCGGTCCTCAACCCGGCGTCGAGAACGGCGGCGACGGACTCGCGGAGTTCCGGGTCGAGGTCGCGGGGGTGGGTAACGCTCGGAGTCCCGCTGCGGTTCGCGCTCGTGGCAGTCACGGGCACGGGCCCGACCCGCTCGAACAGCGACAGCGCCACCTCGTCGTTGGGGACGCGGACCCCGACTCGCGAGCGTCCGGCGGTGAGCGCGTCCGGCAGCGACGGGTCGCGCCCGACGACTGCGGTGACCGGGCCGGGGAGAAACGCCCGCATAAACCGGAGCGCGCGGTCGCTCGGCCGAGTGTGCCGTAACGCGGCGTCGACGCTGGCGACGCCGAGCGACAGCGGCTTCGATCGATCGCGACCCTTCAGCTCGAAGACTCGCTCGACGGCCTCGGCGTTGGTGGCGTCGACCCCCAGCCCGTAGACCGTCTCCGTCGGATACACGACGGCGCCACCCTCGCGGACGGCCGCGGCCGCCGCGTCGAGCTCGCGGTCAGAGGGCTGTGTGTCCCCCGTCATTCGTCGGATTACAGGTGATCGGCGGGCAAGAACGTGGCGGAACCGGGCCGGCCGCCTCGGCGCTGACGGCGCCGGAGCCGGGTGCCCCCATCCGGGCGCCTCACCGAATGGCCCAGTCTCGGCCGTCGTGGTCGACCAGCCCGCGGTCCGAGAGCCGGTCGAGCGCGGTCTCGACCCGCTCGGGGTCGGCGTTGAGGTCGCCGGCGATGGCTCGGGCGCTGCGGTTCCCGCGGGCGATCGCGGCGAGTACCTCGGCGTGGAATCGGCTGTCGGCCTCCGATCCGAGCCGCTCGCTCAAGCTGTCGAGGACGTCGGTCACACGTCCGTGGACCCACCGCTGCGCCAGGGAGAGCTCGCTCTCGACGTCCTCGAGGTAGGCGTACTGGCGGGCGAGTTCGGCGACGCCGTCCGCGCCGTCGGCCGCGGGGTCAGTCTCCCCTGTCGGCTCTCCCACCCGTGCGGACTGCGCGGATTCGCCGTCGGCGTCCGCGGGGCCGTCGACGGCGGCGTCGGGGTCGGTGGCCTCGCCGTTCGCTGCGGCGCGGTCGTCGGCCCCGCGATCGGTCGTGTCGCGGCCGGTGCCGTCGCTGGGCAGTTCCAGCGAGATGTGCTGACACCGACCACGCATGTCGAGGCTTCGGCTGGCGGGGTACGCGCTCTTCGCGCCGAACCGATACGGTGAGACGCTCACCTCCAGTCGGAGGTTCCGCGCGATGTGGAAGTACTTCCGCCGTTGGTCGTCGGTCCGGCTCTCGATCAGACCCGCATCCTCGAGCCGTCGGAGGTGGTCGATGACTGCCTTCGGGCTGACCCCGAGGTACTCGCTAATCTCGGTGACGTAGCAGGGTTTATGAGAGAGAAGCCGGAGGATGCGCCGCCGGTTCTCGTTCCCGAGGAGGTCCAGGAGTACCGCAGAGTCCATAACCGAAGGTAAATCATTTCAGTATATAAATCTGTCGTAAATTGAGGGCAGGAGAAATCAGGATATTCGGGCTCTACAACCGCTCTATCGGTCGAATACCCAACTCGCGTACCACACAACACACAACGAGAGCGCCACCGTGATCCCCGCGAGCAACGGCCCCGCCTCGTACCGCAGCGGCGGGTAGAGTCCCAGTCCGTAGTCGAAGGCGTCGTTGAGCAAGAGCAAGACGAGTGCTGTTAAAAGCGCCTCCCGGGACGTGCGGCCGTAGTAGGGGATGACGGCTGCCTGGAGCAAAAAAAAGAGGTGGGTGAGGAGGATCCCCCAGTATTCCCAGAGTAGCGTGGGCGTGAACCCCACGTAGAGGTCAGGGCGGAGGTTGAGTGCGATAGCGGTCCAGACGCCGTACTTCACGAGCCACACGAACGCCAGGGTGTGGACGAGCGCGAGCAGTCGGTTCGACGGCGCATCGTCGAGCGGGCGACCCAGGTGCGGGAGCAGGCTCGCGACCGACAGGATCGCGAGCGCGAGTGCGGCCGGCGAATCCCCGAACAACGGGTATGCAAGTGCGCTGAGGTCACGCAACGAGGGGTCGGAGTGGACGTAGAAGCTGATGCCGACGAGGAACGCCGCCGCGTCGGCCACGAGTAACCACCCCAAGCTCGCGGGGTTGCCGAGGTAGTACTGCACCCACTCCTCCGGGAACGGTCGTCTGAGCCGGGCCCGGAGTCCGGAGGCGTCGGCCATCGCTCCTATCGACGCCGGGAAGCCGAAAGAAGGTGTCGCGTCGATACGGATTAACTGGGAGTGAATTCATCGAGCGTGATAGAGAGGTGATCCCGGAAGCCCCCGCGCTCTCGACTCGATGGGCTCGCTGCGCGCTTCGTCGCTCACTCCGTTCGCTCCTCAGTGCTTTCTTCGCCCGTCGTCGTCGAGAGCACGGCCCCTTCCATTCCCACCCGATAGTGGATTTTCCAGCAGCCATCGCTCGTTCGGACCCGTCTCCGTGGTAGTGATATCTGGATCACAAGCCGCCACCGATCCGCCGAAGCGAAGCCTATTCCCCGCTGCTCGCCGTCGGGTCGCGTATGCAGATCGGCCTCGTCATCCTCGACGGGTGGGGTCTCGGCGACCACGACCGGCGGGACGCGGTGCAAGCGGCGTCGACGCCGAACTTCGAGCGGCTCGCCGACGCCGGGGCGTACGGCACCCTCGACGTCTCCGGCCGGCGCGTCGGCCTCCCCGAGGGACAGATGGGCAACAGCGAGGTCGGCCACCTCAACATCGGAGCGGGGCGGGTCGTCACGCAGGCGTACACCCGGATCGAGGACGCCATCGCGGCGGGGGAGTTCCGGTTGAACCCCGCGATCGGATCCGCCTTCGACCACGTCGCCGAGACCGGGGGTCGGGTCCACTGTATGGGGCTGCTCAGCGACGGCGGCGTCCACTCCGAGGAAGGGCACCTCCACGCGCTGCTCGAGGCTGCCGCGGACCGCGGCGTCGACGCCGTCACCCACGCGTTCACCGACGGTCGCGACACCGACCCCTACGCCGGCGAGGAGTACCTCACGCGGCTCGAATCCGTGGTCGACGGTTGCGGGACCGGCGGGGTCGCGACCGTCTCCGGCCGCTACTACGCGATGGATCGCGATCAAAACTGGGCGCGGACCAAGCGCGCCTACGACGCAATCGTCCGGCGGGCGGCCGACCACGCAGCCGACACGGCGGTCGGGGCGGTGCGGGCGTCGTACGACCGCGGCGACACTGACGAGTTCGTCGAGCCGACGCTGATCCGGGATCGGCCCGCGCTCGAGAACGGCGACGCGGTGCTCTTCTTCAATTTCCGGCCGGACCGGGCCCGCCAGTTGGTCCGACTCCTCGCCGACATCAACCCGGAGTGGCCGTTCGACACCGACCCGCCCGAGACGACGGTCGTGACGATGACCGAGTACGACGAGACGTTCGACCTCCCGGTCGCGTTCCCGCCGGCGGAGCCCACACGGACTCTCGGCGACGCGCTCTCTGCGGCCGGACTGACGCAACTACGGATCGCCGAATCCGAGAAGTATCCGCACGTCACCTACTTCCTCAACGGCGGCCGAGAGGTCGCATTCGACGGGGAGATCCGGCGCATCGTGGAGAGCCCGGACGTGCCGACCTACGACCTCCAACCGGAGATGAGCGCGGCGGCGGTGACCGATGCCGCGATCGACGTCATCGACTCCGACGACCCCGACGCGATGGTGCTCAACTACGCGAACCCGGACATGGTCGGCCACACCGGCGACTTCGAGGCGGCGGTGACCGCGGTCGAGACCGTCGACCGGGAGCTGGGTCGGCTGGTGACGGCACTCCGTGCGGCCGGCAGCCACGTCCTCGTCACCGCAGACCACGGGAACGCCGACGATATGGGGACGGCGGAGAAGCCACACACCGCTCACACCACGAACCCGGTGCCGGTCGTCTACCTGACGCCCGACGGTGACGCCGGCGGCAAGCGCATCCGATCCGGTGGATCGCTCTGCGACATTGCGCCGACGATGCTGGACCTGCTGGGCGTCGAGACGCCGGCGGCGATGACCGGCGAGTCGCTGGTGGAGTGAGGTATCGGGGAGTGGTCACGACCCCGTCGTGGCTGGTCGGACCGTCGTGGCCGCACAGATGCAGGCAGCGGGCTGAAGGGCGCGATCTCGGGGACGAGATCGGGACACGACCGTCCGGTTTTACGGATGCTGGGTGACGGTCACGTATCTGTCTGATTCGACCCTCACAGTCGGCGAACTTCGCTCTCGAGTCGAAGCGGTCGGCGTCACCCCACACCAGGGATCGACGGCGGGCTACGTCAGGTTCGGGCCGGAGTTCGCGCTCGGTAGCGTCGAGATCGCGTTCGGTGACGATCACGCCGTGTACGACGAGTCGACGTTCCCCGGGGTGGTCTACCCGGTGGAGTCGCCTGCCGCCACCATCGTGGTTTCGGGTGACGGCACGGTTGCCGTGGTCGACGCGACGGACGCCGACCACGCGCAGGAGGCGCTCACGGAGGCGGCGGAGACGCTCGCGGAGTTGGGCTCGTCGGCGACGACGACGCTTCCGAAACCCTCGTCCCGGCCGAATCGATCCCGTTCGCGCTGGATCCTCCCGAAGTCGAGACGCTCGGGTACGACGCCGACGCGGAGTAATCTCGGCGGTCGGGGGACTGTCGTTCACGTCCATACGCCGTGGCCCGACACGCGGGGTTTCGCCTCTATGCTATTCCCACAAGACGCGCGTGAATACCACACGATTCAAGACTCGTCAGTGGCAACGCCTTACTGCGCCACGGTAGCCAAGTTTGGAAAAGGCGGAGCACTCAAGATGCTCTCCCGTAGGGGTCCGCAGGTTCAAATCCTGTCCGTGGCACGTTCTTGACGGGACACGGTTCGAGATCCTCGGCTACCCCAACCGCTCCCGGAGTCGCGAGGGAAGTTCGAGCCAGAGTCCGACGACGACGGCGGGCCCGACGACCGCGACCAGGAGGAGGACGACCCCGCCGCCGACGAGCGCACCGGCCAACAGCCCCACCAGCGCTACGACGATCGCAACGACCACGCCCCCGCGTGCGAGCACGTCGGCGACGCCCGCTGCGTAGTCCGCTACGGCGCCGGGGAGTTCACCGACGCCGGGATCCTGCGACATACGACGACCGACGGCGGCCCGACGCATAGAACTGTCCACTCCGGAACGAGCGGTCACCACTCGATCGGCTCTCTGTCCCGCCAGAACCGCCCGCCCGGCGATCCGGGGCGGAACCGACACAGCCACGCCGGGGTCTCAGCGCCGCGTTCGACCGACCGATCGGCCTCCTCGCCGCCCATATCGGTCCGGACCCACCCCGGACACGCCGAGTTCGCGATCAGTCCCTCGTCGGCGTACTCCCCGTGAAGGTAGGCAGTGAGTCCGTTCAGCCCGGTCTTCGAGACGCGGTAGGCCGGCGACCCGCCGGATTGGGCCTCGTCGATCGCCCCCATCCCGGAGGAGACGTTGACCACGCGGCCGCCGTCGGACTGCAGCAACAGCGGGACGGTGTGTTTACACACCAGCATCGGCCCGCGGAGGTTGGTTGCGAGCGTCCGGTCGATCGTCTCCACCGACTCCGAGACGACGTCGGCGCCGAACTCCCCGATCCCGGCGTTGTTGACCACGATATCGAGCCGGCCGGCGGTCTGAAAGATCTCGTCGGCCGCTCCCGAGATCTCTCCCTCCTGGGTGACGTCCACGAGGAGGTGCTCCCACGCGTCGGGGACGTCGTGGGTCACAGACCGGGTGGCGGCGAAGACCGTCGCGCCGCGGTCGTGGAGGCTCGCCGCGATCTCCCGTCCGATCCCGCGGTTGGCGCCGGTGACGAGAGCGACCTGTCCGTCGAGCGAGTCATAGAGAGCGGGGTCGGGCGTAGCGTCCGTCATCATCGGAAGCCAGGATGCGGATCGATAAGCCGGTTCCGACCGCTGGCCGACGCGGCCCCGACCTCACTCCTGGAAGTCCCGCCGCATCGCGATCTCGAACCACGGGCACAGCCGGAGCTGACGGTACCACGACGGATGCTCGTGGAGGTGCTCGTAGTCGGCCCACAGCAGCCCCGCGATCTCCGCCTCGTCGGGATCGAGCGAGGTGTCCTCGAGTGTGACCTTCAGCACCGAACAGACCTCCCACTCCAGGCCGGCGTTCTCGTAGTAACGCTTGTACTCGAACTTGTCCGTCACCCGGAGGTCAGAATACTGGTCCGGCGTGATCCCGAGTTCGTCCTCCAGCCGTTCGCGGGTCGCCGCCTCCTGGGACTGCCCCTCCACGGGGTGGGAGGCGACCGTCCCGTCCCAGTGGGTGTCCCAGAGCCGCTTTTCGGGCGCCCGCTGGCCGAGCAGGATGCGGCCCTCGGCGTCGAAGACGAGACACGTGAACGCGCGGTGGCGGATCCCCTCGCCCGTGTGGGCGTCGAGTCGGTTGACAAGCCCCGTGCGGGAGTCGTCGGCGTCGACGGCGATCACGTCCTGGCCGGCGTTCTCGTGGACTTGCTCCGCGTCGGCCTCCCCGACCCCGCCGGCGTCGTCGCGGTGGTCTGCACTCATACCAGACGACTCACACAGGAGGCTCAAGGAGTCTTCGGTGCGCATCCGCTGGAGAGCGCTCGATCCCGGACACGGCGATCACCGGTCGAACCGGACTACGTCGGCGCCGTTGTCGAGCCGTTCCCGCCACTCCGTCTCCGTATCCAGCGTCGCGAACGCCTCCCGTTCCGGGCAACCGCCGCACCGGTCGACGACGGCGGCGAGCCACCGGAGCCGCGCGAGGAGGTCGTCGGTGTCGTACGCCGGGACGTCGAGCCGCGAGGCCGCGACGGTGGCCTCGATCACGGCCGCGAACCCGCGGTTGATCCGCGGAACGACCGGCTCGGGCACGGCCGCCGCCACGGGGTGGAGCCGCCACTCCTCCCACCGCGTGCCGCCGTCCTCGCCGGCGTCGACCCGCTCGGCTCGCACCTCGACCCACGCGTGTGCGTCCGGGAGAACCGGCTCCTCGACCTCCCGGATCGTGAGCGCGGCGTCGACGAACGTCCGCGGGTCGGAGACGAACTGGATCACCCCGCCGCCACGTCGGTGGAAGTTCCGTCGGGTCCGGGTGTTCCCCCACGTGGTGGCGGTGACCGGGTCCTCGGGCGTCGGCTCTTCGGGCCCCGCCGGCGCGTGGAGCCCGAGTGCGGCGAGGTTCCACAGGTCGTTCGGGCCGAGCGTCACCACCACCGACTCCGTGACTCCGCGGAGCGGGAGGGGCCACTCGTCAGTGTGATCGGCGTCGGCCGGGTCGATGGTGGGGTCGTACTCGCTGCCGGGTCCCGGGTCGGCGTCCCGCTCGTCGTCTCCGCCGTCGGTCACACCGACACACCTCGTTCGAGCGCGACGAGCGTCGCCGCGGTGACCAGATCCGCGGTCGCGCCGGGGTTGATCCCGCGGTCGAGCAGGTCGGCGTCGAGTGCGGCGACGGCGTCGGGGTCGCCTTGCGCCTCCGCAGCCCGCTCGCGGACCGCCGCTGCGATCTCCGCGCCGTGTACCGTCCGAACCAAGCTATCCTCGTCGGCCGCGAGACGGTCGAGAAATGCCCGCGCGATCCGATCCGTGAGTGGGCCATCGTCGTCGACGATCCCCGCGGCGGTTTCAAACGTCCGCCGGAAGCCGGTCGTCCACTCGGTCGCGTTGCTGTCCTCGGAGCTCCGTGCGAGGACGTCGTAGAGCGTGAGTTCGCGCGCTTCGACCGTCGAGACCGCTTCCGTCCCGCGCCGCACGTCCAACTCGGCCATCCCCTCCGGCGGATCCGGGACCGCGACGTCGACGTGCTCGAACGCGCGGTAGAACGCGGCCGCATCGGCGACGGTGGTCGATTCGACGACCGCGGTGACGCCCGCCGGCGAGAGGCGCCGGTCGGCCGCCGCGCGGACCAGCGGCACCACCAAGAGGAGGCTCCCGAACTGGGTGTTGGTCCCGGCACCCCGGCTCATCCCCGCGACCGCGCGCTCGAACGCGGCACCGACGCGGCCGCCCGCGGCGGCGTCGCGAAGCCCCGCGCCTGCGCCGATCGATCCGGCGAGGAACTGGCCGAACCTGAGGTCGGGGTGGTCGTGGTCCCGGTCGACGTTCCCCGGTTTCGGCGCCGCGCCGACGTCCGCGAGCAGCGCTACCTGGGCGCGCTCTGCGGGCCCCCAGTCGGCGTCACGCTCATTCGCGACAGTCACCGCGCGTCGACCTCCGGATCGGTCCGGGGCGCGTCCGCGCCCCTGCCGTCCCACGCGTCGACCGCGCGCCGGACCCGCCTTCGGACCGTCGGGTCGGTGCTCGGCCGGCCGATGCTCACCGCGTCGGCACCGTATCCCAGGTACTCGGTGACGCTCGCTCGGCCCCGGACCCCGTTGTTGGCGATCACGAAGAGCGACGGCGCCGCGCCGGCGACCGCCCGGATCACCGGCTCGGAGTCCATCGCGTCGACGTGGATCGCGTCCGCGCCGGCCGCGGCGACCGTCCGGGCGACCGCGGGGAGGTCGACGCCCGACATCCCAGCACGGACCTTCACGCTCGTCGCCGCGCCAGCGTCGGCCGCGGCCGCGACGAACGCGCGGAGTCGGTCGGGCTCCCGGAGGAGCCGCTCGCCGCACCCCGCCGCGCACATCTCGGCCTGCCGGCAGTGGGCGTTGATCTCGACGATCGCGTCGTGGGCGGCACAGACCGCCGCGACCGCCGAAACCGACTCCGAGGAAGCGGCCCGCACGTTCACCCCGGGCGTGATCGGGGCGTCGGCGAGCGCGACGAGTTGGCTCCTCACAAACCCGATCGGGTCGGGCGGCAGGAACTCCGTGCGGTCCCGCGCGACGAGAGCGCGGGCGGCGTCGCGGGTCGGCTCGTCGACGGCGATCCCACCGAGGAACGCCGCACCGGCGTGGTCGGCGCCGGCGCTGGCCCACGCGGCGTCGGCCTCCCCACTGAGACTCGCCAGGGCGACCCGCGGCTCGAACATTCAGACTCCGCCTCCCGTCTCCCGCCCGGTCTCGCCGCCCATCTACGTCACCTCCGACAGCGCGGCGTCGACCGCGCGAGCGACGCGTGCGGCGTCGTCGGCGTTGCCCATCCGGGTGTCGGTCCGGACGACCGGCCGGTCCAGGTCGGTCGGATCGTCGTCGTCGAGCACGAACGCATCCGCGAACGGGTACGCGGCCGCGACCCCCGCGGTCGAGGCCTCGTAGCCGACCCCGCGCATCAGCGCCGGCGCGGGCCCGGAGAACACCGTCTCCCCGACGAAGGGCGACACCGCGACCACCGGCGTCGACGAAAGCGCCGCCGCGAACCCCGCCATCGCGGTCATCGGCCCGATGCTCGTGACCGGGTTCGACGGGCCGACCACGACGGGTTCGGTGAGCGCCTCGCGAACCGCCGACGTCGGCGTGGCGGTTTCGGCGCCGCGGAACTCGACGTCACGGACCGGTGGGTCGCCGCGGCGGTGGACCCAGTACTCCTGGAAGTGCATCGCCCCCTCGTCGGTGTGGACGATGGTCGCCACGGGGTCGTCGCTCATCGGGAGGAGGTCGATTTCGAGGTCGAACGCGTCCGCGAGCGTTCGCGTCACTGCGGTCAACGACTCCCCCTCGTCGAGCAACGAGGTCCGGGTGCGGTGGACCGCGCGGTCGCGGTCGCCGATCTGCATAAACTCCGCGACGCCGGAGAACCGCCGCCAGTCGGCGATGTCCCGACCGGCGGTCTGGGCGTCGGCAGCGAGGTACCGCGGGCCGGCGTCGAGCCCCGCGGCATCGGCCAGCCGCCGGAGTTCGTCGTGCGTCGCGGTGGTGTCGCCGTCGATCCCCCACCAGGTGTCGGTGTCGAGGACGCCCCCACCGTGGAACAGAACGGTATCGACGTCCGGACACACCAGGTGGCCGCCGAGCTCTACGTCGTCGCCGGTGTTCGCAACCACCGTCGTCGCCGACGGGTCGAAGACTGCACTCGCACCGTCGAGCAGCTTCGGGGTTCCGGTCCCGCCGGCGAGAAACGTGACCATATCCGAGATAGGGCCGACGGCGGTTTCAACGTTGCTTCGCCGGCAGGCGTCGTACTCTCCCCGAGGGCGCCGCTTCGGCGGCCGGGGGCGAGACCGACCGCGTTCAGACCAGGGCCGCGATGGCCTCGCGGAGACTGCGCCCCTCGCCGACGACGTCACGCCGGTAGTGCATGTAGACGGCCCCCAGTGGGGGCTGCAGCAGGTACGCCAGCGCGATCGGTAACACGGCGGCGGTCGGCGGGAATCCGGGGGCGGCGGCGATGGCCACGGCGACCGAGAGGTTGCGCATACTCGTGGCGTAGACGAGCGAGACCGACTGGGTTTCGGGCAGCAGGGCGCCACCGAGCCCGGAGCCGACCGCGAGCAGGACGGCGTAGAACACCGAAAGCGGGACCACCACGCCGGCGGAGGCGACCGGGTCGGCGAGGATGCTGGTCGAGCGCATGGCCATCGCAACGAAGACGATCAGCATCACGCCGAGGGAGCTCACTCCGCCGAACACGGGCTTCAGTCGCTTGAATTCCGCCTCGCCGAGCCGGCCGACGAGCAGCGAGCGGGTGAGCACGCCCGCGACCATCGGCGCGGCGACGATGACTGCCAGTTGCCGGTAGAGGGCGGCGGCGTCGAAGCTCACCCCGGCGGGCACAAGCACCGACAGGTACGCCGGCAGGACGGCCACCGCAACGAGCAGGTTGACCGCCATCGCCACCAGCGCCGCCTCCAAGTCGCCGTCGGCGAGCCCGGTCCAGGCGGCGGTCATCCCCGAGGTGGGGATCAGCGCCACGAAGTACAGTCCGACGGCGTAGGCGGTCTGCCCGGCGAAGAACGCCCGGGAGAGCCCCACCGCGAGCAGCGGAGCCAACGCGAAGTTCACCAGCAGACTCAGCGCCACAGGTCGGGCGTGGCTGCGGATGTTGACGATCTCTCGGAGGTCGATGTTGATCATCATCGGGTAGATCATCAGGAAGAGGATGGGCACGACAGCCGACTTCAACACGGACTTGGTGCCCGCGCCGGCGACCTGCCCGAAGGCCAGCCCCGCCAGAAGCGACCCGACGACGACGTAGATGAGGTTCCCTTTGATACCGGTGAGGACTCGTCGGAGCATCGGCTCAGTCGTCGGCCGCCGCGGGTCCGGCGGCCGACTCCAGTCGCTCGAAGATCTCTGCAACGCCCTCGCTTGCGGTCTCGAGGGCGTCCTCGTGGCCGGTGTTCAGAAACGTCTCGCGCGCGCTCAGATGTCTGTACTCCTCGACGAAGCCGCTACCGTCGGACATCGTATTCGTTATATTGCGCAATATACACAAAAGTGCTTCGGCAGCGGCGAGCGATTCCGGTCGGACGATGCCGCTGGGGTCGGATATACCGAGGCAAGTCCGGATGAAACGGCCACTGAAGTCGAATCCGACCACAATGCCGGTCATCCAGCCAGCTACGGTATTTCACACATCAGAAACTACTGTCCGCGCCGTGCCGGCCCCTCCCTGCTCGTCGTCGACGCAGCCGACACCCCGTGGTTCCTCCAGTACCCCGACCGTGGAGCAGGTGGCCGCGAACGCGCCGGCGACGGTCGCCCCGCGGCTCCGTGCGGTCCGCCGACGTCGTCGGAAAGTCGCGAAGCGCTCGCTGCGGGTTACACTGGCTACAGCGCCCGCTGCGGGCGGCGGCCGTGATCGGCGACCATCGTGAGGTAGTTGTCGAAGACGCGTGCGGTCTCGCGGGCGGCGGCCGCGTTCTCGTCGGTGACCGTCCGTCGGACCGACCGCAACCGATCGTCGGGCAGGTCCTTGTTGTCGATGACCCACTCCGCCGTCTCGCGGTCGTACTCCGGGTGGAACTGGACGCCGTACGTCGACCCCAGGCGGAACGCCTGTAGCCCATAGTCGTTGTGCGCGAGTTCGACCGCGCCGGGTGGCAGTTCCGCAACGCGATCGGAGTGGGTCTGAAAGGCAGTGAACGACGCGGGCAGGTCCGCGAACAGGGGATCGTCGCCGACGCGCTCGATCGCCCGGTAGCCCAGTTCGTACTCACCCATATCG